>Ga0105239_10009473_pt1 | contig 10974 bp, 3 predicted proteins | sample KBSC44metaG_FD_92761 | JGI IMG/M metagenome (GOLD analysis project Ga0105239, IMG submission 92761) | Corn rhizosphere microbial communities from Kellogg Biological Station, Michigan, USA - KBS C4-4 metaG | ecosystem: Host-associated > Plants > Roots > Rhizosphere > Soil | place: Michigan, USA...
CAGTTGGCCCATCATCTGCACCTCTGTCAGCAACCGATCTTGACAAACCTAGCACATTCCAAGCCTCAACCTTCCTGCTAAGAACAGATCTCAAAATTCAGAAAAAGCCTGCATTAGGTTGTCAAGGTGCTCATCTGCAGGCAATAATATGGCAGAAGCGTAAGTTTGCTCCAGGGTCAACGTTGCTTCCAGCAGAGCCGCTAATGCAGTGTAGAAAGAGAGAATTCGCTTTCGTAGCTCATACGTCCCTCTCCTTGAACGACTCCACAGTCGTACAGCTCTCAACTGAAGCAAAAAAGGTTGCCCTCTTTGAATGGGAGGATGGTAGGCTCGGAGCTGATATTCGCGTTGAATGGCCTCCTCTAAAGATCAAAAACCCCGATGAGGTCCTCTGCTCTTTTTGCCAGAAGATCTGGTTACATGGCCTTGCAGCAAGTCATGGCGCCCTCACAGTCGCGGGTATTACCGCTCAAAGTCTTTTTCAATCCTTCGATAACGCTGGGTCTTTCAAACGAGACAAGTTGTCCTTCGGTATTCAAGGATTGCAGGAATTGGATTGGTCCAAACAAAACACAGTAATGATGAACGATACTGATACCAATCAAGTTTCGGCGAACAAGTTCCGTCTCTTGTTTGGTCCCGACAACCGATTCATGTTGGATGTGGACAAGGGTATGTTGGAACTGCTCGGCATAGCCAAATTCAAGATTCACGATGTAGACATCAAACAGCAACAACAAAAGAGATCTTACCAATTGTTTGCGAATATCAAACATGATTCTTTTACCACGGCCTTCGTTGACGAGTCAAAGACAGAACCGGAAAACTGGGTATGTATACATCGTGGCAGTAAGAAGTCCCAAACTGACCAAACACAGGTGAATTTTGGCCAAGTTATTCGCCTTGCACTTATTATCTTTGAAGAGGCGTCAGCCTATATGAACAATCCTGCGAATCGAACCGAGCAGATTCGTCTTGTTGAGACTATCCAGAAGAACATGTTTCTTCAAAATTCAGTGCTGTTGGACGCGGATCCAATGGAGGAGGTTAATATTTTGGTCGCCCTCGACGACGCAAAGGACGACATTCACGCGGCTGCCGAGACAGTGGACAACCCTCAGCCGACTTCATCTCAGCCTTTATCTCCCTCTGTTCCTTCATCATCTTCAACAACAATGGCTCCATCTATCAACCTACCCCTGAAGACCAAACTTGTCAGTGACAAGGCAAAGGTAACGGCCAAGGCCAAAAAGAAGAGACAGCAGCAGAAGAAAAAGGAGAGAATGCTCCAGGATCAGCTGGGGGTGGCCGAAGGCCAGAAAAACTCAGAGTCCAGTGCTGTTGACCAGCTACAATCGCAATTGTCTGGCATCAAGCTCGCCACACCTACCACATCCAATGCAGATGTGTCTCCAAGCCCACCACTTCTGCAGAAGCAGGGTCTTGGAGAAATGGGTGGCATGTCATCTGATTCCCGTGAGGGTATGGCCCAGTCGAAGGCGGATGTTTCAGACTGTCACTCAGACGTGGGTGTGAGTGAAGTTGCTTCACCGATCTCCGAAAACTCTGATCAAACCATCACCCAGACAGATTTCAACCAAAGTGTCAGCAGAGGATCCTTTTTACCTGAACAGCAGAGTGGACGGCCAGCAAATACCGCAAATATGGCTGAAGTTGTTGAAACTAGACCCATTGCCAATCAATGGGGGCTTATTTCGGATTCTTCTTCCTCGCTTGCTCTGCCGTTCAAGTTCGATAGTTATCACCCACGCCTCAAATGCCCGATGGAGGATTGCGGCAAATTGACCAACTGTTGGGGTAAGTTCAATGAACACGCTTATTTGCAAAACAAACCATCCATCTTCGGAGCGTTGACTGACTTGAGCCCTGACAGATCCGCTTGTGGTCTGCTGCCCTGCCTGTGGCCCTTTCAGCTTCGCCCGCTATTGTTGCAAGGATCATCTGTACGAAGATATCGTACGACACTGGTTATATGATTGTGAGAAACTCCTTGTCAATGGGCCTGTTGACATGACCACCATCCGCCCTAGCCAGCTTCCCAGAATCTCATACATCACCGGCCACTTCAGTAACAACATCGAACGCCACAGACAAGCAGTTTACCTTGCAATGGAGCCTGTGGATTACTTCATTTTTGACGATGATCATCATCTTCCCACCGACACTCAAACGAAAGAGGAATGGAATGCCGTGCGAGGTACTGGAAAAGTTTTGAAGGCGATCTCGTTCCCGAATGACGGGACAATGCTCTGCCCACATGCATTCTTCAGCCATCATGTGATGCAATGCCTCAAGTTCAATGATCCACTCGCCCGGAACAGCTGCAACATGGCTTTTCACATGATTAGAGACTTCTTGATTGTGGAAGGTAGCTGGAGCGAGTCTATCCTCACCACATTATGCATGCAAATCGCAGCTGAGTGGAATTACCGAGTGCCACCACACTTTTACAATGTCGATGCAGTAAACGCCCTCTACCGCGATTATGGAGTGCGCCCCATGCCACTTCCTTTAGAATATGTTTGAGCACTCACCAACGTCTCTACACATGAACTACAGTGACTCGGCAACAATGTATGATGTAACGAAAATCAACCCACGAAGGGTTATGAAGTGTTGCTAAGATCAAACACGACCGAAATGAATTGGGAACCACGGCAATGGCTGGTTTGGACAAAGTGCGTGACGGCGCGGTGAGGTTGGATGAAAAATATCATGATACCCAGCATTCTTGGTGTTTGGCTAGGTGGCTATGGTCCTGGAGGAATGGTTGGAGTTATCCAGATACGGGAACTTGATGATTCCTAGGCAATTGAGAAGCCATGGCCCAATCCCATGGCGAAGGCAAAACGCAATGAGATTTTAATTGACCTAGAAGCTCCTGTCGCTGACCTCCATCGTCCGCAGTCACGTGATTCGACGCGTTCGGTGGCCTCCGAATGCACGTGATGATAAACCTTGTTCCCTACCCACGAGATCGTACGAAGTTCCACTCCAACTTCAACTTGAGATGGAGATACGCGGGGCTTCGCATGGGATGTCTCCCACTCATCTGCGTTGCATTAAGCCACCCATCATCGGTAAAGTCTGAGCGATCTACCATACGCCTCGTCTGATTCGTGGTATACCTCCACCGCCGCAAGTGTCCTATCAATTTTGTCAAATGGATTGCTTTCCTTCTGATGTGAGCTTCAGGTAATCGCCGATAAGGTCTTGCCCCAGGTCTATTGTTTTGCAAGCTGTCTTTGATCCTGTACGATCTGTGATTTTCCTCGTAGGATCCCGGCGGCCCAGCGATCCTTCCCATGGCCAAAAGTGACCTGCTTATCATATAGATTCCTCTTCCCCTCCTTCATTTGCCTCCACGAGTTTGGTCCTTGATACTTCACATATTGCGCTCACAAGGTCGTCAAAATGACACCAGGCATCCTCGAGCCAACTACTGCCAATGACGCGGCCCGATCATTACACGCTCTCACTGAAGGTTATGATGATACACTTCGCTTCTACCTCAATGGAACAAAGGTCCAGTTGGACGCCGTCGATCCTGAGATTACGCTGCTCGAATATCTGAGAGGCATAGGTTTAACTGGCACTAAGTTAGGGTGCGCAGAAGGTGGATGTGGGGCCTGTACGGTCGTCGTATCGCAGTTGAATCCTACAACCAGGAAGATATACCATGCCTCAGTCAATGCCTGTCTAGCCCCTCTTGTCAGTGTTGATGGAAAGCATGTCATTACCGTCGAGGGCATTGGCTCTTCCAAAAGTCCACATCCTGCGCAACAGCGTATTGCCATAGCTAGTGGAAGCCAATGTGGCTTCTGCACACCTGGGATTGTCATGAGCCTCTATGCTCTGTTGAGAAATACCGGGCCTGACGTGACTGAGACTGAGGTGGAAGAGGCATTCGATGGCAATTTATGTCGTTGTACTGGCTACCGACCTATCTTGGATGCAGCTCAGAGCTTCAACAAGTCATGTGGCAAATCGCTTGCCAATGGTGGCTCAGGTTGCTGTATGGAGAATGGTGGCGGATGCAATGGAGCAGATGGCGTTGCTGATACTACTGCTGAGAAGAAGTTCACACCTCCAGCTTTTATTCACTACGATAAGTCCACAGAGTTGATTCACCCCCCTGCTCTGAAGAAACACGAATTCAAACCTCTGGCTTTTGGAAATAAGAGAAAGAAGTGGTACCGTCCAGTCACCCTCCAACAACTATTGGAGATCAAACATGCTCATCCAGGTGCTAAATTGATAGGCGGTAGCACGGAGACTCAGATTGAGGTCAAGTTTAAGGCCATGCAATATCCTGCCTCGGTGTACGTCGGTGACATCGCAGAGTTGCGTAAATATTCTTTGCATGACGATTATCTCGAGATTGGTGGCAATGTGGCACTGACTGACCTAGAAAATATCTGTGATGAAGCTGTTGAGCATTACGGCCCCGCGAAGTCTCAGCCATTTGTGGCGATCAAAAAAGCGATCCGATATTTTGCTGGGCGACAAATCCGTAACGTCGGTACCCCGGCAGGGAATCTGGCAACAGCATCCCCAATCTCTGACCTCAACCCTGTATTTGTTGCCACGAATTCTACCTTGATAGCTAAGTCGCTGAAGCAAATCACTGAGATTCCCATGTCGGGCTTCTTCAAAAGCTATCGTGTAACAGCATTACCGGAGGATGCAATCATCGCTGCGATGAGGATACCAATCGCCAGGGAAAGGGGTGAATACATGAGAAGTTACAAGCAGTCAAAGAGGAAGGATGACGACATAGCTATCGTCAATGCCTGCCTAAGAGTTGCTCTGAATGATTCTTACAAGGTCAAAGATGCAAATCTGGTTTACGGGGGCATGGCTCCTATCACCATCCAGGCGAAGAATGCTTCTGAATATATTGTTGGAAAGACATTCACGGACCCCGAGACTCTTGAAGGAGTTATGAATGCTCTGGAGAAAGATTTCAATCTACCATTTGGCGTCCCTGGTGGCATGGCAACGTACAGAAAATCCCTCGCTATTGGATTTTTCTACCGCTTTTACCAGGACATCCTCTTAAGGATTGAAGAAACCAGTCAAATCGCTGACAAGGAGGTCATCGAGGAGATTGAGAGGCAAATTTCAACGGGAAAGAAGGATCTCGAGAGTTCTGTTGGCTATTCCCAGAAGATCTTAGGAAAGGCAAACCCTCATGTTGCCGCTCTGAAGCAATGCACGGGCGAAGCCCAGTATACTGATGATATACCTCCTCAGAAGAACGAACTTTATGGGTGTCTGGTTCTTTCCTCAAAGGCCCATGCGAAGTTGCTCAGTGTGGACGCTAGTCCTGCATTGGAGCTTCCCGGGGTGGTGAATTGGGTTGACAAGAACGATGTTAGCAAGGAAGGCAATTGGTGGGGTGCTCCGGTGTGCGATGAAGTCTTCTTTGCTGAAGATGAGGTATTCACAGCTGGTCAACCGATTGGTATGATCTTAGCCAGCACAGCCAACCAAGCTGAAGCTGGTGCTCGAGCCGTACTCGTCGAATACGAAGACCTGCCTGCCATATATACAATCGAGGAAGCCATCGAGAAGCAAAGCTTTTTCGAACATTATCGGTATATCCGAAAAGGAGATGTGGAAGAGGCCTTCAAGAACTGTGACTACGTGATCGAGGGCACATCACGAATGGGTGGCCAGGAACATTTCTACCTGGAGACCAATGCTGCAATAGCGATCCCGAAGCCTGAAGACGGGGAGATTGAAATTTGGAGCAGTACTCAAAATCCTACAGAAACCCAAGCATATGTAGCCAAAGCTCTTGGTGTACAATCTAATAAGGTCGTGTCTAAGGTCAAGCGGCTTGGTGGTGGGTTTGGTGGCAAGGAAACGAGATCTATTCAACTATCAACAATATGTGCGGTCGCAGCCAACAAAGTCAGGCGTCCGGTTCGATGTATGCTCAATCGAGATGAGGACATCATGACATCTGGCCAGCGCCATCCTTTCCTGGGCATCTGGAAAGTTGGAGTCAACAAAGATGGCAAACTCCAGGCCCTCAAAGCGAATGTCTTCAATAACGCTGGTTGGTCGCAGGATCTTTCTGCAGCAGTTGTCGACCGTGCCCTCTCACATATTGATGGTTGCTACAAGATTCCCAACATGGACGTAGACGGAAGGTTGTGCAGGACCAACACTGTTTCCAACAGTGCGTTCCGCGGCTTTGGTGGTCCACAAGGAATGTTTATTGGTGAATCTATCATGGAGGAGGTTGCTGACCATATCAACATCCCGGTGGATAAACTCCGTGAGATCAACTTCTACAAGGACGGGGAGGAAACCCACTTTCATCAAGCCCTGGAAGACTGGTACGTCCCTCTCATGTACAAACAAGTGCAAGAATCATCCGACTACGCTGCTCGCCGGAAAGCTGTCGACGAATTCAACGCGACGCACAAATGGCAGAAGAAGGGGCTGGCGATCATTCCAACAAAGTTTGGTATATCGTTCACCGCCCTGTTCCTCAACCAAGCCGGCGCGCTCGTGCACATCTACCACGACGGTTCTGTCCTTGTTGCGCATGGAGGAACCGAAATGGGCCAAGGTCTACACACCAAGATCTGCATGATAGTGGCAGAAGCGCTCCAAGTACCCTTGTCGGACGTGCACATCTCAGAGACTGCAACAAACACCGTAGCCAACACGTCATCGACCGCAGCGTCTGCCTCGTCGGACCTCAACGGCTATGCGGCATTCAACGCGTGCAAACAAATCAACGAACGCCTGGCACCCTACCGAGAGAAACTCGGACCAAACGCCACCATGAAACAGCTCGCACACGCAGCCTACTTCGACCGAGTCAACCTCTCCGCAAACGGGTTCTACCGCACGCCCGAGATCGGCTACATTTGGGGACCCAACCCCTCAGACCCATCACTAGAAAACACAGGCAAGATGTTCTTCTACTTCACCCAAGGTGTGACCGCCAGCGAAGTCCTAGTCGACACGCTAACGGGTGACTGGACGTGCCTGCGCAGCGACATCAAGATGGACGTGGGCCACTCGATCAACCCGGCGATCGACTATGGGCAGATCGAAGGCGCATACGTGCAAGGTCAGGGCCTCTTCACGACCGAAGAATCGCTGTGGCACCGTGCATCCGGCCAGATCTTCACGCGCGGGCCCGGCGCATACAAGATCCCCGGGTTCCGCGACATTCCGCAGGTCATGAACGTCTCCCTGCTCAAAGACGTCGAGTGGAAGAACCTCCGCACCATCCAGCGCTCCCGCGGTGTCGGTGAGCCGCCGTTGTTCATGGGCAGTGCGGTCTTTTTTGCCATCAGGGATGCATTGAAAGCTGCGCGGAAGCAGTATGGTGAGACAGATGTGCTGAGCCTCAGATCCCCGGCTACGCCCGAGAGGATTAGGATCAGTTGTGCGGATCCCATCATCAAGAGGTCGCTGGTCGAGCCGAAGGACGGGGAGAAGAGTTTCTTTATCAGCATCTGAGGAAGGCACGCGTAGCTGATGGGAACGCGATGGGGAGATCGTTGGGATGGATGCCCACGCCGAGATTTGCGCATGTGCATGCCAACGCCCACGAGTTTGTTGTTCTGGGTCCTGGAGATAACGAAAAACACAGGAAGGAAATTCACGAGAATGACTGCAGAATGTGACTTTTGGTACTTTCATTCCTTGTTGGTGATTCGCGTATGTATTGGTCAAAAATACCTTATCTCAACGATATGTTGAGAGCAAACGAACTAGTAGTTAGTATAGCTCATGGTATTTATCAGCCCTATGATGTCTAAGAAGTGCTCCTATTTATTTGCCCGTAGATGTATGCAGCATGAATTGCCCTACCATGAATTCAGTGGTAGTAGTAGTAGTAGTAGTGGCCTAGTTGGCAGCTCGATCGCTCCGCTAGCTGTGCAATGACTCGAGCACCGTAGCATCCGTGAGAGGAAAAGTCCCAAAGCATCGGCTGCCGTAGAGCTGCAAATATTCATCTCCATGTCGATTTCAATCATATCGCGCCGCTATATTGTTAGATACACGACTGAGTGTCGGTGCTAGTTGCTTGGAGGATCGTCGACCATGATCCGCACGCTTTTCTTCGGTTTGTGGACACCGAAGACGGAGGAAAAGGAAGAAGCAGCTCCTTCCTGTACTTGGTCTGCACGTGGCGTGTCGGCCTCAACTAGAGAAGGCGTCTCTGGACGAGAAGTAGAACCTCCAGCCGGGGCAGGTGAGGCAGCGAATGCGACAGATCTCCTGGGAGCCAGCTTACTACCCTTGTCCTTCTTCCGCTTCTTCGTTACATGTTCGTCCTCCAATCGAAAAATCAAATCATTCACATCATGAAGACCACCAACACCGAATCCACCAATATCTCGTCTCTCAAACAGCGGGACCGGTACCTCCAATCTCCCACCCTTCAACGCAATCTTATCCTCATCCCTGATCTTCAAGAACCCCTCTTCCCGAATGGTCGCATTCATGGTGCGATCATCTAGCAGACTCTTCTCGGCCCTCACCAACTCGGCATTGCTCATCTGACGCCTCCGCCTCAGAATCTTCTCCTCCAACGTGCCCCTCAGCACCAGCGTCTCGACGAACACGGGCCTGGTCTGCCCAATACGATGGGCGCGCTTTATTGCCTGCGACTCGATGCTGGGCTGCCAGATGGGCGACACGATGAACACTCGGCTCGCGCTCGCGACGTGGAGGCCGTGCGACGCCTGCTTCAGGTCCATGAGCAGCACGCGGAACACGGACGAGTGGTTGAATGTCGCGAGGTAGGCGGCGCGTTTGCTGACCGAGAGAGTGTTTGCGTAGATGAGGAATTGTATGGAGAGGAGTTCGAGCGCTTCGGCGATCCAGAAGGCGATGTTGTTTGAGTCATAGAAGATGATGATTTTTTCCGTGGAATGGTGTTTGAGGATTTGGCTGCATAGGTAATTGAGTTTCGCGGAGGTGAAACCTAAGATTCGGGTTTTGCGGAGCGTGGGCGGGAGCATTATGTTGGTCGATGGGATTGGTCTCTTTTGTAAAGGAGAGACTGATTTGGTAGTACTAAGCGTGCCCGGTACCGCTCGTGGAGGAGAAGACACTGACACCGAAGCTGACGATGACGAGGATTGATGTTTGATCTTCGGTTGTTCACCTGAGCCCAGTGGCTGCGACTTCCCATTCACACCAGCTGTAGTCTTGTCACGGGCTTTCCTCTCTGCTGCGGCTCGTTCTTTTGCACAATGCATTGCCCGCAGTCCTGCACCGGTCAAACGTTCGGCAGGATCATGTGACTGGATATGTTCCAACACATGTTGCTGTGCCTCTCGTGCCTGGACTGTGCCCAGCAACAACGGCTTTGACGCTTCGCCGTGCAATGCCCATGCCTCTGCAGCATGCTCAGGAAAGTTTTCTACATAAACGCCAATTTCGTAAAATGTAGAAAATGCATTCCATCCAGGGTCAGCGAGAGCGCGCTCGGCATTCATGATAGCTTCAGTAAGCAAGGCGCCGTCCGTATCCGATATGCTTTCAAGCTTGCTGTCGAGATATGTGTTGCTCACGTGCAGGGTTTGCGACACATCATGGTACGTAAACCCAACCCAGTGGAAACTTGAATGCCGAAGGTTTGTGATCAGCTCGTCTAAAGATTTTCTGTTCTTGGGATGGAACATGTAATCTTCATCAGCTCGTTCTGAGGTGACGGCATTTGATGTTAAAACAAGCCTGAATAGGTTCATACTAAGCTTGTCGTAGTAGCTGGGCTCAAGATAAACCGTGTTATTGTACAATGGGGGCAGGGATAGATCCATATCAATATCCTCGATGCGGTGTCTGATGATGAGAGACTGTAGAATCGTCCTCAAGCCAGAAGCGAACCGCCGATTACCTGAAGCATCAAATGGGGCCAAGTATTTCCGCCAATCCGCAAAGTCAAGGCCCTTTTGGTTGGCCCATGGTTGCAGTTTGAGGAATTTGACTACCATGACACGTAGTTTTTCCATATCCTTGATTTCTTCATCGTTGGAATCTTTAAGTTTTCTCCGCTCCAAAGCAGTCCGAATCGAAACTTCCCGGCACGGCTCTTCATCATGTGATGTCTCGTTAATAGCGAGGTTCACTTCGACTCCGTGAAGGGAGTTAGACGGCGTTCCAGATACCACCCAACGGCGCTCAATGGACATTTTATCCAGCATGGCCATGACATTAGTACGATAACTAGAGCCTGCGAAGCCATGGCCTTCATCGCAGATGACCCGCAACCAGCGGATTTCAGTTAATGGAGACCGGAATTTCCTCTCGCCTCTTCCTCTTCTCCCTTGATTGAGGTCGTCATCACGATATTCTTGCTCGAAGCGAGCCTTTGTAATCAATACAATGTCATACTTCATCAAAACCTGGTAGGCTGGGATGACTTTGGTGGATGAATCTAGAAAGAGTATATCAAGGGCATTCCAGCGAGTATGCTTCTCGATCTCTTGCTGCCATTGTATCAGCAGGTTAGGAGGCACAATGACGAGAGTGCTGTAGCAGAGGCGCAAGGTCGTGAAACTTTCTCGATTACTGGCTCGTCGGTTAGGGGTCGTAGGATGAAAAATTGGTTCGGCGAACTTGGCATCATATCTGTCAATGGCTTCTCTAATATTATCGAAATAATATCCTTTTCGCTCAAGACTGGATAGTTGAGCTTTCCAGGGAGTAGCTGACTGTTTCAGAGTTTTTGCAGCAAGTTCAAGTAGAGTGGGTGTCCGTGGGTTGGGCTCTTTCGCGATGATATCAAGTCGTCCTTCGGGGACTTTGGAATAGTGGCCGCGAGTAGAGAGAATCAATGCAAGACATATCAGTGTTTTACCGTAGCCCATAGTCTCTGCAAGAATCCCCCCTCGAGGTTCACTGTACATCACTGGGTGACTCCGCAGAACTCCCTCATGTGCATCCAAGTAGAAATGTCTGCCGTGA
>Ga0105239_10009477_pt1 | contig 10972 bp, 5 predicted proteins | sample KBSC44metaG_FD_92761 | JGI IMG/M metagenome (GOLD analysis project Ga0105239, IMG submission 92761) | Corn rhizosphere microbial communities from Kellogg Biological Station, Michigan, USA - KBS C4-4 metaG | ecosystem: Host-associated > Plants > Roots > Rhizosphere > Soil | place: Michigan, USA...
CCGGGCACGACGAGCACGTGCGCGCGTTCGAGCAGTTCGAGTGCGAAGCGATCGTCGTCGAAGTCGGGCAGACGCACGCGCGGGAACGCGTACAGCGCACCCATCGGCGCGACGACGTCGAGGAACTGGCTCTGCGCGCAATGATCGAGGACCGCGCGACGCGATTCATGCAGACGCCCGCCGGGCGCGGTCAGCGGCGACAGCGTGTCTTCGCCTTGCAGCGACGGCGCGATCGCCCATTGACCGGGCACGTTCGCGCAAAGACGCAGCGAAGCGAGCAGATCGAGCGCATGTTCGATGTGGACCAGTTCGTGCGCCGCACCCGTCAGCGACAGCCAGCCGACGCGATAGCCACATGCGCGCTGCACTTTGGACAGCCCATCGAAACTCAGGCACGGCACGTCGCCGGCGAGTTTGGCCAGCGGCGTGAACTGCGCTCCGTCGTAGAGAATCTCGTCGTAGATTTCATCGCTGAGCAGAACCAGACGATGGCGCTCGGCGATGCGCACGATCGCATCCAGCAGCGCGGGCGGATACACCGCACCGGTCGGATTGTTCGGATTGATGACCACGATCGCGCGCGTGCGCGGCGTAACCAGCGCTTCGATTTCTTCCGGGTCGGGCAAATGCCCGCGCTCGGCGGGGCACGAGTAGTACGTCGGCCGGCCGCCGTTGAGAATCGTCGCGGCACTCCACAACGGATAATCAGGACTCGGCAGCAGCACTTCGTCCCCGGCGTTGAGCAGCGCGCGCAGCGCCAGATCGATCAGTTCGCTGACGCCGTTGCCGATGAAGATGCGGTCGATCGCCGCATTCCTCACGCCATGCGCCTGCATCTGCTGCACGATCACCGCGCGCGCGGATTCGAGACCTTTCTGATGACAATACGCTTCGCTGCGTCCGAGATTCTGCTCGATCGCGTGGCGCACATGATCCGACACCGTGAAGCCGAACAACCCCGGATTGCCGATGTTGAGCTTGGCGATAACGCGCCCTTGCGCTTCCAGTTCGGATGCGCGGCGCGCCAGTTCCCCGCGGATTTCATAGCGGACGGATTCCGTGCGCGAACTAGCCCGCACGGGCGATGACGACGACGAAACGGCCATGGATCGGGGCAGACCCTAGTATTGTTGCATTGCATCCTAACCAAACAGCCCGCAAATTCAAGCGATTGGCGCACACCGGACCGCTAAACTACGCACATGCCCGAACCCGAATCCCTGCAGCACCTGCGCCGCATCGGCTGGCGCGGCGACGCGCTGCCCGCCGCGGGCCGCATCGGACGCGTTATCGCGCAGCATCGCAACGGCTATCTCGTGCATGACGGTGTCGAGGAATTCCGCGCGCAACCGGCGCCGAAATTCCTAAAGCGCACTGTTGCCGCGGTGGATCGTCCGTCGGTGGGCGACTTCGTCGAACTTTCCAGCGCGACGCCGCCCGTGATCGACAACGTGCTGCCGCGCCGCTCGATGCTCGCGCGTGCCGCAGCGGGCGAACGGCATACGCGGCAGATCATCGCCACCAACGTCGACACCGTGTTCGTCGTGATGGGGCTCGACGGCGATTTCAACGTGCGCCGCATCGAACGCTATCTCACGCTGATCGAAGGCAGCGGTGCGCGCGCCGTGATCGTGCTGACCAAGCGTGACAAGGTCGACACGGAAACACTGGCCGAACACGAAGCGGAACTGCGCGCGCTCAATGTGGAAACGCACGCGATCAACGCGAAGGACGCCGCGAGCGTCGCGACACTGCACGAGCATTTGCGGCTCGGCGACACGGCTGTTCTGGTCGGATCGTCCGGCGCAGGCAAATCGACGCTGACCAACACACTGCTCGGTGTCGAGCGACAGTCCACGAACGCCGTTCGCGAACACGACAGCCGCGGCCGCCACACGACGACGCACCGCGCGCTGATCCAGTTGGAAACAGGCGCGTGCCTCATCGACACGCCCGGCATGCGTGAAATCAAACTCACCGGCGACGAAGACGTGGCCGCCGCCAGCTTCACCGACATCGAAGCGCTCGCGCTGCAATGCCGCTTCGGCGACTGCGCGCACGGCAACGAACCCGGCTGTGCGGTGCGCGCGGCGCTAGAAACCGGTGAGCTGTCAGTCGAGCGCTGGCAAAGTTTCCTCAAGCTGCGCGGCGAACTCAGCGCCGCGAGCGAACTGCTCGAATCGCAGCTCAAGCGCAAGGCGCAGGCGCGCGTGGCCAACAAGGCGCTCGGTCAGCGGCTGCGCGATAAATACGGTCGGCGCTGAGACACGCCTGATTTCCGCGCCAGACCGCCGAGTGCAACGTAAGGCGTACAAATACGGCGCGTCACTCGTCTGCCGCCGTTCGCCACATGACAATCGCGCTATAGTCTAGGCAGTGAGGCTTCGGAGGCCGCATGGCCGACTCGCACGACACGCTCGCCCGGTTTGCGGCACTCGACAAGCGGCTCGTCGCCGCCGTGAAAGGCATCAAGCTTTTGGCGTCGGTGAGCTGGCCGATGAGCGTGCAAAGTGTGTTCATCGACAACTGGCGCGCTGGGCGCGCGGAGTTGCCGAACGTCGATTACGTCCGCTGCGATTTCACGCAGACGCGTGAAGAACTCGAAGCGATCTTCCTCGAAGCGCAAAGCGATCATCCGGTCGGCGACTATCTGCAGCGCACCGCGCAGTCCTGGCGCATCGCCACGGAACTGCTCGACGCGGTCGGCACGCCGGCGATCACCGAGCATTCGGTGCGCCTGTTCGGACGTCCGGGCGACCGCTTGCCGGGCGGCAACGTCAGCAACATCGACGCGGCCAAACACTTCATCGAACTGGCCGACGAACTCGATAAGGAAATCGCCGGCAGCGACGCGGATTACTGCATCCCCGCCGAAACGCTGCGCGACGAGTTGCAGGAGCGCATCAGCAAGTTCTTCAGCGCGCACAAGGTGGTCGTGACCATCGATCCTGCGCTGATCGCCAAGGCGGCGGCGGGACCGACGCGCATCCGCCTGCGCTCGGCGACGTGTTTTTCCGAATACGACAAGCATCAGCTGCTCGAACACGAAGCGTTCGTGCATTCGCTGACCGCGCTGAACGGCCGCGCGCAGCCGAATCTCGCGTCGCTTGCGCTGAATTCGCCGCGCATCACCGCCACGCAAGAAGGGTTGGCGACGTTTGCGGAACTCATGTCCGGTTCGATCGACATTGGCCGCATGAAGCGCATCAGCCTGCGCATCATCGCCATCGACATGGCACTGTCCGGCGCGAATTTCATCGACGTGTTCAAGTTCTTCCTCGATTCCGGACAGACCGATGCCGACAGCTTCACGTCTGCCATGCGCGTATTCCGCGGCGCGCCACTCGGCGGCGGTTGCGCGTTCACCAAGGACACCGTGTATCTACACGGATTGCTGTCGGTGCACACGTTCTTCCGGTGGGCGCTGAAGAACCAGAAACTGAAACTGTGCCGCCTGCTGTTCGCCGGCAAGATGACGCTGCACGATGCGCTCGCGCTCGAGCCGTTCTTCGACAACGGCTATCTGGTGCCGCCGTTATACCTGCCGCCGTGGGTGCAGCAGGCCAGCGGCATGGCCGGCGTGCTCGCGTTTTCGCTGTTCGCCAACCGCATCCGCCTCGACCACGTGGAAGCGGAAGATCTCGTCCTCGGAGTATAAAAGTGGCAAAAACTGCGTTGTATACTTGCCTTGCGCTGCTTGCGTCTGCGTCCGCCGCGCATGCCGACGACGCGCGCGTCGATTCGGAACTCAAGCAGATCACGGCGTGGCGGCGCGATCTCCACCAGCATCCGGAGCTGAGCAACCGCGAGACGCGCACGTCGAAAATCGTCGCCGACGAGCTGAAGAAACTCGGCTACGACGTGCACACCGGCATAGCGCGCACCGGCGTGGTCGGCATTCTCAAGGGCGACAAACCGGGACCGAAGCTTGCGATCCGCGCCGACATGGACGCGCTGCCGGTCACCGAACAAGTCGATCTGCCGTTCGCGTCGAAAACGAAAGGCGAATATCTCGGCAAGACCGTCGGCGTGATGCACGCATGCGGCCACGATGCGCATACGGCGATGCAGCTCGGTCTTGCCGAAATCCTCGCGAAGATGCGCAAGGACCTGCCGGGCGAAGTCATGCTGATCTTCCAGCCGGCCGAAGAAGGTCCGCCACCGGGCGAGGAAGGCGGCGCGCCGCTGATGGTGAAAGACGGCGTGTTCAAGGATTTCAAACCGGATGCCGTGTTCGGCATGCACGTGGTCAGTGCGCTCAGCGTCGGCACCGTCGGCGTCCGTGCGGGTGGCGCGATGGCGAGTTCGGATACGTTCCGCATCGTGGTGCACGGCCGGCAGAGCCACGGCGCGACGCCGTGGAAAAGCATCGATCCGATCGTGACGGCAGCGGAGATCGTCACCTCGGCGCAGACCATCGTCAGCCGCCAGCTCGACATCAATCACGATCCCGCTGTAGTGACGTTCGGCATCTTCAACGGCGGACAGCGCTTCAACATCGTGCCGGAGACGGCCGAACTGCAAGGCACCATCCGCGCCTTCGACGAAGGCATGCGACAGCAGGCGCTCAAGAGCCTGAAGAACATCGCCGAGCACGTCGCTGCCGCGAACAACGCGACCGTCGAAACCGAGATTCCGACGCCGACCAGCAATCCGGTCAACTACAACGATCCGGCGATGACCGCGCGCGTTCGCGCCAGCCTCGAGAAAGCGATCGGCAAGGACCACGTCATCGAAGCTGACCGCTGGATGGCGTCGGAGGATTTCCCTCAGCTGGCGATGTCGATCAAGGTGCCGAGCGTGTACTTCTTCGTCGGCGCGACACCGGCCGGACAGGATGCGGCGAACGCACCGTCGAACCATTCGCCGAAATTCTTCCTCGACGAAGGTACGCTGAAGATCGGCACCGAAGCGATGCTGCAGGCGGCGCTGGATTTCCTGCGCGGAACTTGACGAGGAAGGCGACGGGCAAGATCTCTACTCGAAATCATTCGAGAAAATTGTGTCGGGAGCTCTGACCGCTACAACAGCGGTTGGCGTCGTCACGAGTGTCGTTCCAACGATATCGCTGCCGATTTGACCTCTGCTATTGTCGCCCCAGCAACTGACACTGCCATCGAGCAAAAGCGCGCAAGTATCAAAACTTTCGCCAGATACCGCAGCTACATTTCGTATCCCGATGGTTCCGGGTACGTGAGTATCTGTAGTAGTGTTATTGCCGAGTTGTCCGCGATCGTTGGATCCCCACGTGCTGAGCCGTCCGGCGGTCAGGACGGCCGCGGTGTGATAACCGCCCGCAGCCACAGAACGCGCATCAACTCCAGCGACGAGCGTGGGAAGTGAAGTAGCGTTCCCCACGGTAGCGCTCCCTATCTGTCCATATGTATTGTCGCCCCAGCAGTTCACCGTTGCACTTCCGCCAAAGAAAGCGCACGAATGAGCAGCTCCGGCGGATATTTGAGTCGCGCCCGCGAGTACATCGCTTCCGTCGGTCGACTTGACTGCGCGCGCCGCAAGGCTGCCGGCAAAGTTTCCTTGTCCCGACTGTCCTTTGCTGTTTGACCCCCAACACCACACATTGGACCCTGTTCTTGCGCAAGTGTGGTATGAGCCTGCAGAAATCTCATCGACGGATGTCAGCATCTCAATGCCGCCGGATACGTTGAACTTCTCGACATCTACGGGTGCGGTGCGCACGTACGTCGAATTGTCTCCCAACTGACCAGACGCATTGTCACCCCAACAACGAACCGTGCGGTTTGCGGTATCCAGCAACGCGCATGCGTGATAAGCGCGCGCAGTAATGGCGAGAACGCGTTCCGTAATGGCCACTTTGGCGGGGAATGCCGAAGGTGCTTCGGAGCCAATGCCGAGCGAACCGTGGACGTTCTTGCCCCAGCAATACACCGATCCCGAGTCCTGAAGTGAGCAAGTGAACGAGGTGCCGGCGGCAATCGCAACAACTCCAGTAAGCACTGTGGTAGGCGTTGCCAAGACTGGCACTGGTCGAGCAGCGTAATTGCTAGCTAGCGGATTGCCGAGCTCCCCACCGTCATTATTGCCCCAACAGGCAGCGGTACTATTCTTTAATACGGCACAACTGTGATTTTCACCGACTGCCACTTGCGTCGCATCCGCAAGCAAATGGTTCGCTGCAGATGAATACGAGGCCTGCAATCCTAGGATGGCAACGATTAGAAATCTAAGCGCAGCAATTTTGCGGCGAGAGATCATTGAGATTGTCCGGTAGCACGACGGCGAAATGATCGCGCCTGCGCTGCGTCAGTAACGGACGCGTTCAAGTCAAGATGCGGACATAGCCTGCGCAAATAAGGACAAAGGCGGCAGGCACCCGCTGTGCTAAGCTTCTGCGCCTTCGCCGCGCAACGCGGCGCGAGTTTGCAGACCATGTCCAAGGCCGACGAGCTAAAGAAAGCCGCCCTCGACTACCATCGCCTGGCGCCGCCGGGAAAAATCAAGATCGTACCGACCAAACCGCTGTCTACGCAGCGCGATTTGTCGCTCGCCTATTCGCCGGGCGTCGCCGCTGCGTGCGAGGCGATCGTCGAGGATCCGCGGGAAGCGTTCGCGCTCACCGCGCGCGGCAATCTGGTCGGTGTGATCACCAACGGCACCGCGGTGCTCGGGCTCGGCAACATCGGTCCGCTCGCCGGCAAACCCGTGATGGAAGGCAAGGGCGTGCTGTTCCAGAAATTCGCCGGCATCGATGTGTTCGATATCGAAGTCAACGAGAACGATCCGGACAAACTCGTCGAGGTGATCGCCGCGCTGGAGCCGACGTTCGGCGGCATCAACCTCGAAGACATCAAGGCGCCGGAATGTTTCGACGTCGAGCGCAAGTTGCGCCAGCGCGTGAAGATTCCGGTGTTCCACGACGATCAGCATGGCACCGCGATCATCGTCGGCGCGGCGGTGATCAATGCGCTGAATGTGGTCGGCAAGAAGATCGAGGACGTGAAGCTCGTTTCGACGGGCGCGGGTGCGGCCGGTATTGCGTGTCTGGATATGCTCGTCGCGCTCGGCATGAAGCTCGAGAACATCTGGGTGGCCGACCGGCTCGGCGTCATCTACAAAGGACGCGCCGAGGATGTCGATGCGGCCAAGGCGCGTTACGCGCGCGACACGAAAGCGCGCGCACTCGCCGAAGTGATCGGCGGCGCGGATATTTTCCTCGGACTCTCCGCCGGCGGCGTGCTGACGCAGGACATGGTCAAGACCATGGCGCCGCAGCCGATCATCCTCGCGCTCGCCAATCCGAATCCGGAAATTTTGCCGGAGCTCGCGAAGGAAGTGCGGCCGGATGCGATCCTCGCCACGGGGCGTTCGGATTATCCGAATCAGGTCAACAATGCGTTGTGTTTCCCGTACATTTTCCGCGGCGCGCTCGATGTCGGCGCGACGACGATCAACGAAGACATGAAAGTCGCCTGCGTGCATGCGATCGCCGGTCTGGCGCGGCGTGAGATGTCGGATGTCGCCGCGCGCGCGTACGGCGATCAATTGCTGTCGTTCGGGCCGGAATATCTGATTCCGCAGCCGTTCGATCCGCGTCTGCTAGTCGCGCTCGCGCCGGCGGTGGCGCAGGCGGCGATGGCATCCGGCGTGGCGACTCGGCCGATCACCGACATGGCCGCGTACACCGAAAAGCTGAGCCAGTTCGTGTTCCGCACCGGGCTGGTCATGAAGCCCGTGTTCGATCGCGCCAAGGGCGACGTGAAACGCATCGTCTATGCCGAAGGCGAGGAAGACACGATCCTGCGCGCGGTGCAGAACCTCGTCGACGACAAGATGGCGCGGCCGATCCTGATCGGACGTCCGGCGATCATCGAGCGGCGCATCAACCGGCTCGGTTTGCGCATCCGCGCGGGCGAGCATTTCGAGCTGTGCAACGTCGACGACGATCCGCGCTTCAACGAATACTGGAGCACGTATCTGAAGTTGAACGAGCGCCGTGGTATCACGCCGGCGCTGGCGAAATCGCTGGTGCGTTCGCGACCGACGCTGATCGCTGCGCTCATGCTCGCGCGCGGCGAGGCGGATGCGATGATCTGCGGTATGGTCGGACGCTATCAGCGGCAGTTGCGGCATATCCTCGATGTGATTCCGCTGGATCCGGGTGTGAATACGGCGGCCGCGATGACGGCGGTGCAGAACGATCGCGGCACCTGGTTCTTTGTCGACACGCACGTGCAGCACGATCCCACCGCCGAGGAAATCGCCGAGGCGACGTGTCAGGCGGTGTTGCGCCTGAAGCTCTTCGGCATCACGCCGAAAGTAGCGCTGTTGTCGCATTCGAATTTCGGCAGTCACAACGACGATACGTCGAAGAAGATGCGGCGCGTGCTCGAACTCGTGCGCAAGAAGGATCCGAAGCTCGAAATCGATGGCGAGATGCAGGCCGACAGCGCGCTGAATGAAGAAATCCGCGACCGGATTTTTCCGAATTCGATGCTGAAGGGTGCGGCGAATGTGTTCGTGTTTCCGAATCTGGATGCGGCGAATATCGCGTACAACATGGTGCGGCAGTTCACCGATGGCATTGCGATCGGGCCGATCCTGATGGGGGTGTCGAAGCCGGTGCATGTGCTGACGCCGGCGTCGACGGTGCGGCGCGTCGTGAACATTTCCGCGCTGGCGTGCGTCGAGGCGCAGATTCGGCAGCAGGCGGAGCAGCCGCGCGGCTGACGTTTTCTTTTCGGCTCGTCATTCCAGCGAAAGCTGGAATCCAGCTTTTTTAAATCCTCTGCGCGCTTCGTCGGATACGGCTAGGTAGCCGGATATCTCTCGAGAGCCAGAGCTTCCGCTGTCCTGCGGCCAGCGGGTAACTTTTTGCTAGACGGCAAAAAGTCACCAAAAAAGGTCTGTTGTTGCGCACGTGCGTTGTGTCCGCTGACAGCACATCCCTGTGCTGGCATCGGACCCGCGCTCCCGGCGCGGGTTGCGTGTCGTCGCGAGTTGCGGCGCTGAGATTACGGGATGATTTGTAGTCGGTTGCTCGCGCCGCTCACATTACGATTGAGTGTGATCCATAGTTCACTCTTGTCGCTGCGCAGTGACGGGAAATAGTCGGTGTCGATGGTCAAGGTCGTGCCGCCGAACTTTACCGTCGTGGGATAGGCGCCGGCGGTGTAGTTGCGAATGATGATGAGCGGCTTGTTGAGTGTAGCGCCGGTTCCGATCGTGGCGTCGAGCGCGTTGCCGGCGGCAACGAAGGTGAGCGCGGCGTATATCGGATCGTAACCGGCGGGCGAATAGGTGATCGTGTCGGCGCGGTTGACGCCAGCGGGTCCGCTGGTTGCGACGCTGCCGATGGTCGTTGCCAACGATACGGTTTGCGCCGCTTCGACTTGCGTCACTTGGCCCGCGACGGCATCGGTCGAGTGTAGACCGAGCACGACATACAGCGAGTAACTTTTTCTTGGGTAGCCTGGTGCGGTCGCGTCCGGCAACGGACCGCCCCAGTACGCGCTGCCGTTGATGTGATAGGCGGACTGGCCGAGAAATCCGAATTCCGTTCCCCACGCCAGACGCGTGTTGTTGGTCGCGTTCGAGGGATTGCCCGGATCGAGCGAATAGTTGATCGATTGATAATCCCAGTTATACGTGCACGGCATCAGGTGCGCCGGGGAGCCAGCGTATTCGTCCCCGGCGTTGCATGCGTTGGAGGTGCTCGTCGTGTTCCAGCGATCGCTGTTGAAGTAGCCGCCGGCGTCCTGTTGCGTGATGGGTTGGGTCTGCACCGTGCCCATCGTGGCGTCGATGGCGGTGGTCCACAGCTTCACGTAGGGAATCGTGTTCGGCGTATTCCAGGTCCATTGGCTTTGCAGCGATACCGGCGAGGTGGTCGTGACGAACTTGAAACGGTCGCCCCAGCCCACGCCCGCAATGACGCTGTGCGCACCCTCGCTGGCGCTGCCGTCGAACAGCAGTTCGCCGTACGGTGCGCGCGAATCGTCTTCGAGGATGTTCGCGGGCAGGGCCGAAAGATCGTAGCTGATCGACCACAGTGGATTGTCGTGTCCGGTCGAGAACGTCCAGTCGATCGTCACCGGAATGTCGCGTTCCTGGTTCGGAGCCGCGGTCGAGCAATAGCGCGGATAGTTCTGCTGGAAGCGGAAGATCGCGTGATGACGTCCTTCGAACACGCGCGTCCAGGTGCCGCTGAAGAAATGACCGAGGCTCGACGAATCGCCGGCCACGCAATGGCTGCTGTCGTCGTTGGGATGCGAGACGACGTAACCGAAACCGCTGGCGCCGGTGCCCGACGCATTCACGGTGCGCGTTGCGCCGCCGACCTGGTATTTGAACTGACGCAGTTCGCCGCCTTGCGTCCCGCCGGGACCCGCACCGCCGTTGTTGTGCGCGAGCACAGCGACGCGCGGCTGGTTGGCGGAATCGCGCCACGTGAAGCGGTCGCTCGTCATGCTGAGCACGCTGACGTCGTGTTCGTCGACCAGTCCGTTCGGCGGTGGTGGAACTACCCCGCCGCCTTCGAAACCGTTCGCGTAAATCTCGTCGACGACGGGCGATTGCAGCGAAACGTCATCGATGTAAACCGTGGGTTGTGAACCCGCCGATTCGGATTGGATATCGATGCGATTGAACGTCCCTGCAAAAGACAGCGGCGGCTGTGTCAGGTTGACCGTAACCTCGCGCCAGACACCATTGCCCACCGCTCCGCCGCTGACGTACGGATCGAGCGACGCGGACGTATTCGTGTTCTGGTCTTTGTCCGGATAGATTTGAATGGCGAGGTGCTGTTCACCCGGCGCCGCGCCGAAAATCCAGAAATGCAGGACCGGGTACGCGTTGGTCGAATATGTCGTTGTGTTCGTGAACGACAGCGCGTTGAAACTGTTGCCGGCAAACGCGATCGAGTGCGTACCGTTATGCGCCTGGTCGGTGCTGCCGACCGTCGAGCCGCCGCCGTAGGAATACGCCGTCGAGAAAC
>Ga0105239_10009481_pt1 | contig 10966 bp, 9 predicted proteins | sample KBSC44metaG_FD_92761 | JGI IMG/M metagenome (GOLD analysis project Ga0105239, IMG submission 92761) | Corn rhizosphere microbial communities from Kellogg Biological Station, Michigan, USA - KBS C4-4 metaG | ecosystem: Host-associated > Plants > Roots > Rhizosphere > Soil | place: Michigan, USA...
GTGCTGAACGTTGCGTGGTTAATTTACAAGATCACCAGGGACATGTAGTTCCATTAATAATAAAATATCTCAACCGGCTCAGCGATTACCTGTTTGTGCTTGCAAGGTATATAGCACACTTACGCAATGTGCCGGAGGTAGTATGGAAACCAAGGGTATAAAATTTGACCGCACCAGGACCATAAGCTTTATGTCCTTAAATTATTCTTCCATCCTTCATGTGCAAAATCCTATCGCTCATTTGTGCCAACTCTTCATTATGAGTGACAATTAAAAATGTTTGCTGAAGACGATTGCGAAGATCGATAAACAAATTATGTAATTCTTTTGCGTTCGCAGAATCGAGATTTCCTGTTGGCTCATCGGCCATCACAATAGAAGGATTATTAATCAGCGCTCGCGCAACTGCAACTCTTTGTTGCTCACCTCCGGAAAGCTCGCCAGGCTTATGTTCTGCCCGATCTTTCAATCCTAGTAATTCCAAAAGAGACAAGGCTTTTTCCTGGACTTCTTTTGTTTTTCGGCCTGCAATCCATCCAGGAATACATACATTCTCCAATGCGGTAAATTCAGGTAATAAATGATGAAATTGAAAAACAAAACCAATATGCTTATTTCGGAAAGCGGCTAATTGATATCCTGATAATCTATTTTTAATTCGAGGTTCGTAAGGAATTTGATCATCAATAACAATAGTATTAGAAATTGTGTCATGCAATCCCAAAGGTTTTTTGGAAAAAAAAGTAAGAAATTCCCAAGGTATAAACCTTCCTAAAGATCTTAATAAACAACGAGTGAAAGGTACTTTTGTTCCGTCACTTCGAATTGCAATCTTTGTTTGAGTAATAAATTTTCCAAGAGTTCTACCAGTGAAGCCTTCGAATAAAGTATAATATAAATAAACAACCAAAGAGCTATAGAATAAATGAGTCCAATCAAATAAATTATCAAAGGTAATCTTGTCTCCAATTGATTTGGCCAAAAAGGACGTGATCAGCCCTATAAAAAACCAATCTAATAGATAGTTGACTACTCTTTTCCACCAAATAACTGGCTCTAACTTTCTTTCCGGTACACTTTCAATTCGAACTCCGTTTATTTCAATATATCCTCCGTCAGCCTTATCTAAGGTTCCTAGAATATGCAATAATGTGCTTTTGCCTGCACCTGATGATCCTGCAATACTAACAATTTCTCCCTTCGTAATTTCAATATCCACTCCTTTTAGTACGGGAAGGGTGCCATAATTTTTAAATATCCCGGTAGCTTTTAACATGTTTAAATGTAACGGTTTAAATAGAACTTGAGAGGTATAAAAATAATTAAAAGCATCCATGCATCCCTTTCCGAAAATTATTCATCCATTAGTAACAACAATTTAAAAAAACAATATTTGGTAATACCGATTTAACTTTTACATTTGCGGAAAATTTAAACCCCCGAATTATTAGTTTAAAAGAAAAAAGAAGAAAATATGTTTTGGACTTTAGAACTTGCCTCCCATCTTGAAGACGCACCGTGGCCCGCGACAAAAGACGAATTAATTGATTATTCTATCCGCAGTGGCGCTCCTATTGAGGTAGTCGAGAACCTGCAGGAACTCGAGGACGAAGGCGGCGAAATTTATGAAGGCCTGGAAGACATTTGGCCCGATTATCCCAGCCAGGAGGATTTCTTCTTCAATGAAGATGAGTATTGATCAATTAAGAATTAAAAATTGAGAATTAAAATTTAATGCCTTCTGTTACCGGAAGGTTTTTTTATTTCAACTACAAACTCTTTAATTTCTGCTCGTGCAAAATTATTGTTACTAAAATAATCAGGCGGCTATTTTTCCATTTGTTCTATCACACTTTGCGTCACACCCGTAAATGAAAACCCTCCGTCGTGGAAAAGATTTTGCATGGTAACATACCTGGTAAGATCGCTAAAAAGGGTAACGATATAATTGGCACAATCATCTGCGGTGGCATTTCCTAACGGGCTCATTTTTTCAGCATAATTTATAAAGCCATCAAAACCCTTTACGCCACTTCCAGCAGTTGTCCGCGTTGGAGATTGAGAAACAGTATTAACTCTTACATGTTTTTTTAAAGCATAATGATAACCAAAACTGCGTGTAATGCTTTCCAATAATGCCTTGGCATCAGCCATTTCACTATAGTCGGGGAATACTCTTTGAGCGGCAATATACGTGAGTGCAACAACGCTTCCCCACTCATTGATAGCATCTTCCTTCATGGCGGTTGCCAAAAGACGATGCAAACTAGTTGCTGATATATCTAACGTTTTTTGATTGAATCCATAATCGAGTTCGGTGTACGACTTCCCTTTTCTCATATTTAAACTCATACCTACGGAATGCAAAATAAAATCCATTCCACCGCCGAAGTGTTCCTTCGATTTTGTAATTAAATTAAGCATGTCCTCATTATTGGTAACGTCGCAGGGAATTACAATTGCATTAATCGCTTCAGCAAGCTTATTAATTTCTCCCAATCTCATGGCTACGGGCGCATTTGTCAAAATGATTTCTGCTCCTTCTTCATGGCAACGAATTGCAGTTTTCCATGCAAGCGATTTTTCATCAAGAGCCCCGAAAATAATTCCTTTCTTTCCTTTGAGTAAATTGTAAGACATGTTTTTATTGATTGATTGGTTAATTAGTATAACGAGTTATAAGTAAAAATAAGATACTTAATGTTTAAAGAAAAAATTCCTGTATTCCGTAAAAAAAAATCCCAGGAAAAAAATGATGAGAAATACCGAAGCAAACGATAACAGCAATAAGAGTAAAAAAGCAGGTACGTTTCTATGCACATTAATTTTTGATTTAAAATAATTTACTACAGAATAAGCAAGAAACATTGCTGCAATAACAATTAATAAAACCAATATTTTTTTAAAAAGGATCATTTAGTTGAATTAGTTGCCAATCATTTCCCTGGCATTCTCAAACGCAGCAGCAGTAGGCTTTTCACCACTCAGCATTTTTGCTATAGTGGTTATTCTTTCGTCGCCGTTCAATTGGCGGATGGAAGTAATTATCTTATCATTCTTTATTTCTTTGTATACGAAGAAATGAGTTTCTGCTTTAGCTGCAATTTGTGGTTGGTGCGTAATTGAAATTACCTGGTGCGCCGCAGAAAGCTCTTTCATAATAATTCCAACCTGCCGTGCCGCTTCGCCGCTGATTCCTGTATCTATTTCGTCAAAAATTAAAACCGGCAATTGAACACTTTTTGCCACAAGAGATTTTATGCTGAGCATAAGCCTGCTTAATTCACCTCCGCTTGCTACCTTACGCAAAGGCTCAAACTTTTGATTATTAGTTTCAATACCCGAAGGTACATTGGCATTAAATAAAAATTCTATGGTATTATTCCCAAATAAATTTAAAGCCGTTGTTTTTAGAATATCCACTTTCAATTTTGCATTGGGCATACCCACCTGCTTGAGTAACTTATTAACTTTTTCTTCAAATGGCTTTAATTGCTTTTCTCTATTCGCAGAAATTTTCTCTGCAATTTTCAAAGCTTCAGCGCATAAATCTTTCGATTGTTTTTCTTTTTTTAAAATCTCTCCCTGGAGGTTTGTTACTTTATCAAGTTGCTTTTCAAGTTGTTCCTTTATTTCAAGTAATTGTGAGGTGGTTGTTACACCATGCTTTTTTAAAAGCCTGTAACCTGCCGCCATTCGTTCATTCAGAAGATTTATTTTTTCTACGTCATAGATTACCGCATCGTTAATGTTTCCGATTTCGGAGGCTATATCCTGCAATTCAATTTGAACAGATTGCAACCGATTAGCCAATGAAGCTATATCGGGATGAAAACTGTCAAGGCTTTGCAATTTATTAGTGATCGATTTTACATGCGGCACCATCGGTTCTTCACTTTCTTCTAATTCAAAATATATTGCTGAAAGAATTGCCTTTATATTTTCTGCATTGCTGATCAGTTTAATTTCTGCATCAATATTTTCAATTTCATTTTCCGAAAAATTTACTTCCTTCAGTTCATTAAATAAAAATTTATTATAATCAAATTCCTTGTTGGCAGCAGCTTGTTCGTCGTTAAGCGCTTCAAGTTCTTTTACAAGGTTCCTGTAATTTTTATAAACAGATTGATACAGCTCAATATCCTTTCCATTTCCCGCAAGTGCATCAATTACTTCTCTTTGAAAATTATTATTGCCCAAATCCTGCGTATCGAATTGCTGATGCAAATCCACAAGCAAAGAAGACAGTTGTTTCAGTTCATTAAGAGTTACAGGCGTATCATTTATAAATGCCCTGGTTTTACCGTTAACAGCTAATTCCCGCCGGATAACTAATTCGTCTTCACAATCCAGTTCATTAGATTGCAGAAACTCTTTAACCGGTAAATGATTGGTTTTAAATATGCCTTCAATAAAACACTTCTTTTCTTTGTCTGCTAAAACCGACGTTTCGGCTCTCTCGCCGAGAATAAGATTGAGTGCTCCCATTAAAATGCTTTTACCCGCGCCTGTTTCGCCGGTTATAATATTAAGATGAGGAGAAAAATTTATTTCGATTGAATCAATAATCGCATAGTTCTGTATGTGTAATTGTTGAAGCATTTTGAAAAAGCAAATTACATTAATTATAATTTAAGTGCACAATTTCAGAATCCCAATTCACTTGTAAGAACTCCGAATTGAAAAAAGAACAGCAATAAAAAAGGGCACAAAAAGCGCCCTTCTGAATTACATGATATTCGTGAATTTATTTTACTTCTACAGCATCATTCAATTCATCATCAACCAGGATTCTGCCACAGTTTTCGCAAACTATAATTTTCTTTCTTTGCTTAATATCACTTTGTTTTTGTGGGGGAATTGCGTTAAAACATCCGCCGCAAGAATCTCTTTCCACCGGAACAACAGCAAGCCCATTGCGATAATTTTTACGGATCCTGTCATAACTCACTAACAGTCTTTCGTCAACCTGTTCGCGTGCGGCTGCAGCTTGCTTATTATAATTTTTTTCTTCCTTATCAGTTTCCCCAATAATTTTTTCAAGTTCGCTCTTCTTGCCTTTTAAATTTCCTTCTTTTGTGGCAACTGCTTTTTTTGCAAGTTCGAGTTGCTTGGCTTTTTCAGCGATATCTTCAGTTGCATCTTTAATATGCTTCTCTGCAAGTTTTACTTCCAAGGTTTGCATTTCTATCTCTTTGTTGATAGCTTCAAACTCCCGGTTGTTTTTTACATTATCGCTTTGCTTTTCATATTTTTTGATAAGCTCCTGCGAATCCTTAATAAGCGTTTTCTTATCTTCAATAAACTGCTGAATGCCATTCATTTCTTCTTCAATACGATTTTGCCTGGCATTCAACCCGGCTATTTCGTCTTCAAGATCGCTCACTTCAATTGGCAACTCGCCTTTCAGAATTTGAAGGCCATCCAGTTTGCTATCAATTTTTTGAAGTTTTACAAGAGATGATAATTTTTCTTCTACAGAATAATCTTTTACTTGTGACATATTTTTTATAAATGATTTTATTTTTTTTAAGATGCTTTACACAAACCTTTAAATAAAATAACTTACAGGATTTGTGTTGATTTCTGTTTTTAGGACGGCAAAGTTAGGGAATTTTTGCTGTAAAATCTCTGTTAAAAGGTCGATTGTAAACTGTTCACTTTCATAGTGACCTATATCTGCCAGCAAAATAGTACTGTCGGCATCAAAAAATTCATGGTATTTTATGTCAGATGTAATGAAAATATCAGCTCCTACCGCTTTCGCTGCAGGAATTAAAAATCTTCCGGCGCCTCCACAAACTGCAATTTTTGTAATTTTTTTATGAAGTAATTCGGTATGACGAATCACTGAAAGTCCAAAAGCCTTTTTCAGTCGCGAAAGCAAATCCTTATCGGAAACAGGTTCCTGAATCTCTCCAACCAAACCACTCCCAATATCGTTACGGGTATTGGTTAAGGGATAAACGTCATAAGCAACTTCTTGGTAAGGATGTGATAACTTTAAAGAAGCCAACACTTGCGGCTGCAAATAAGAGGGAAAAATGACTTCGATTCTTATTTCATTTTCAGTGTGTCGTTTTCCTATTTCGCCCACGTAAGGTTCAGATCCTTGGGCTGCCTTAAAAGTTCCATACCCTTCAACATTATAGCTACATTCACTGTAATTGCTTATCGTTCCGGCTCCTGCTTTGAATAGTGCGTTTCTTACTACTTCAGCATTCGCCAGCGGACAAAAAGTAACCAATTTTTTCAATGTGCCTTCTTTGGGAGAAAGCACCTGTACGTTTTGAAGGCCTAATTTTTGAGCTATTTTATAATTCACACCGTTGACCACATTATCGAGATTTGTATGTATAGCATAAACTGCAACGGCATTTTTTATGGCGGCAATAACTGACCGTTCTACATAATTTTTCCCATTAAGCTTTTTTAATCCCCTAAAAATTATCGGGTGGTGCGCCACAATCAGGTTACATTTTCTACGGATTGCTTCGGCAATTACTTCTTCAGTTATATCAAGTGTAATAAGAATTCCGTTACACTCAACTTCAGCGTCGCCAATAAGAAGTCCTGCATTATCATAATCTTCCTGTAAACTTAATGGAGCAAAGCCTTCAAGATAACTGGTCACCTCATTTATTTTCATCAATTTTTTTATAAAGATAGAAAAGTGATTTCTTTTATTTTAGAATTGGCAGTATCGCCAGGGTGCATCGGTTTATGAAGAAAATACTTACTGCCTGGTCATTTGCAAGGCAATGGGTGCTGTTGATCCCCATGGAGCTAAGGCCATTGTCGGAACATTTTTACTCGTGAAACGCCAGGCCCTGCTTAAGAAGGCAAATTCGGCGGGAGGATTGGGAAGGGTTATTATCAATTGACTATAATCGCTGTTGGCACTCCAGGTGCCATTGTAATCTACGCCATTCTTTGTTGCTTTTAAAGGCCCGTGATACAAATCAGTTTCAAGTAGAACAAAAATCTCCCCGGCATAGTCTGCTGTGATGTCAGCACTACTGTCAGTTGCAAGTGTAACAGTAAAATTCCTGGTTAAAATATTAGTCTTGAAATATTTTTCCAAAAGTGAAGTCTTTGCTGAATCCAAGACTTTTTTGCATGAAACATTAGGCAATAAAAATAAGCAAGCGAGAAAAGAAAAATATTTTACCATCTTAATAAATTTTGAAAGTTATCTTTCCTTATGAAGTGCCTTTGGCGGCAACAATTATCGCGTCGTATATTTTTAAAAACGTAAACCAGCAATAAAAAGTATTTTTAAATATTTGTGATTGATTCTTGAACTGGTTGACTTTCAATTATCATAACTTCATCGATTAATAATTCGCGATGATTTTCCACTACAAATATTGGATATTTATTTTATTGCTGCCGCTTTGCTCAAAAAGTTTTGCCCAGGTTTTTGGGGGAGATCCAACTCACATAAAGTGGAAGCAGATTAATACGCCGGTTGCGAGAATTATTTTTCCAAAAGGGCTTGACTCAGTTGGAGAACGAATTACAAACGTAATTACCTTCATCAACACTCCTTTGCAAAATACAATTGGAAAAAGATCAAAAAAAATAAATCTCGTAATTCAAAACCAGACAACCATTTCTAACGCCTATGTGGGCCTCGGCCCTTTCAGAAGTGAATTTTTCTTGACTCCCTTCCAAAACAGTTTTGAATTAGGGAGCCTGCCCTGGCCCGACCAGTTAACTATCCACGAATTCAGGCACGTGCAACAATACAATAATTTTAATGTAGGCTTATCAAAAGTCATGCATGATATTTTTGGCGACGAAGGGCAGGCACTTGCTAATAATGCTGCTATTCCAAACTGGTTTTATGAAGGTGATGCAGTATATAACGAAACAAATGTTAGCAAGCAGGGACGTGGAAGCTTACCTTTTTTTTATAATGGCTACAGGTCTTTATGGAGTGAAGGCAAAAATTATAGCTGGATGAAACTCAGAAACGGTTCTTTAAAAGATTTTGTTCCCAATCATTACCCGCTGGGATTTTTACTGGTAGCTTATGGAAGGCAAAAGTATGGTGATAAATTCTGGGAAAATGTAACGCATGACGCAGCGTCTTTTAAGGGACTATTTTATCCATTTCAAAAAGCGATAAAAAAATATTCCGGGGTTGATTATGTTACTTTCAGAAATAATGCCTTTGATTTTTTTAAAAAACAATTCAATATTGAAAATAAACCGCCGGTAAAACGCAATAAGAGCGGTCCTTATCGTGACGAAGAATATCCTGCTTACATTGGAAATGATTCGATAATCTACGTAAAAAGCAGCTATAAACAAATACCTGAATTCATAATCCGAACAGGCAAAAAAGAACAAAAACTAAAAACCCGGGATTATTCAATAGATAACCAGTTTAGCTACCGGAATGGAAAAATCGTTTTTGCCTCATATCGCCCCGATATAAGATGGGGATACAGGGACTATAGCGATTTACGAATTATTGACATTACTAACGGAAAAGAGCAGACGCTTACTAATCACACCAAATATTTTTCACCTGACATTAGTGAAGATGGGAAAAGAGTAATTGCAGTTGATGAAGAACCGAATACAAAATATAGTTTAAAATTATTGGATGCCGGCAATGGAAAAATCATGCACTCCATTCCTAATCCTGATCGGCTTTTTTATACATATCCAAAATTTTATGATAGCAGCAAAATAATTAGCGCCGTAAGAAACAATGATGGGAAAATGTCGATTGCACTTATCAATATCGATAATGGAGCAACAGATTATTTGATTCCTTTTGCTTACAACGTTGTCGGATTTCCCTACTTATTGAACGACACACTTTATTTTTCTTATTCGTACCAGAAAAATGATGAATTATTTGCTTATACTTTTTCCAATAAAAAATTGTGGAAGATAGAGTTTGACCGGGGCAAAGGTTTTGGTAAATATCAACCATCGGTTAACAACGCAAATATAATTTGGACTTCATTTACTGCTGAAGGATACCGGCTACAAGAAGTTGCTAAAAAAGAGGTTCGCTATGAAGAGATGAAACCAGATTATCTCGATAAAAATACATCAAGCTTTGGCATTACAGCTTTACAAAAAACAAATTCTAATTTATTATACGCGGTTCCAAACGATACATTCCCGGTTACAAAATATTCAAAGGCGTTTCATCTTTTAAATTTTCACAGTATAGAGCCTGCAACTAACGATCCCGACTATTCGTTGAATCTTATTAGCGAAAATATTCTTAATACGCTGCAATCACAACTATCCTTTACTTACGACAGGGCTGAAAGATTTAAACAAGTTAGTTTTAGCGGAACGTATGGCGGACTCTTCCCTTTTCTTTCTGCGGGTATTAATTACACTTTAGACAGGCGCACCATATACCATGGAAACCAGGTATCCTTTAATGAGTTAGATCCTTTTGGGGGAATCAATATTCCGCTAAATTTAAGTAAAGGTCGTTCCGTCACATTTTTAAATTTCGGTTCGCAATATGTTTTCAACCAAAGTAATTATAAGGGTGTTTATAAAGATTCGCTTGGTAAAATCTCCTACGATTACACGAGTAGCTTTTTATCATTTTCTCATCAAATTCAACAATCAATTCAACAGTTATTTCCACGTTTTGCCCAGTCAATAAATATCGCCTACAAAGCACCGCTATCGAAATATAGCGGATATCAACTTGTGGTAAACGGTAATTTATATTTTCCTGGTTTATTTAAAACTCATAGCATAGTATTGAACGGCGCATATTTAAGAAAGGATTCATTGGGAGAGATTAGCTTTTCGAGCGGGTTTCCATTTTCTCGGGGATATAGCTCGATAAATTTATACAGGATGTATAAATGGGGCGTAAATTATAGTCTTCCTTTAGTTTATCCTGATGCAGGATTTGGAAATATTATTTACCTGCTGAGAGTAAGATCCAATTTGTTTTATGACTTTACCCGCGTACATGATTTTTATAGTAATGGTAATAGTTTTAATGCCAACTTCAGATCAACCGGGATTGAAATGTTTTTTGACACAAAATGGTGGAATGAAGCATCAATTACTTTTGGAATAAGATATAGCAGGTTACTTGATGCAGATTTGTTTGGTAGCACAGGAAGAAACCGATGGGAAATAATTTTACCGGTAAATATTTTTAATCAATGAACTATTTAACCATTAATTCGTTTTTCTTGTGGCACGATTTTTATTAATTTACAGGATTCTTAGTTGTTGAAAATTATCTGTTATGGGCCATTCTTGTCAATCTAAAAAAAAGAAAAAAGCTAAAAGTGCATTGTATTTTTTTGCCATTACCGCTGTTACAGCAGCGGCATGTGTCTTCATTATTAGAGAAGGACAGCGTATAAAAACTGAAAATGAATTGCTTTCATACGAAGTGTGGTAGCATACTTCATTGGTCCTTATGGATTCTTTTGCTAAAAAGGTATAGCTCACTACGTATTTATTTTTACAGATTAATTTATGCATTATGAAAATCGAAGTAGGTCCGATTGCACCGGAGTTTAGCCTATATAGCTCGGAAAAGGAAAAGGTATCATTGGTAGATTATCGGGAGAAAAATATTGTCTTATTATTTTTCCCGCTGGCCCTTACCGGCGTTTGTACCAAAGAATTATGCGATGTGAGAGATACTATTAGTATTTATAATAACGCAAATGCGGATGTAATTGCCATATCAGTAGATTCTCCCCAAACATTAGCAAAGTTTAAAGAAGATCAAAAATCTTAATTTCCAGTTAATAAGCGATTTTAATAAGGTAGTTTCCGAAATGTACGGATGCATTTACGAAACCTCTTCCATGGAAATGAAAGGCGTAAGCAAAAGGAGTGCATTTGTGATTGACGGAGAAGGTACCATCCGGTATGCTGAAGTTCTTGAAAATGCAGGGGAAACAGCCAAATTTTCAGGCGATTACAGATTGCTTAAGAGTATTAA
>Ga0105239_10009482_pt1 | contig 10966 bp, 9 predicted proteins | sample KBSC44metaG_FD_92761 | JGI IMG/M metagenome (GOLD analysis project Ga0105239, IMG submission 92761) | Corn rhizosphere microbial communities from Kellogg Biological Station, Michigan, USA - KBS C4-4 metaG | ecosystem: Host-associated > Plants > Roots > Rhizosphere > Soil | place: Michigan, USA...
CGAACAACTACGGTGGCGCCCTGCTCGACCCTACCGAAGCCTGGTACACCGCACCGCTTGCCCCGGCGAACGGTCAGCCGACCAAAGCCGAAACCCACTATGACCTCGTCTTTGATGTCGACTCGACTCCGACAGGAAACAACATCTCTGCGCAAGCGCAGACCGTAAGCGGCCAGAGCTCCTGGGCTAACTGGACGATCGGCCCCGGCATGATGCCGCGCTACCGCCACAATGGCACGAGCAACTTCCTCTTCTCCGATGGCCATGTGAAATCCATGCCCAAGGGCCGGCTGAGCTGGTTTAAGAACATCTACATCCGTGGCGTCTACGAAGATCTGAACGAAAACCAGGCCGCCTTTAACTAGGCCAGTCGTACAAGTATCGGCGTATTTCAAGGCGCTGCCGATACTCCTACTATAAAGAGCTTCCTCTGCCTGACCCACAGCGGTGAGGCAGAGGAACCCTGTATCCGGTGTTTCTTTGTTGACGCAGTCACCGCGGAGTCATGAATCCGCCTGAATGGCCGTTCTGATGGGAAAATACACGATGAGAAGTCACTATCTGCAAGGCGGAATCCTTGTAACGTGCGTGGTGTGCGTCGCTATTACGCTGATCGGTTGCGGCCGGAAGGATGCGGACAGCAACGTACCGACTGATGCCTCAGGAGCGCCGATCACGGTCGTAAAGCCGGTGATGTCACCGCAGGAAGCCTCCTTCCGACAGGGGATGGCTCACGGCAACGAACTTGCCCATCAGGCGCGCATGAAGATGCTGCAAGAGCACGGGTACCATCCGCAGTAGTCGCAGTGTCAACCTGCAAGGTAGACGCGGCTTGCAGCCCCAATAACCCATCAGCCACGTATTGACCACATCGACGACGGATGCAGGTTACGGTCTGCTTCCGTCTCTTTTTTTCAGGGAAGGTCCTCCGCGGAATGCCCGCCACCCGTCCGCTCGTGCTCGGCTACTACCCCGCATGGGACAGTAGCCTGCCGCCGAGCAAGATCGACTACCGGCTCTACACGCACCTCGCCCACGCCTTCGCCAGTGTCAACGGAGCGAGCGGCGCCCTGACCGTGCCGGATCGGGCGGCCAGCCAGGAGCTTTGCGCTCGGGCGCACGCGGCCGGCGTGAAGGTGGTCCTTTCGGTCGGCGGTGCGGAGAGCGATGCCAGCCTGAACCAGGCGACGAAGACGCCGGGCGGGATCGAGCGGCTTGCCGACCATCTGGCGGCGGCGACCCGGGCCGTCGGTTACGACGGGCTCGATATCGACTGGGAGTTTCCGACAGATGCCGCCAGCCAGGAGCGTATGGTCTCTCTGGTGCGGGCGATTCGACGGCGCCTGCCGGGAGCGACGCTCAGTATGGCGGTTCCAGCCCTCGATTGGAACGGGCACTGGTTCGAGCGGGACGATCTGGCGCCCACGCTCGATTTCGTCAATGTGATGCTCTACGACTTTCACGGCCCCTGGACGAAGCACGCCGGCCATAACGCGCCGCTGGGCTTCTCGCCACAGGACGGGCACGCCGAGTGCCGCACCGTGACGATCGAATCGTCGCTCACCTACTGGCTGAAGCAGAAACGGTGGCCGAAGGAGAAGCTGCTCTTCGGTATCCCGCTCTACGGGCGCGGCTTCCAGACGCCGCATCTCGGCGGCGCCGCCTCCGGCGACCATGAGCGCTCCTACGTGAGCTATCGGGACATCCAGAAGCTGCAGGCGACGGGCTGGCGGCGCACCTGGGATGGCGCCGCGCAGGCGCCCATTTTACAGAATTCCGGAAACACGGAGGTGATCTCCTACGACGATCTGACATCGGTCAAGCGTAAGGCGCAGTATGCCCGGGAGGCCGGCGTCGCCGGCATCTTCTTCTGGGAGATCACCCAGGACTTCGACGGCAAAACGAACCCCCTGGTACGCGCCGCCCGCGCCGGACTAACGGGGTAGGTTTTTCAGACTCTCACCCGGCTCGGTGATCCTCGCCACCCTCTCTCGCAAGCGAGAGAGGGGAGAGTTTCTACAGCGCTTTTCGGGGCTTACGTAACGCCTTTTCAGAGGGGGCGCTATAGACCATTGCAGGCCGTATTTAGAGGCGTTGTAGAAACGCGCACAACGCCGTAGAAACTCTCCCCTCTCTCGCTTGCGAGAGAGGGGGGCGAGGATCACCGAGCCGGGTGAGAGTCTGAATGGCAAGGAGGAAGTGCGCTCCCTTTCCGATTTCAGGGGCGCTGGGATAGTATGGTAGCACCATGAATACCAATAACCTTCCCGCCTCCTGGCAGACGATTCTTGCGCCGGAATTCGCCAAGCCATACTGGTCCACGCTGACCGAATTTGTCGATTCCGAACGTGCGGCGCATACCGTGTTTCCGCCGGACGATGACTTTTTGAACGCGCTGCGGCTGACGCCGTTCGATCAGCTGCGTGTCGTGATCCTGGGCCAGGACCCGTACCACGATGATAACCAGGCGCATGGGCTGGCGTTTTCGGTGCGGCCGGGGATCAAGCCGCCGCCGTCGCTGGCGAATATCTTCCGGGAGCTGGCATCGGAGATCGAAGATTTCAAAATTCCGAATAACGGATACCTTGAGCCCTGGGCGAAGCAGGGAGTCCTGATGCTGAACACCGTGCTGACGGTCCGGGCGCACGAGCCGAACTCCCATCGGGGCAAGGGCTGGGAGACGTTCACCGATGCGGTGATCCGCGCGGTCAACGACAAGCCGGCGCCGGTCATCTTCGTTCTGTGGGGCGCACCGGCGCAGAAGAAAGAGGCGCTGATCGATACGACACGCCATACCGTTCTGAAGTCCGCCCACCCGTCGCCGCTCTCGGCGCGGAGCGGTTTCTTCGGCTCACGTCCGTTTTCACGGATCAATGCGCTCCTCCAGGAGCGCGGAGAGCCGCCGATCGACTGGCGGCTGCCCAACATTTAAGAGGCTGATATTGGCTACCATCACCGACCGGCTTGACTCGGCAATCTACGGACCGTATAATCAGGACGATCTGTCCTCCCCCTGCCGAGGTGGTGGAATGGTAGACACGAGCGCCTCAAAAGCGTTTGGGGAGACCCGTGCGGGTTCGAGTCCCGCCCTCGGCACTGTCGGTCCTGCCCGGATCTCCCCGGGGCATAAATATTCCAACGTTCCCTCGCGCACGATACACTATCGTTGGTATAGCAATGAAACGACAGATTCCGCGCGAAATGTCGATCTTTATCATCCTGGCAGCGCTGTTTGCTGGCTTCTGGGCGCTCGGCTATGTCGCCCCGAAGAGCGCGACGGAGGCGCAGGATCAGAAGCTCCGCAAAACCCTCAATCAGATCACCGTCCCGGATATTCAGGGCACGACGATCGACGGCAAACCGTTTCGGCTCGCCGACTACAAGGGCAAGCCGGTCCTCCTGAACTTCTGGGCTACCTGGTGCGGCCCCTGCCAGATGGAGATCCCCGACTTGATCAAGCTGCAGCAGGAGTTCGGTCCGCAGGGTCTCACGGTGGTCGGCCTCTCCGAGGATACCGACGCCGCCCCGGTGACCCGGTTCGTGCAGGAGCGCAAGATCAACTATCCCATACTGATCGCGCCCGACGGCGTGGCGCAGGCGCTGCAGGTTCAGGGCCTGCCGACCTCCTACCTCATCGGCCGCGATGGCAAGATCGCCTACATGACCCCCGGCGTATTCCAGGGGCAGTCGATGCGCGATGTTTGGGCGCCCGAGATCCAGAAGGTACTCTAAGGACGGCGGCGCCGCAAACCACTCTCTCCGGCGTCGCCTCCCAGGAGGATACCGTGCGGACGAAAAAGGCGGTCATTACCGCCGCCGGACGCGGGACGCGTCAGTTCCCCACCACGCGCTGCATTCAGAAGGAGTTGCTGCCCCTGGTCGATCGGGACGGTATCACGCGGCCGACGATCCAGATCATCGTCCAGGAGTGCCTGGATGCCGGTATCGCATCCGTCTGTATCGTGGTCGAGAAGGGCGGTCAGGGACCGTTCGCCGAGCACTTCCGCGCCCTGACGGACGACGAGCGCCGCGGGCTCGCCGGTAAGCCCTGGGCGCTGCAGGAGGCCGACCGCCTCTCCGCGCTGGCCCGCCATATCACGTATGTCGAGCAGCCCTCCCCGGAGGGGTTCGGCCATGCTGTCTACCAGGCGCGCGACAGCATCGGCGACGAACCGTTCCTGCTCCTCCTCGGCGACCATATCTACACCACCCCGGACGGCGTCCCGTCCCCGCTCGCGCAGATCCTGGATATCGCCGAGGAGACCGGCGGTTCGGTGACCAGCGTCCGGCGTGACCCGGAGAGCTATGTGGGGGTCACCGGCGTCCTCCAGTGCCATCCCCTTCGCGCCGACCTTGCCGCCGACGCCCCGGGCCAGGTCTACGATATTCTGGCGCTGAAGGAGAAGCCGACACCCGAAGAGGCGCGCGCTCTCGCGACTCCCGGCGTTCCCCCGGGCTTCTATCTCTGCCACTTCGGCGTGCATCTCTTCAGCCCAGAACTCTTCGACTGTCTGGAGGAACTGCTGCGCACCGATGCCCGCGTCCGCGGGGAGATCCAGCTCACCTCCGCCCAGACACTCCTGCTCGACCGCGCACAACGGGGTGACGCCGCGCCGTATCACGCCGCCTATCTGGCCGGAACCCGCTGGGATACCGGGGTCCCGGAGGGGTATCTGGAGACGCTGCTGGCGCTGGCCCAGCGCGGCCCATTTGCCGAACGCCTGCACCGGGAGTTCGGCCTGTCGAGAGCGTCGGACGGACGCTCTCCTGTTCTGGAAAGTACCGATTAGAGGAAATTATGCCGCCTGTCGACCCTGTGATCCCTGCCGAGACCACCGTACCGCTCTCCCTGCCCGACGTAAGCGATCTGACCCTGGAGCAGAAGATCGGTCAGATGCTCTGTCTGGGCTGGGACGGCCCCGGCTGCCTGCTCGATATCAACGAGCAGGCACGGGAGGCGGTCCAGGAGCTGCATGCCGGCTCGATGATCCTGATGGGCCGCAATGTCCGCACCCCGCTCAGCGACACGATCGATATCACCGGGGTCCGCGCGATGACCGAACGACTGCAGGCACTCAGCCCCGATATTCCCCTGCTGGTCTCGACCGACCAGGAGGGGGGGCAGGTCACCCGCCTCCAGCTGCCGCCCTTTACCCCGCTGCCGTCGGCGCGGACTCTCGGCCGGGCCGGCGATCCGGCCCTCGCCTGCGCGGTCGCACGCCTCTCCGGCCTGGAGCTGGCGGCCGTCGGCATCCAGGTCAACTACGCCCCCGTGGCGGATGTCGACAGCAACCCGGCCAACCCGGTGATCGGCGACCGCTCCTTCGGCGATACCGCGACCACCGCCGCCTTCGTCACCACGCAGATCCAGGGCTTCACGGAGGCCGGGACGCTCTCCTGCGCCAAGCACTTCCCCGGCCATGGCGATACCTACCAGGACTCCCACTACGCGCTGCCATCCGTAGCTGAGCCGTTTTCCGTCCTGGAGGAGCGGGAGCTGCCGCCGTTCCGCGCCGCGATCGTCGCCGGCATCCCGGCGATCATGACCGCCCATATCCTGTACCCGTCGGTCGACAATACCGGCCTGCCGGCAACGCTCTCCGCGTTCTGGCTGACGGAGATCCTCCGCAACCAGCTGGGCTTCGACGGCCTGATCGTTACCGACTGCCTGGAGATGCGCGCCGTCGCGGATCACTGGGGCACCGCCCGCGCCGCCGTCCTCTCGGCCAGGGCGGGCGCCGACCTCCTGCTGATCTGCCATACCCGCGAACGCCAGCGCGCCGCCTACGAGGCGCTGCTGGAGGCCGCCCACTCCGGCGAGCTTCCCCTCTCCCGCATCGAAGACGCCGTCCGCCGCGTCCTCGCCGCCAAACGCCGCTTCCTCACCCGCCCGCAGCCCCCGCTCTCGATCATCGGCTGCGAAGCGCACCGCCGCATCGTCGAACCGATCTTCGCCGCGAGCCGCGACCGTATGCGCCTGACCGTACTTGGGGAGGCCGCCCCGGCGTGAGATAGGCAAGCGCGCTGGTCGGAGGGCTGTCAGAGCACGCGGCGCGCAAGAAGCCGCTGGGGCAGCTAGACCTTACGGAGGAATTTATAACTCGCTGAAGAAACTTGAACTCTATGAGCCTGAATGAAGAAATATCTGCCAAGCGAGCTACCATCCACTCTGATAGTTACGCTATGTCTATCGGTGAATTGGCTGGTATGTACAAAGAAGAAGAGATTGACATTCATCCTGAATTCCAGCGATTTTATCGCTGGACAAGCCTTCAAAAAACGCGACTTATCGAATCTTTGCTTCTAGGCATTCCTATCCCATCCATTTTTGTTTCTCAAAGGGGTGATGGTGTATGGGATGTGATAGATGGCTTACAACGGCTTTCAACAATATTTGAGTTTATGGGTATTTTGAAGCTTGAAGACGGCTCTGATGCTGCTCCTCTTGTTCTTGAAAAAACAAAATACCTTCCTTCACTCGGTGGAAAGGTGTGGGAAATAAAACAAGCTGACGATGATATTGCAGAAGCTGAGTTTCCCCTCAGTAAAGCCGATACTGACAAACTAATCGGCAGGGAGAATCAGCTTATAATTAAGCGAAGCAAGCTTGACGTGCAAATTATACTTCGAGAGAGTGATGAGAATAGCAAGTATGAACTATTTCAGAGGCTGAACACTGGAGGCTCTCAGCTTTCTGATCAGGAACTTAGGAATTGTGTATTGATAATGGAGAACAGAGAGTTCTTCAAGTGGATCTTGGAACTCTCTGGCGATGAAAATTTTAATTCTTGCATAAGTCTTACTGACCGATCTCTTGATGAGCAATATAATGTGGAGTTAGTAGTTAGGTTTCTTGTCTTGAAAAACGTTACAGATGAGGAAACTAAAGGTCTTCATGATCTGGGAGATTTCCTCACAAGTAAGATTACAGACATGGCAAAAGACACTGGTTATGATCGCATTGGTAATGAAAAAATTTTCCGAGATACGTTTTCTATACTGGCATCTACAACAGGCGAAGACAGCTTTCGGCGGTTCATTCCAGGCAAGAAAAAATTTAGCGGTGGTTTCCTTATATCCGCTTTTGAGGTGATGGCTATAGGGCTAGGTTACAACATAAGCGACTATCACTCATCTGCCACTATGCCAGACTTATCTAAAAAGGCACAAACCCTTTGGGCCGATCCAGCGTTTACTAAGCGTATAGGGCGAGGAATTAGTGGTGCGCGTCGTGTACAAGACACGATACCGTTCGGCCGCAAATTCATGAAGCCATGAAGATTAGATCTGTAAACGAACTCTCTGATTTCCTCGATACAGAAATGTCGTGGAGGAAACGTGAGCTAATTACAATCCGATTTATGATACTAGATTGCAAAGGAGATAGGCAGAGAATTCTTTTGAGATCTGGATTTTGTCTTTTATATGCCCACTGGGAAGGCTTTATCAAGAATTCTGCTACATATTATTTGCATCTTTTAGCGTACAAAGGCTTGCGTTATGACGAACTAAATGAAGGGTTGGTGGCTTTGTGTTTACGCAGGCACATGGAGTCGACAGACAAATCAACTAAAATAAGATCACACTTGAAGATCACTACTTTCTTCCTTTCACAATCATCTGAAAAGGCTAAAATACCTCTAGATGGAATTGAGACGCACGACAATCTAAAAGAAGAATATTTCACTGATATCCTGAACGTTCTTTGCTTAGACAGAACTAAATACGAATCAAAATTCCCTCTTTTAGATGCCAGGTTGCTAAAATCAAGGAATGAGATTGCTCATGGAGAGGAAAATAATCCTGATTTTATTGATTATGACAGTGTTTACGAGGCAATTAAATACATGATTGAAACATTCCGCAATGACTTACTGAATTCCGCTCAATCTCAGTCCTATAAAAGGTGAGTGGAATAAAGGGTAGTTACAGATTGTTGTGTTGTTGTATAGGCTATGTTCCTTAAGCGGTCAGCGATTTGGCTATCCGCTGTTTGTTGTGGGTACTTTCGGCAGGTCGCTACGCCTATAAGCAAGCTCGCTTGCGTCAGCCAGATAATTTCTCTCTCAAATTCGGGGGTTAGTAGCCTGCTCGATTGAAATGCAGTTTACTCGCCACGAAATTTACCCACACCAAACAGCGGATAGCCAGCGATTTTGCCCAACGAAAAACGCGGCTGCCTTTCGTGCCGTCCCCATCGACGAAGGCGAGTGCCCTCTGGACGGTATCGTTCTTTGGAGCCGCGAATCCATTCGACGGCCCGAACCGACGTCCCGTCCGCGACACGGACATAAATAAAAACTACATGCCGCACCCGGAGGGTGCTCGGCGGCGACGCTCGCCCCACAGCCGTGAGCTTTCAGCCCATGGCATCGTTGCCACCGGCAACGATCCAACGATTGCTTGCGATTGTTTGGAGCGGATTATGCCCAAGCTTCAGTGATGACGACGGGACGCGCTCGCGACACTCACAAAGGTGTCGGCGCAGCCGTAGTAGAGGAACCATTTTCCCTTGAAGAGCACCAGCCCCTCGATGAACGTCGTTCCGGCGGCGTACTGGCCGGTGGCTTCCCAGGGGAGTTCGGGCTGGAAGAAGGGGTGCTCGGTGCGCGCCAGAAGGCGCGTCGGGTCGTGGGCATCGAAGAGGGCCTGACCGCCGGAGTAGACGCCGGGTTTGAGCGAGGGGTCGGCGGTGGTGGCATCGTCGGCGTTTTTGCCGTTGTAGAGCAGGACGATGCCCCGATCGGTCAGCACGGCAGGTGGGCCGCACTCCGCGAGGCCGCTGTCGAAGAGGCCGTGCCGGGGGGCAAGCGCGACCTCGGGATCGGGTGTCCATGTCTTCAGGTCCGGCGATGACAGCAGGTGGATCGTTCCTTCGCCGTAGTAGAGCCAGTACCGCCCGTTGATCTTCGTCGCGATCAGTCTTCCTTTGCGTACCGAGCAGACCAGCGAAGCGGATTTCGAGGGCATGACCGTCCGCCCGTCGGCATCCACGCCGCGGACCGGTCCGGTCTTGGTCCAGTGAAGCAGGTCGCGCGAGGTCGCCATGCCCAGGTCGGTGTGCGCCGGCGTGCCGGCGACACGGTGGTACTGCGTGTAGAAGAGGACATAGGTCCCATCCTCGGTCTCGACACAACGCGGGTCCTCGCAGCCGCCCTCCCACTCGTTGTCCTTCTGGGCATCGTCCGTCGGATAGAGAACGGGGGTCGGCAAGGAGGTGAAGCGGATACCGTCCGTGCTCGATGCCAGCCCCAGGCGGGAGGTGTAGCCGCCGATCCCCTGCCCGTTGTCGTCCTCCGCACGGTAGAGGAGATAGACCTTGCCATCCTTGACGATCGCGGCCGGATTGAAGGTATGGGTAGCCTGCCAGCGAACCGGCTTTCCGCGCATCGGGCAATCGAAGAGGGAGTCCGGATTGGGCCGAATAATGGGTTGGGCGTTCGCCGGGCGCGTAGACGGTCCCAGTGTCCAGGCGCCCGGCTCCGGCATGGGAGGGACGGCAGCGTTGCCGCTTCGCGCCGCCAATGTCGCGAGCGCGGCGAGCGGCAGGGTCAGCAGCCAGAAGCAAAGAGAGCTCACACCGAAGTGCATTCCACGTACCTTACTCCCCCTCGCCACCCGCGGTTGAGAACCGCACCGAGCGATGGAGACGCCAAATGTTACCGATAACATTCTATCTTATTCCGGAGCGACTTGCAGAGCAAATAATCGTTCGCTATAATAAAGAGGTACCGACTCCGCGAGACAATGCCGTCCTCGCCCCAGGATCGGGAGACACTATCCGTATGCCCTATCACCAGCCCGCCTCGGCGGGCTTTGTGTTTTTATACAGGGCTTTGTCGGCGGATCCCCCCACGGGCGGCCGTCTCACTTTCCGTAACACGCGGCGGCCTTTCGGCGAGCACCCGTCGACGAAGGTCGACGAATGTTTTTTGAAGCCGCGAATTCATTCGACGGCGCCCCCGCCGCCTTGCGGCGTCTGGCTCCCCTCTCCGGTCGCGAAGCGACGTTCACATGCCGCTGCGCGGCCGGAGAGCGGGTACCCACTTGTGGGTGGTGGGAGAGGTTAATCCCTTCGGGCTCCCCCTCTCCCCGGGTACCCACTTGTGGGTGGTTGGGAGAGGCGGGTACCCACGCGTAGCGTGGGTGGTGGGGGTGAGGGTCCTATGAGCGAGCGAGCGAAAGGTCCACGAGCGAAGCAAATGCTCGCTCGCTCGCTCATCGATACACCTTCGCCGGACAGATCTCACGGAACCAAGCGGGCCGGTTTACCGACTAAGAAAGGTGCCGCGCTACGACTTCGCTTGCCCGACCGATGAGGGTCTTTACGCCCGCTTGACGCGTCTCTCTCGCGACTGCTATAATTCGTTGACGGTTTTTGTCCCTTCGTATCGGGCGCGCAGCGCAAGCGCATTCACAACTTGCACAATACGGTGGCCATGGAGCGACACTCAGCGGGCGCTTCCTGTAGCCCCGTGTGCGACCCGGGTCCTTCACCCCGTTTTCCGAGGATCATCAACATGATGGATTTCCCTCGCCGTGCCGCGTCGCGGCGGCGTGTTAGCCGCGCCGACAGCCGCGGCGGCGTTCGGCGTAGCGCAGCTGCTGCGGCAATCGTTGCCGCGGGCGCGTTTTTATCGGCTGGTCTGATGGTGGCGCATGTGGCGCGCGCCGATGACTGGGCGGCGTATCGTGGCGACCTCCTGCACTCCGGTGTCGCCAGCGAGAAGGTGCAGCCGCCTCTCGCGGTGCAGTGGCGCTTTACCGCCGGTCCGCAGGCGGGGAACGACAATCCTCCGGCTGTCGTCGGCGACACGGTGTACTTCACCACCCGGGCGAGTGTCCGTGGCGGAGGCGTCCTCTTCGCGCTGGATACCAAGACCGGCGCGCAGCGCTGGCGCACCAACGAGTTGCCGAGCCAGCAGCTCTACACGACCGCCCCGCTGGTCGATAACGGCCGGGTTTA
>Ga0105239_10009483_pt1 | contig 10965 bp, 7 predicted proteins | sample KBSC44metaG_FD_92761 | JGI IMG/M metagenome (GOLD analysis project Ga0105239, IMG submission 92761) | Corn rhizosphere microbial communities from Kellogg Biological Station, Michigan, USA - KBS C4-4 metaG | ecosystem: Host-associated > Plants > Roots > Rhizosphere > Soil | place: Michigan, USA...
ATGATCATGGACGGTTTCATGCACCTGCGTCGCGTTGGCATCCTCAAGCGCAAGGAACGAAGGCCTGAATTCAAACGGACAATTCCTCCGTCCCCTTTGCTCCTCTGTTCTTCAGCAGGACCGCACGGGCGCTGGCGCGAGCCGCCAAACCTGGAAAAATGAACCCGCCCCTTTGCTGCGCCTCGACGCAGCCGCGCTGGCGATCGCGCAAGCTGCCGAACCTGGATAAATGAACCTGACCCCATTTAAAAAGGGCCCGAAAAACCGTTTCGGGCCCCGCGGTTCACGAAGAGCCGACGAAGGCGCTTCGTGAGATGGCGCTGATGCCATCAAGGACTTTTCGGTACGTAGCTGGAGTCGTTGTCGACCCATACCTCGGTGCACTTGTGAGTGCCGTCGAACATGAAGTGGATGTAAGAGTCACCCTTGGCCGATTGCGCGGCCGAAACGAGCGGCGCTTCGGTCGTGGTGCAGTACACGTGGGTACCGAACGAATCCGTGGCCTCGCACGTCGCGTACACCGTCGTGGTTCCCGACGTCGCCTGGACGTTGCAGCCAATGCTCTGGTGGGTGTCGACGCTGTTCCGGGCGGTTCCGGAACTTCCCTCGCCGTAGTTCGTTCCGACCGACACCGGCACGCTCTGTTTGAACCCGGCCTGGGCCAGCTGGAACATTGCAAAAATACCGAAAATGACGACTGAACCGCGCATCAGAGACTTCATGGGGAAAGCTCCTTCGGTTTGCCCGCCCCGCGCTGGGACGGGTCGATATCGTCTTTAGTTGTGTGTATACAAGTAGTCAATATTTCATAACTGCATTTTATGTAAAAGTGCCAACCATGCCGCAGAAGCGAGCCGCGATCGACGCTGTCTCAACATGTTCATATTTCCGCAACATCGTTCCTCTCCACACGCGACCGAACGGACCCACTAGTGCGCGGGATTTCGACACGAAGGCGACCGCGTGCCGGCGAACGTGCTCGTGGAGGAGTTCCATTTCATGTCGGGCGCCGTGAGCCATGCGCCGTGCGCGCAGCGCGAATACGCGAGCATCAATTGGAACTTCGGTCGCGCGCGACCTTGCGGCTCGCGTTCGCGTCAGTCGAAGCTGTTTGCGAAGATCGTATCCCCGGCACCGATCAACACGCAGTTGGAGAACTCCGACGTCATCAGCGCGGGTATCACGGCCGTGGTTGAGAAGGCGCGTGCCAGCGCGGTGAGGTAGCGGCCTGCGGGCAGGAACTGCGCGGGTTGCGTGAAGCTCGCGTGGCCGCCGGCGTCGGTGGTGACGCTCGCGAACGTCGACGGGAACAGGGTCTGGCCGCCGCCGGAGCCGCCTGCGTCGCAGGTGTCGTTGAGATAGAAGTGGATCTCGTAGGTGCTGTTCGGCACCGCGTCGAGCGAGCCGGCGACGTGGCCGACCTGGCTGCCGGCATCCGGTACGGCCGCGGTGAGATTCGGGCGGTTGAGCAATTCGTTCGGGCCCGTGTCGCCGTCGCCGGCATCGTCCGGATTGACGCCGGCAGGTGCGAGGTCGAGCGCGAGCCCGCCGTTGTGCGCGCTCGACAGGTTGCCCGCGTCGACGATGGCGAGGTTGTCAACGAACAAGCCGGCGCCGGCATTGTTCGCGATCGCGGCGACCGTGGGCGCGAACACGAGGCGCGAACCGACCGTCACACCGGTCGCGTTGTTCGCGACGAGCACGCCGTGGCCGCCATTGCCGAACGCCTCGCCCGCGATGCCGATACCGATGCCGTTGCCGATCACCGCGGTGCCGGGGAACGGGCTGTCGAGCACGGCCACGCCGTCGCTTGCGTTCGCGCTGATGAGGTTGTCGTAGATCAGCGCACCGGAACTGTTCGCCGCCATCGTGATGCCGCGGCCGGCATTGGGCAGTGCGGCGGTGCCGCTCGCATCGACGCCGATATAGTTGTTGCGGATCGTATGCGACTGCGACAGGCCGCTGCCGGGATCGGCCGAAAGAGAAAACGTGAGGATCGCGTCGCTGCCGTTGCCGGAGATCACGTTGCGCGATTGCGGGCGCGGCGAGCTCGGCCCGCCGTTCTGCACTGCCTGGTCGCCGACGGTATTGACGATGCTGCTGGTCCCGAACACGAGCGCCGGACGCGCCAGCGCGATGCCATTGCCGCGCGCCTGCGTGCCGGTCACGTCGGTGCCGATGTAGTTGCCCTGGATCAGCACGCCGCCGCTGTTGCAGAACTGCCCGACCGGACACGCCTCCTCGCCCATCGAGATCGCGGCGCCCGCGAAGCGGTTGATGACGAGTCCGGTGAAGATGCTCGTGTTGCCCGGGCACAGGCCGGAACCGGGTATCGCCGCACCGACGACGAACGCATCGGTGTTGCCGGCGAAGCTGCCGTCGAGTTCGATCGCGATCACCGCATTGCTGCCGGTGAACGCGGTGTTCTCGCTCGAACCCGGCTGCGAGTAGCCGTCGAACGTGATCGGGATCTGGATCTTCGGCAGCGGCGAATGCGGCTGGATTGTGTGCGGTCCCGCGCCTGCGATGTTGAACGCGATCGTGTGCCGCGCGCACTGGCTGCCGGCAGTAACCTGTTTCGCGTTCGCGTCGAGGATCGCCTGGCGCAGGCTGCCGGCGCCGCTGTCGGCGGTGTTCGTGACGGTGTAGGTGTCGGCGCTGGCGGATGCCGTCGCGAAGGCAAGCAGGGCTGCGGCGATCAGGCGCGGCCGAATGCAGGGTGCGGTCATCGGGATTTTCCGGAGTGCGGTCGGGGGCGGAGTTGCGCGGGCCGCCGGAGCGGTCAACGCGTGTATGGGTCATTACAGGAAATGGCGGGCGAAGCGGCCACGAGGAAGCAGCGCCGCGCGCTCAGGCCGCTCATCCCTGCATCCATTCGGTGGCAACCATCCGGGATTACCGGCGTTGAGGCGGCACCGCTTGTAGACCTCACAAGACGCACTCGTTGCTTGCGTACGGGTTCTGGACGGCTCGGGCGTACGCTCCGCTGCGGAGCGCATCGGGTGTCGTACGACTTGTTCACTACGACGCGTAGGATATTTCCTACACAATCATGCAACCGGTTGTTTATGCCAGAAATTGACGAGGGCTGACCAATCCGCCACGCGTGCAGGCGCGGCGTCGATCTGTTAAGCATCCGCATGCGGAGGGCGCGCGGGACGCGCCGGGATCTACGGGGATTCCATGAACGCGGTTGGCGGTGCGGTCACTCTCGGTGTATCGACCGGCGGCACCGCGCTGCGGCGGCCCGGCTCCAACGGCATCGGCCATATCGTGATCTCCGACGGCGCGGGCGCGACCGTGGAAACGCACGGCAGCGCCGATGGCGTCATTCGCGGAGGTCACTGGGCTACGCTGGGACTTCGGCGTGCTCGTGCCCGGCGTCAACTACGTGCGCAGCGAACGGCCGATCAAGGTCGTCGACGACGTGCACATCCGTGAAGACACTGGATTTGCTTGGATTGACACTGCCGGGGGTCGCATGAATACGCAACGAATCCGCACCGGAAGGCAGGCCGTCGTTGCACCGCGGAGCATCGCGTCCTTGCGTCGACTGCTCGCCGTCGGCGCCCCGCTCATGATCGCTGCAGCTGCCATGGCACTCGATGCCCGTGCACAGGAACATGCAACGGCGGCGACCGTGGCGCGGCACGATGCATCGCGTGCGTCGACGACGCGCGCCGCCGGCGCGCCCTTCGGCGCGGTCGCGGACATGGTGCGTGCGAGTGACATGGCCGTCGCGCATCTTCGCCTCGATCGAACCGCGATCCTGAGCGGCGACGTCACGGCGGTGATCGACGGTCGTCCGGAAACAGTCACCGCGGAAAACGTGGCAGTCAAGGCCGATCAGAACGCCTTGTTCGTCGCGCGCACGGGCAGCGACGCGAAAAGCATCGCACTGCCCGACGTATTGCGCGCATCGCTTCCACAGGGCTCGATCGCGTCCGCCAAGCAGCTGAGCTACGAGCTCACCGCACCCAGTGCTGATCCCGGTGCGCCGCTGCATCTGGTCGCACTCGTCGCCGCGACCACCGGCCTCGTCCTCGATACGGCGCGATCCGCGTTTCGCGGCGAGTTCTCGGTGGCCCTGTCCAATTCCGACGATCCGTCGGACACGCGCATGCCCCAGTCGCCCATCGCGATCTCCGTCACCGCGCAGGGCGCCTCGATACAACCTTCACCGCTCACCATTCCCGACGTCGGCCGCTGGCATCCGGTCACGCTGACCGTCCCCGTGTTTTCCGGTTCCTCCTACCGCATCGCGGTCAGCGCCGGTACGCAGGACAAGGGCAACGCGATCGATCTCGCCGTCACGCAACCGACCGTTCAGCTGCTTCCGGCGAGCCTGTCGATCACCGGATGGGGCATCGGCGAAACACGCATCACGCTGCGCGTGATGGGACTTGCCGCACCGCAAGGCTACGGCGTGAGTTTCTCGCATGAAGGCGGCTATCTCGATCCCGCCTTCGTGCAACTCGATGCCCAGGGTGTCGCCACGACGGCCTTGCGATCGGACACGGCCGCGCAGGCGGTCGTGCGCGTTGCGGATGCGGGCCTCCTGTCGCAACCGGTGACGATCCAGTTCGAAAGCCCATGGCTCTTCATCGCAGCCGCCGTGTTCGGCGGGCTGGCGGGCGCCTTCCTGCTCGGCAAGGGGCGGCGTCGATGGCCGCACGCACTGGCGATCGGCATCTGTGCGGCCATCGTCATGACGCTCGCCTACGCCGTGGGAATCGATTGGGTGAGTCGAGTCATCAACGCGCCCGCATTGGCCAAGTCCGGGGTCGCCCTCGTATTCGTGCTCGGCGCCCTCGCGGCACTCACCGGCGTCAAGGTGCTCGTGCCGAAGTGAAAAGTGGGGTGCTCCGTTGGAGCATCCTGATTTCCCGGACGTCGAAGAGAGAATACGGCCGGAAAAAAGGGACGGAGTGGACCACCCCTGATTTTTTGGGCACCAAAAAAAGCGAGTACGTTGGCTTTGCGCCGCAACCGCTTGCAAAGCGGTCGTGATTCAAACAGTGCAGCCGATTTCCGGTTGAAGGGCTGGCAGATGGTGAAGCGGGCTCGATAGCTACAAAGGCGGATTGCCAAAACAGTTCGGCGACGCAATATCTCATTGATAAGGTGAGTCTGATTGATGAATCATCCGACTGCTTTGCGCTCCATCAGCGCCATTGCCGTTCTGCTCGTCGTCCTTGTAGTTCTCATGTACAGGGATCTATCGGAGGCCAGAAAGTTGATTGGACCGCCTGCCCGTATCGATTGGAATGGCCTTTCCATAGGCGTGCCTGACGGATTCGTTTTGAAGACGTGGCCGGCCTTCGGCTATCCCGCCTATTCGGTAAAGACGAAGCGCGCTGAAAAGGTCCGCGACACGTTGTATTTCGCTACGGATCCGAGTTTCGCCGGATCGTCGGTCCCGAAAATGCTGACGATGGAGCAGTGCAGGAAGATGTCGAAATACTGTGTCGCCGTGGTGACCCAGCAGCAAACAGCACTGAATCCGTTCTGTCGGGCCGCTGTGCTGCGGGGGGACAAGGGAGAGCCGACCTACGAATTGAGCGTTCAATTCGAGTTCGATGATTCTGGAACGGCATTGACCTATGTCGGGGATCCCGACGGGATTGTCGCGTACGTGGATTTGATCGACGGTGCCATCAAGGAATACGGCAAACGACATGGAATGGCCTGGACATCAGGGAAGGAGTGCGAAAAGCAAGTCCTCCAGGCCGCCATCGAGGCCAAACCGGATGTCGCAAGAGAGCGGCCCCGACGCAAACCGACCGTCGATTGATGCATCCGCGCGCACGTCCCGAATGACGATGCGGCGACGAACTGTTGACCCATGACGAAAAACGGGCGCGCTTACAGGCAGGGATGACCCGCAAGCGCGCCCGGCGCTGCGCTCAGCGCAGCATGACGAGCATTTCGATTTCGCCGCTGTCGCGGTCGAGTTTCTGCATGGCCTTGCCGATCACCGTGCCCGGCGCGGGCGTGGCGGGCGCGCGCATCGCGCGGCCGGGTTTCGACGAGGAGACGAGCAGGTCGCCGGCACGGATCGGGCCGTTCTCCGCGGTCGCCTTCACCGGCACGCGGCCGCTGAGCGCGAGACGCGGCATGCCCTTGGCGGCGGATTCTTCGGCGGTGGTCGTGTTGAGCGATACGCCGGGCCTGGTCGAGATGACGCCGCCGACAGAGTGACTGTTCGGGTGCGACGACAGGCGGAACGACTGGCCGGTGTCTTCGTCGATCTCGACGACGTCGCCGGGCTCGAGCTTCTCGCTGAAAGGCACGTACTCGGCGACGTCGGCGCCGCCCGCGTTGTAGTCGCCATTGGCGAACACCGAGCCATTGCCGTTGACGCGGAACACGTCGGTCGATGGCGTGCCGGCGCTCGCGATGATGAGGTTGCCGATGGTGTCGTTGCGGACGTTGACGACGCTCGCGCAAATGCCGCCGCCGGTATTGCAGGAAATGCTGTCGGTCGCGAGCAGGCCGCCTTCGGCCCAGACGCCGGTGCTGCCGACACCGTGAACGCCCACGGCGCCGAGGCCGCGGACGCCATCGCCGGTCCCGATGCTTTGACCGCGCACGCCGGTGCCATCGGCAGAGGCGACGCCATTCACGCCGAGTCCACCGACCGTCGTGCCGTTGATGCCGGTGCCGGTCGTGCTGTCGCCGGCGACGCCGGTACCGGCGGGCGCAACACCATGGATGGCCGAGAACGTGGTGCTCGTGCTGGGATTGATACCGACGATCGCCGGGCCGCCATCGTCATTCTGGATCTGGAACGACGGTTGCGCGCCGGTCTTCACCGTTCGCTGGAACGGCATGAGCAGGCCCGCTGCATACGGCGTCGCGGTCAGCGCCTGGCGCGGTGCGAGTGCGGTATAGCTGCCGCTGCCGGCATGGCGCACGCGCACCTCAACCCATTTGACCTGCCCGTTGTAGGCCGCCGCGCCGAAGTCGACGAGCGCATTGATGAGGCCGCCATTCACGGTGACGCCCGCCCTGGTGACGGTCTGGACGGCGCTACCGCCCTGGTCGATGGTGTAGAGCGCGAATTCGAAATCGTAGGACCCGCTCGCAGGCACGCCGCTGTCGGCGAACGTGCCCTGGTAGGTGAAGGCCCCGCCAAGATTCTGCGCCGAGGCGACGCTGGCCATGCCGACGCTCGCGAGCGCCGCAGCCGTTGCAAGGACCATCGTGGAAATACGCATGTCGGTAACTCCTTGGTAACTGCGACCGGTATCGGTCAGGGGGATTCGAAACCGTTGGCGAAGATGCTGTCGCCGACGAGGCTGCCGACCGGCGCCCAGAAGCCGTCGGCGATGACGAAGCCGGCGCCGGACAATGTCGACGTGGCGGCTTGTCCGATCGTGCTCGTGATCTGGAAGCTGCCGCCTGCGATCGGACTGCCGCCGCCGGCGATGACACTGGCCTCGACGTCGTAGGGTCCGCCGCTCGACTGCGCATGGCCGTGCGCGACGAGTGCCATGTTGAATGCCAGCGCGGCCAGCGCCACCCGTGTACTCGTTCGCTTCATTGCCGATCTCCTGTCGATGCGCATCCGGCGAGGCGCTTGCATGCCGTTCGGACGCTGCTTTGGGAGCGGATCGGAACGGGTCACCCAGCAAGAACCGGAAAGGGCGTCGAATCCGGCCATCGGACGGCACGATGACGGCGGGCGCCGGCGGGCTTCGGTATGATCCGGCCATGAGTGGAACGGACCCCGCGCTTCCGACCGATCCGGTGCACTGGGATGCGACCCTCTCGCCGGAAGCGAGCGTGCTCGCGGATCAGCTGATGCCGCTGTTCTACGCCGACCTCAAGCGGCTTGCGCAGCGCGAACGCGGCCGCGTCGGCGCGGGCGCGACCCTGCAAACGACCGCGCTCGTGAACGAGGCCTACCTCAAGCTGCGCGGCAGCCGCGGCTGGAACACGGACGAGCATTTCCTGCGCGCAGCGGCGCTCGCGATGCGCCATGCGCTGGTCAACCATGCGGTGGCGAAGCTCGCGGACAAGCGTGGCGATGGTGCCGTGCATCTGCCGATCACGTCCGCGCTCGACGTCGCCGCGGACGACGATGCGACGCTGGTCGCGTTGAACGAGGCGCTCGGCAAGCTCGCGAAGGATTCGCTGCGGCTCGCGCAGGTGGTCGAGTGCCGCTACTTCGCCGGCTACGACGATGCCGAAACGGCGCGTGCGCTCGATGTCTCCGAACGCACGGTGCGGCGCGACTGGACGCTCGCGCGCGCGTGGCTGCACCGCGAACTCGCGGGTGCGGGCTAGCGCGTTCGCGGCACGCGCGGATCAGCCGCGTTGCGCGGCGAGCAACGCCTGCAGTTCGCGCAACGGCGCGCGGTACGGCTCGCCGAGATGCTCGTGCCGGGCGTGGATCGCCGCGGCGGACGCGGTGAGCGTGCGCGCCTGCGCGACATCGCCGGTGGCGAGCACGCAGCGCGCGAGCGCGATCTGCGCCTCGGCGATCTTCGGGCTCGAGGGCGCGAGCAGACGTTCGCGCGTTTCGAGTGCGCGCTTCAGCAGCGGCGCTGCCAGTGCAGGCTGCCCCTTCTGCAGCAGCGCCTGCCCTTCGATGAAATCGCTGCGCAACGCGTACCAGCCGAGATAGTCGCCGAGTCCGCTGCGTTCGATGCGCTCGCGCACGCCGCGCGCGAGCGGCTCCGCGACGGCCGGCTGTCCCGAAGCGAGCGCGACTTCCGCACCGGCGAGGTCGCGTTCGATCGCGGTGAACGGGAACGTGGACGGTTCCGCGGGATCGACGAAGAGCTCCTCGAGCAGCGAATGCGCGGACTCGAAATGGCCTTGCGCGAGCGCGAGGCGCAGGCGGATCGCGGTGTTGTAGTTGGTGCGCGTCGTGTGCGGCTTGATCCCGTTCGCGGCCTTGATGCGGCTCGCCTCGTCGAGGTACGCAGCGGCTTCGTCGTTGCGGCCGGCTTCGACGAGTGCCGCGGCCTCGATTTCCAGCGCGGTGGCGAGATACGTCGTCGCCGGTCGGTGCGCGCGACGGTTCGCCAGCGCCCCGTCGAGTTCGACCGTGCCCTGCTCGGGCAGGCCGAAGCGCACCAGGGCCGCCCCGTATTCGGTCTGCGTCACCGCCACATGGTCGGGATCTTCCGGCCCACGCAGTACGAGCGCGCGGTTCTTCGCGCTCAGCAGCAGCGCGAGGCCTTCCTGTGTCTTGCCGGAATCGAACAGCTGGCGCCCGAGGCGCATCTCGGTTTCGAGCGTGTCGACGTGGTTGTCTCCGTTCACGGCGAGCGCCATTTGCAACGCCAGTCGCGCGTTCGTCTCGGCGGCGGCGATGTCCTGCCCGCGGTACTGGTACTGGCCGAGATAGGCGTAGTAGCGCGGCAGGTTCGGATTGGGCGCGCCGTCGACTGCGCGCGAGACCGCGACCGCGCGTGCCAGCGACGCGATCGCCTCGTGGTCCTGCGCGAGGTTGTGCTCGGCCATGCCGAGCACGAACAGGGACTCGGCCAGGGCGCCCGATGCAGGTCGCGCTTCGAACAGGTCCACCGCCTGCTGCGCGCAGGTCAATGCCTTGTGCGCATCGGTCCCGTAGTAGTGCTCGGACAGCTTCTGCAACAGCGCGCCGCGCACGACCGAAGAATGATCGCCCGCACGATCGAGGATCGCGGTGGCCTGCGCGAGCAGCTGCTCGCGCTCCGCCGTCTCGCTCTTCGTGTAGTGCATCGAGCCGGCGAGTTCGAGCAGCGCATCGGCGACCTCGCTCGAATCGGCGCCATGCAGCGTGCGCGCGAGCTCGACCGCCTGGCGGCGCAGGCGCACCGATTCGTCGTCGAGCGCAAGGTCGTCGTAGAGTTGACCGAGCAATTTCAGCACGCCGAGCTTCGCGGCCGGCGCATCGGCCATCGAGGTCTCTATCTTCTTCGCGCCGAGGTCGAGCAGCTCGCGCGCGGTGGTCTGGCGCGCCTTGACCGGATCGGCCTGGCTGCTCGCGTTCGTGCGGAACAGGTCGCCGAGGAAGGTCTGCACGGCGGCGGACGTGCGCGCCTGCGTCTCGGCGCGGCGTGCCTGCCACAGCGTGCCCGCGAGGCCCGCGGCGAGCGCGAGCACGAGCGCGGCGGTCGCGGCCGCGACCCAGCGGTAGCGATGCAGCAGGCGACCCGCGACATACAGGCGTGCGCCTTCGCGCGCGACCACGGGCTCGTTGCGCAGGTGGCGTTCGACGTCGCGCGAGAGCCCCGTCACCGTTTCATAGCGATGGGCGGGTTCCTTGCGCAGGCACTTGGCGACGATCGCATCGAGGTCACCGGCGATCAGCGACGCCGGCAGCGGCGCGGCCGTGTTGCCGCGCGCGACCTGGCTCGGCGCGGGTGCATCGCGATCGAGCAGCCGCTGCAACGCCTGCGTCGACGGCAGGCCGCGCATGCGCAGCGGCAGCGAGCCGGTGAGCAACTCGAACAGCAGGACGCCGAGCGCGTACACGTCGGTGGCCGTCGTGACGGCCTCCCCGACGAGTTGCTCGGGCGCGGCATAGTCGGGCGTGAACGGCGCGATCGTCAGGTCCGCGTCACCCTGCTGCGCCGTGGCATCGAGCAGCTTGGCGATGCCGAAGTCGAGCAGCTTCACGCTGCCCGTGGCGTCCACGAGGATGTTCGCCGGCTTGAGGTCGCGATGGATGACGAGATTGCGGTGCGCGTACGCGACCGCGTCGCAGACCTGCGCGAACAGCGCGAGGCGTTCGCGCAACGACGACTTGCGGACACGGCAGTAGTCGGCCAGGGACTGGCCCTCGACGTATTCCATCACCGTGAAGGGCCGGCCATCCGGCGCGACGCCGCCATCGAGCAAGCGCGCGATGCCCGGATGCTCGAGCCGCGCGAGGATGCGCCGCTCCGCATGGAAGCGTTGCATCTCGCCAGCCGATTCATAGCGCAGCAGCTTGAGCGCGGCACGTTGCTCGAACGCGGCATCGGC
>Ga0105239_10009485_pt1 | contig 10964 bp, 8 predicted proteins | sample KBSC44metaG_FD_92761 | JGI IMG/M metagenome (GOLD analysis project Ga0105239, IMG submission 92761) | Corn rhizosphere microbial communities from Kellogg Biological Station, Michigan, USA - KBS C4-4 metaG | ecosystem: Host-associated > Plants > Roots > Rhizosphere > Soil | place: Michigan, USA...
CGCGCTGGTGTACTGGCTCAATCCGTCCTTCATTTATTGGCTCATTCCGATTGCCGGTTCGCTGGCCGTGTCGGTGCCGGTGTCGGTGCTGTCCTCGCGCGTGACGTATGGCCGTGGCTTCCGCCGGGCGGGTCTGTTCAAGATCCCTGAAGAGACCACGCCACCGTTCGAGCTGCGCGAAACCGTGCGCCATCATGAAGAGACCCCGCCGCTGCCGGGCTTCGTCGAGGCCGTGGTCGATCCGTCCTTCAATGCTTTGGTGTGTGCCACCGCGCATGCGCACCCGCATGTGCCGCAACTGACGCAGCATCTGCGCGAGAAGCTGGTGCGCACCGCGCTCAAGGACGGACCGGACGCGTTGAACGACAAGCAGAAGAACAGCATCCTGGAAGAACCGGGCCTGCTGTCGCAACTGCACCAGGCGGTCTGGAGCGGTGCTGCCGAGGTCCATCCGGACTGGCATGCCGCGCGCCAGCAAGCGGCACCTGCCGCCGCCATCGCATCACCGGCACTGGCCGCCTGAGGGGGCGGACCACGACCGGAACAGGGGACGGCCGAAGACATTCGGCCGTCATCTTTTGCAGGGATCATCACGCATTGTTGACCCTGACTTGATTTAATGCTTGCCGCCTGTGACATGACCGAGCCGCACGACCAACTTCCGCACGTAGTCCCGACCACCCATGCGCCTGCCCGGCAGAAAGCCTGGTGGAGCGTCGTCGCGCTGGTGCTGGTGCTGGGGGGAGGCTATGCGCTCTATGCGCGGCAGTCGCCGCCGCCTGCTCCGCCCAAGCCGATTCCGGTGAAGCTGGAAACGGTGGCCGTCGAACGTGCCGACCTGGAGCAGGTCGTCAACGCCACCGGCAATGTGGTGGCCCAGGATTATGTGGACGTCGGCTCCAAGGTCGCCGGCCAGATCTCGGATGTGGAAGTGGTGATCGGCGAGGCGGTCAAGGCCGGACGCCTGCTGGCCACCGTCGCGCCGGCCGTGCAGAACAGCCGCATCGAAAGCAACCGCGCCACGCTGGCGCGCCTGAAGGCCGAGCTGGCCGGGCAGAATGCGCAGCTGGACTTTGCGCAACTGCAGTTCCAGCGCCAGACCCAGTTGAAGGCCGAGAACGCCACTCGCGAAGAATCCTACGAATCCAGCCGCATGAACATGTATGCGGCGGCTTCCCGCGTGGACGCCACCAACGCCCAGATCCAGCAGACCGAAGCGGCCATTCGTGAAGATGAGGCCGTGCAGAAGCAGACCCGCATCGAGGCCCCGGTCAGCGGCACCATCGTCACCCTCAATGCGCGCCCCGGCCAGATGGTTAGCGCCAACCAGGAAGTGCTGATGCGCATCGCCGATCTTTCGCGCATGACGGTGCAGGTGCCGGTGTCGGAAGAGGACGTGACGCGCCTGCAAAAGGGCATGACCGCGTATTTCACTACCCCCGGCTATCCCGGCAAGCGCTGGAGCGGCAAGCTGCGCCAGATCATGCTGCTGCCCACCGATGACTCCGGCCGCCAGGGCAAGAAGGCGTATTACACCGTGCTCTTCGATGTGGCCAATCCCAGCCGCGAACTGATGAGCGGCATGAGTGCCGACGTGTATTTCGTGCTGGCGCGGGCGGAACACGTGCCGGCCATTCCGCGCTCGCTGGTGACCAAGCCCGGCATGGATGGCACCCAGACCGTCAAGGTGGTGCTGGCCGATGGCACGCTGGAAACGCGCAAGATCAAGATCGGCATTCGCGATGGCGAACGTGCTCAGGTGCTGTCCGGTCTGAAGGAGGGCGAGCAGGTACTGCTGCCGGCCAATCCGCCGGCACCGGCGGGCGATGGCAACGCCGCCACCAAGTAATCCCGGGCCGATCGCAAGGCTTGCTGTAAAGTAACGGCTTCGCCGGCCGACCCGGTTTTCTCCGTTTTCGTATGTCGATGTTCAAGCCCATGACACTGCGTAATACACCGCTGCTGACGTCTTCTCCATGGCCCCGCATGACGCGGGTGGCGATGGCGGCCGCGCTGGTGCTGGCCATCGGCGGCTGCGTCACGCGTGAGGTGCAGCCCGATCCCATCCTCGAAATGCAGGTGCCCGACAAATGGGGAGGCGGTGCTTCTGCCGACGTGGCGCACGCCGAGCAGTTGTGGCCCGATACCGACTGGTGGAAACAGTTTGGCAGTGGTGAATTGTCTTCCCTGGTGCAGGAAGGCCAGCGCAACAATTACGAAATCGCTGCCGCCTTCTCGCGCATCAAGCAGGCCGAGGCGCAAGCCCGCATCGCCGGTGCACCGCTGCTGCCCAATGTGAGCCTGAATGCCGGGGCCAACCGCGAGATGCCCATTTCCGGCGGTACGCCCACCAACAGCGCCAATGCCAGCCTGCAGGTCAGCTACGAAATCGATTTCTGGGGCAAGAACCGCGCGGGTGTCGAAGCCGCCGAAGCGACCTTGCGCGCCAATCGCTACGACCGGGAAACGGTCGCGCTGACGGTCACCAGCGGCATCGTTTCCACCTATCTGCAGGTGCTGTCGCTGCGTGACCGGCTGGAGATCGCACGCCAGAACGTCAACAATGCCGAGCGCGTGTTGCGTCTGGTGGAGGCGCAAAGCCGCGCCGGTTCGGCCTCGCCGCTGGACCTGGCGCGCCAGCGTTCGGCCCTGGCCAACCAGCGCCAGCTGATTCCCGACCTGCAGCAGCAGGAGCAGGACGCGCAGACCGCGCTGGCCATCCTGCTGGGCCGTCCGCCGCAGAATTTCAAGGTCGAGGAAAAGGGCCTGGCGAAGATCCAGATGCCGCGTATTTCGGCGGGCCTGCCGTCGGAACTGCTGACGCGTCGCCCCGACATTCGCCGCGCCGAAGCCAATCTGGCGGCGGCCAATGCCAATGTGGCCGTGGCGCGGGCTTCGCTCTTCCCCAGCATCTCGCTGACCGGTTCCACCGGGGCGCAGAGCAATGCCTTGCTGTCGCTCTTCAATGGTCCGAATCTGTTCGCCAATCTCGGTACCAGCCTGATCGCGCCGATCTTCGACGGCGGCAACCTGCGCAACCAGCAGGCGCTGGCCGAGGCGCAGAAGGAAGAACTGGTGCAGGTGTATCGCCAGCGCGTGATTACCTCGCTGTCGGAAGTGGAAAAGGCACTGGGGGCCATTCGCAGTCTGGAAGAGCGTTATCGCCTGAAGGTCAATGAGGTGGACCAGGCGCGCTTCGCCTTCGAGCTGGCGGAGATCCGCTATCGCGCCGGGGCCGAGGATCTGCTGGTGGTGCTCGATACCCAGCGCACCTTGTCGGAAGCGCAGAACCAGCTGGGCCAGATCAAGCTGCAGCGCCTGCAGGCGACCGTCTCGCTCTACAAGGCCCTGGGTGGCGGCTGGCAGGACAAGCAGGTGCCGGCGGAGCCCGGTGCTGCCAGCACCGACACCGTCTCCTGAATCCAGGCGCGGGTCAGCCCTGCGCCTGCCACTCCTGCACCAGCAGGTGCACCAGTTCCCCGACCGTATAGCCATCCCGGATGAGCGCCGCGCCCTGGCCAGCCCAGTGGGCGCCGAACTCGTGCACCTCCTTGGCGGTGGCCATGGCGTGCAACTGCTTGCCGGCGTCGTAGGCGGCGGGGTACGCAGGGATGGGGGTTGCAGGCGATATGTCGATTTCTTCCATGAAGCGGTTGACGATGCCCCGCGCACGGCGGCCGGAGATGGCGGCGGTCACGCGCGTGTGCCGGGCACGTGAACTCTTGAGCAGATTTCTGTAGGCGGCGTTGGCACCCGATTCACGCGTGAGCAGGAAGGCCGTGCCCAGTTGCACTGCCTGCGCGCCCAGCCGCAGGGCTGCCGCAATGCCGGCACCATCCATGATGCCGCCGGCGGCGATCACCGGCAGCCGGCACTGCGTGGCCAGCAGGCGTACCAGGGCGAAGGTGCCGATTTCCTCATCCTTGTGTTCATCAAAGATGCCGCGATGGCCGCCGGCTTCAATACCCTGCGCGACGATGGCATCCAGTCCGGCTGCCTCGATCTGGCGCGCTTCGTCCAGATTGGTGGCGGTGGCCATCAGGAAGACACCGGCGTTTTTGAGTGACTGGATGACGCCAGCGTCCGGTAATCCGAAGTGGAAACTGACCACGGCCGGGGGCAATTCCAGCACCAGTTGCTGCATCCCGGTATCGACGATGAAGCTCTGGTAGATCTCTTTCAGGGGCAGGCTGATGCTGCCGCCGAATTCGTCCAGATGGCCCTGCAGGTGCCTGACCCACGCGGCATCGCGGGCGGGATCCAGGACGGCCGGCTGGTGGCAGAAGAAATTGACGTTGAAGGGTTTGTCGGTGAGGGCATGCAATTGCGCCAGCGCCTCGCGCGCCTGCGCCACCGAAGAGGCCCCCAGCGCCAGCGAGCCCAGCGCACCGGCATTGGAGGCAGCCGCTGCCATGCTCACGGTGGAACTGCCCGCCATCGGGGCCTGGATGATGGGATGGGCCAGGCCCAGTCGTTGCAGCAGCGCGTTGGACATGCGAACTCCCGAAGCGCAGGCCGGCCCTCAACGGAGCCGGCTTGCCGAGGTGGATCAGACCGCCATGGGCGCGGTCAGCGGGGCGTGGTGCTGGTAGTTGACCAGCGAGAAGTCGGTCGGCTCGACCAGTTCCAGCCATTGCGGGGCGTACTCGCGGGTCCTGGCGAATTCCGGCACGCGCTCGGCGATGGCCAGTTGCGGCAGCGGGTAGGGCTCGCGCGTCAACTGTTCCTTGACCATGTCGATATGGTTTTCGTAGATGTGCGCATCGCCCACGAAGTAGCTGAACCAGCGCGGCTTGTAACCGGTCAGGCGCGCCACCAGGTGCAGCAGCGCCGCACCCTCGGCCAGGTTGAAGGGCGTGCCCAGGCCGATGTCGTTGCTGCGCACGTACAGGCAGAGCGAGATCTCTCCCGTGCTCTGGTTGGGCAGGAACTGGTACAGCAGGTGGCAGGCGGGCAGGGCGATTTCATCCAGCACCGCGCAGTTCCAGCCGTGGAACAGGATGCGGCGGCTGCCGGGATTCTTGACGATGGTGTCCAGGCACTCGCGCAGCTGGTCCACGGCCTTGTAGAGCAGGACTTTTTCCACACCGTTGTCCTGCAGCGAGGAGACGATGGCAAAGCCCTTGGCACGGGCCGCGTCGATCTGTGCGGTGTGCGCGGCGTCGATCAGCTTGTAGGCCGGCCATTCGCGCCACTGCACGCCATACACCGGGCCCAGGTCATCGGTGCCGGTGCGGAACGGATTGGCCAGCCAGTCGGCGTTTTCGTTGGCGTTCTGGTCCCAGACCTTGCAGCCCAGCGCGCGGAAATCGGCCGCGCTGCGGGTGGCGCGCAGGAAGCCGCACAGTTCGCCCACCACCGACTTGAAGGCCAGGCGCTTGGTGGTCACTGCCGGAAAACCCTTCTGCAGGTCGAAGCGCATCATGGCGCCGGGAATGCTCAGGGTGCGGATGCCGGTGCGGTTGTCTTGCCAGGAGCCGTTGGTCAGCACGTCCTGGATGAGGTCTTGGTATTGTTTCATTGCAATGTTCGGGAGGCTGGCCGGGAGGCCAAAGGATGGGGGATTGTAGCCTATCGACGGCCCGAACATCTGTTGCCACAACAGCTTGTCATCGCAGCAATATGAAGAAAAACACCGGAGGCGGTCGCCCGCTCCGGTGTCATCAATGGGGCCGCGCCTGCCTCAGAATCCGACGTTCTGTCCGCCCTTGAGCTGCAGCATCGCGCGCGCCTCGTCGGGCGTCGCCACCTGCAAGGAAAGCGCCTCGATCACGGTACGGATGCGGCGCACCTGGTCGGCATTGCTTTTGGCCAGCTGGCCGGGGCCATCCCAGAGGGAATCTTCCAGCCCCACGCGGGTATGCCCGCCCATGGCGGCGGCCATGGTGGCAATCGGGATCTGGCCGCGCCCGGCACCCAGCACGGACCAGAAATAGGCGTCGCCGAAGAGGCGGTCGGCGGTGCGCTTCATGTGCATCACGTCTTCGACATCGTTGCCGATGCCGCCGCGCAGGCCGAAGACCGACTGGATCAGGAAGGGCGGCTTGATCAGTCCACGGTCGATGAAGTGCGCGGCCGTGTAGAGATGGCCGATGTCATAGCACTCGATCTCGAAGCGGGTCTGGTTGGCGCTGCAGGATTCGAGGATGTAGGCGATGTCCTTGAAGCTATTGCGGAAGATGCGGTCATCGGAGCCGGCCAGGTAGGGCTGTTCCCAGTCGTAGTTGAAATCCTTGAAGCGGTTCAGCATTTCATACAGGCCGAAGTTCATCGAGCCCATGTTCAGCGACGCCACTTCCGGCTTCAACTGCAAGGCCGGTTGCAGCCGCTCTTCCACCCCCATGGTCGGCGCGCCGCCCGTGGTGAGGTTGATGACCACGTTGGAGGCAGCCTTGATCTGCGGCAGGAATTTGCGGAAGGCGTCCGGATCCTGCGTCGGTTTGCCGTTCTCTGGATCGCGCGCATGCAGGTGCACGATGGCCGCGCCGGCGTCGGCAGCGGCCAGGGCTTCGTCGCGGATCTGCTCGGGCGTGACCGGCAGGTAGGGCGACATCGAGGGGGTATGAATGGCGCCGGTGATGGCGCAGGTGATGATGACTTTGCGAGGCTGGGCCATGGGGCTAGCTCCTGGAGAAGATGAAGGAAAAGGAAAGAAGGCAGTCGCGCCGGCTCAGGCCAGCGTTTCCACGTTGCCGCACACCGACAGGCTCTGGCCGCTGATGGCCGCGCCCGCGGGCGAGCAGAGGAAGAGGATCTGGTTGGCGATATCCTGGGCGCTGACCATGCGCCGCAGCGAGACCTTGGAAAGCAGCCGAGCGCGCATTTCTTCATGTTCGATGCCGTACGCCGCCGCCTTGGCCGCCACGATGCGCTCCTGGCGTGGCCCTTCGACGATGCCGGGCAAGACGGCGTTGACGCGGATGTTGGACGGCCCCAGTTCGATGGCCCAGGTCTCGGTCATCCCGATGACGCCGTACTTGGAGGCCGAATACGGCGTGCGCAGCGCAAAGCCCAGCCGCCCTGCGACCGAAGAGATGTTGATGATGGCACCGCCTCCGTTCTGCTTGAGCATCGGCACCGCACGCCGCGTGCAGAGGAAGGGGCCGGTCAGGTTGATGGCGATGGTCTGGTCCCATTCGGCCGTAGCGATGTCTTCCACCGGCAGGGTGGGCCCGGCGATGCCGGCATTGTTGACCAGCACGTCCAGCCGTCCATCCCAGCGCGAAGCCAGGTCGGCGAACATGGCATCGACCTCTTCGGGCCTGGCCACGTCAGTGCGGCTGAAACTCACCGCCGCGCCTGCCAGGCGGGCACGGGCATCGGCCAGGAAAGCCTCATTGATATCGCAGACATGCACTTGAGCGCCTGCTTTGATGAACGTTTCTGTAATTGCGAGGCCGATGCCCTGGGCACCGGCGGTGACGATGACTTTCTGGTCCTGCAGATTCAGTTCCATGGGTTTGTCTCCTGAGGGGTTCATCCGGCCCGGATGCCAGCGCTGGCTGGTCTTGTCGTGGTGGGGCGGTCGGGTGCGGACGACTGTAGTAGAGCCGGACCGGAGCGTCAACGACAGCATCCTGACCAGCGGCTACCGATGAAATCGGCCGATCCCGCCGCCAGAGCGCATGGGAAGCGGGCTGGCGCGCAGCGGCGACGAGGGTGGGACGCGGACAGGTGAACAGATTGCGCCGCAGGGAAAAACTTTCATCAATCCCCTGGGAAGGCAGGTGGGCAGGGGGGGGCGCTGCGGCGCTGCATCAAAATTCACGGGAGCGTGGCAGGCTGTTGGTACAATGCCCACTTTTCGCCACTTCCCCTCTTTCACACAGGCTTATGGATATCCTTCTGTTCCTGGTCGATTTCATCGTCCACATCGACCGTCACCTGGCCGAACTGGCCGTTTCCTATGGACCCTGGCTGTTCCTGATCCTGTTCCTGATCATCTTCTGCGAAACCGGCCTGGTGGTCACGCCCATCCTGCCGGGTGATTCGCTGCTGTTCGTCACCGGCGCACTGGCCGCTACCGGGGCCTACGACATCCACCTGATGCTGCTGACCCTGATCGTGGCCGCCATCCTGGGCGACAGCACCAACTACCAGATCGGCAAGATGCTGGGGATCAAGGTGTTCGACAAGCCGAACTCGCGCATCTTCAAGAAGGAATACCTGGAGAAGACCCATGCCTTCTTCGAGAAGCACGGCGGCAAGGCCATCATCATTGCCCGCTTCGCCCCCATCGTGCGCACCTTCGCGCCCTTCGTGGCGGGTGTGGGTGCGATGACCTATTCGCGCTTCTTCCTCTACAACGTCATCGGCGGCATCGCCTGGGTGGCCAGCTTCGGCTATGCCGGCTACTTCTTCGGCAACCTGCCCATCGTGAAGAAGAACCTGAGCCTGTTGATCGTGGCCATCGTGATCCTGTCGATCCTGCCGGGCATCATCGAGTACTTCCGCCACAAGCGCCGTCCGGGCTGATTGCCCCACCGACGTCAAGGCAATGAAAAATGCCGGTCAGCGAAAAGCTGATCGGCATTTTTCATGGGCGGCGCTCTACATGCCGTTCGTCCTGAGTAGATCCGCCAGGATCGTATCGAAGGCTTGGCTACCTTGCGGCAGCCACGTCTTCGATACGCCGCCTTTGGCGGCTACTCAGTCCGAACGGTTGATGAGGCGCGCTTTATTCCTCTTTGCGGCCGTATTGCACATCCGGCCGCAACGGCGTCTTGCTGGACGCCGCCCGCACGTATTGCGGCGGCCACGCCACGTCTTCGCGCAATTGCTGCGCGGCATGCAGCGGCCAGTAGGGATCGCGCAGCAGTTCGCGCGCCAGCAGCACCAGGTCGGCCTGGCCGGTCCGCAGCACGTGCTCGGCCTGGATCGCTTCGGTAATCATGCCGACCGTGCCGGTGGCGATGCCCGTTTCGTTTTTCACACGCGCGGCAAAGCCGGTCTGGTAGCCAGGGCCGACAGGGATGGCCGCCGAGGGCAGGTTGCCGCCCGTGGAGACATCGACCAGATCGACACCCATGTCACGCAGGCGGGCCGAGAGCGCGACCGTGTCATCGGCGTTCCAGCCGCCTTCGGTCCAGTCGGTGGCCGACAGGCGCACCAGCAGCGGCAGCTCGGCAGGCCAGACGGCGCGGGTGGCTTGCACCGTTTCCAACAGGAAGCGGATACGGTTCTCGAAGCTGCCGCCATATTGGTCGGTACGCTTGTTGCTCAGCGGCGAGAGGAACTGGTGACCCAGGTAGCCGTGCGCACCGTGCAGTTCGATCACCTTGAAACCGGCAGCCAGCGCGCGACGGGCGGCGTCGGCAAAGGCCTGTACCAGCGCGGCGATCTCTGCCGCGCTCATGGCATGCGGTTCGGTATAGGTCGTGTCGAAGGGCAGGGCCGAGGGTGCCTGTGGCAGCCAGCCACCCTCGGCCACCGGCACGCTGCCGGCCGGGCCATCCCAGGGGCGCAGGGCGCTGGCCTTGCGCCCGGCATGGGCCAGCTGGATGCCGGGGACGGCACCCTGCTGTTCGATGAAACGGGTAATGCGGCGCAGGGGCGCGACGTGCTCATCCTTCCAGATGCCGAGGTCGGCACTGGTGATGCGGCCTTCCGGGACGACCGCCGTGGCCTCCATGATGACCAGGCCGGCTCCGCCCACGGCGCGGCTGCCCAGATGCACCAGGTGCCAGTCGTTGACGAAGCCGTCCTCGGCCGAGTACTGGCACATCGGCGAGACCGCGATGCGGTTGGGCAAGGTGACCCCGCGCAGGGTCAGCGGCGAAAACAATTGACTGCTCATGCAAGAACTCCTGTCATGTCGTGGCATCGGGACGATGCCGAGATGCGCAGTCTAGGGGATTTCCAAAAAGTGCGTCGGCCCCCCCCGCGTGTTGCCTTATTGCGTCTCGAACTGCAATGCCGCCAGGCTGGCGTAGAGCCCGTCGCGTGCCACCAGTTCGGCATGGGTGCCGGTCTCGACGATGCGCCCGTGTTCCAGCACGATGATGCGGTCGGCCCGCTGTACGGTGGCCAGGCGGTGCGCGATGACCAGGGTGGTACGCCCGACCATGGCGGCTTCCAGGGCGCTTTGCACCAGGCGTTCGGATTCGGCATCCAGCGCGCTGGTGGCCTCATCCAGCAACAACAGCGGCGGGTTCTTCAGCAATGCGCGGGCAATCGCGATGCGCTGGCGCTGGCCGCCGGAGAGACGCACGCCGCGTTCACCGAGGAAGCACTGGTAGCCGTCCGGCAGGCGTTCGATGAACTCATGGGCTGCCGCCATCTGGGCGGCGGCGATCACTTCCGCATCGCTGGCACCGGGGCGGCCGAAGCGGATGTTTTCCATGGCATTGGCCGAGAAGATCACGGTGTCCTGCGGCACGATGCCGATCGCATTGCGCAGATCCTGCAGGGTCAGGTAGCGGATGTCCACGCCATCGAGCCGGATGCTGCCCTGCTGCGGATCGTAGAAGCGCAGCAGCAGCTGGAACAGCGTGGTCTTGCCGGCCCCTGAAGGGCCGACCACGGCGACTGTTTCTCCTGCACGCACGTCCAGCGAGAAGCCCGACAGCGAGGCGCTGCCGGGGCGCGAGGGATAGTGGAAGTCCACGGCCTCGATCTGCAGCGCGGCGCCATTGGCGGTGCGCGGCGGCAATTTTTCCGGCAGCAGCACGGACTGCACCGGCGACTGCGCCGCCAGCAGGTCGAGCAGGCGTTCGGTGGCACCGGCAGCACGTTGCGTGTCGCCCATCACTTCCGACAGAGCCCCCAGCGAACCCGCCACGAGGGATGCGTAAAGGATGAACTGGCCCAGTTCGCCGCCGCTCATGCTGCCTTGCATGACCGCATGCGCGCCCAGCCACAGCACGAAGACGATGGCACCGAACACCAGCAGGATCGCCACCACCGTCAGCAGCGAACGCGCACGGATGCGGTCCATCGCGGTCTGGAAGGCGCGCTCGACCGAG
>Ga0105239_10009486_pt1 | contig 10963 bp, 6 predicted proteins | sample KBSC44metaG_FD_92761 | JGI IMG/M metagenome (GOLD analysis project Ga0105239, IMG submission 92761) | Corn rhizosphere microbial communities from Kellogg Biological Station, Michigan, USA - KBS C4-4 metaG | ecosystem: Host-associated > Plants > Roots > Rhizosphere > Soil | place: Michigan, USA...
CAAACTAATAAAGCGTAGGCATACATGTCTGTTGAAATATTTTGGGATGAGGGTTTTATTTTTTGAAAAAGCTCAGGTGCCCGATATAGATAGTTTCCAATAATTTCATTTTCAGGGATTTTATTTAAATTTTCAGTAAGTCCAAAATCACTTATCCATGGTTGCAAATGATCATCTAATAAAATATTATCCGTTTTGAGATCGCGGTGTATGAAGGATGCTTGATGCATAAAGCGTAAACCGTTTGCTATTCCCTTTGCGATTTCTAATTTTTGACTCTGACTAAGCGGCTTTTTATCATCTAACCAGGAATATAAAGTTCCATGGGCAGCATAATCCATTGCAATGAAAACGCCGCCTGTTGCCTTATCATAAGAAGAACCATAGAACTTAACAATATTTTCAGTATTTTTAAGTTCATACATAATTTTAATTTCGCGCAGACAAGTATTTATTTTTTTCTGTTGCAAGACAAAATCATTTTTTTTATAGGCTGAGTTTATCGCATTTTTAGTTATTGGAATTTTAATTGCTAATATTTTGCTATTTTGTGCTGACTCTCCTAGATAGACTAAGCCATAACTACCTTTCCCTAGCAGCTGATTTGGATTATAAGATATAGTTTCATTGGTTTGGGAAAGATTTTTTATGGTAATATTTTGTTTTGGTTGACTACCAATCTCTACAGCATTAAAAAGTTGTTTATGAGCCAAATTTGTAACAATCTCATTTGCATTTTTTTTATTTGTACGATTTGATCGTGTGTCTGCCATAAAAATCCTCTCGTTTTCTGCGCGATTTGTAATTATTTTTTATAGTCTTATATACAGCCCAAAAAAAGGTATGCTTTAATGAACCAGATTAGTTTCAATTAATTAATCACAAAGCGCCTATTTTTTGGTTTAAGATACTGTTTCCATTGCAGAACATATTCGAATTCGGCGGGAAGTGAAGGTTCGTGCATTTACTTTATTCTTCTAGATCACATGCAGTCTTTCAATCCAGCATTCCAGGAGAGCTCTAGGATTTTAGTGTCATTATTATCAGCTGCATAACGAATTGCATAGTTATCTCGAGATGGAAAACATAATTTAAAAATGATGAAAAATATTATTATATAAACTTTTATAAGACCATGTTCACAAAGTCGATTATTAAATTTGAGCAAATATACTTTAGGATTATAATGATTGCAAGGGACTATCGATGAAAATAAGATATGCGAGAGAGTCAGTACACACGAACAAACTACCAACATGCAAAAGCATGAATTAAAGCAGGCAGGTAACATCATTGGACTTGATTGTGGATGAAATATCTGTTGACTGTGCGTAATAATAAATCAATTTTAATATTTTTTAAGGTTCCATAATGATAACTAATCTCTTACTCATATTATTTTCAATAGTTGGAATGTTATTTCTTTCAACAGCGCAAGCAGCTCCATTATCCGTAGTAGAAAAACAAATTAGTGAATATATTACTCAGCAAAAAGATGAACAGCTTTCCCTATTGGAAAAGTTAGTCAATATTAATAGTGGTACAACTAATATTTCTGGCATCCATCAGACTGGAGAACTTTTACGGGTGCAGCTTGAAAAGATCGGATTCAAAACGCGATGGGTAGAAGAACCTGCTAATATGCATAGAGCGGCAACCTTAATTGCAGAGCGTAAAGGCTCAGCTGGAAAGAAACTACTACTCATAGGTCATTTAGATACCGTTTTTCCAAAAGATAGTTTGTTCCAAACGTTTGAGCGGCATGAAAATATTGCTACAGGACCAGGTGTAATTGATGATAAAGGAGGGGATGTCGTTATTCTCTACGCGTTAAAAGCACTACAATTTTCTCACGCACTCGATAATACTTCCATTACTGTCATATTCACAGGCGATGAAGAAGATTCTGGAAAACCAACATCAATCTCAAGAAAACCTTTATTTGATGCTGCGAAGAATAGTGATATTGCTTTAGACTTCGAATGGTCTATTACATCTGATACTGCAACTATTGCACGCAGAGGTATTACTCATTGGACGCTTGAAGCGCAAGGAAATGAAGCGCACTCTTCTGAGATTTTTCAGAAATCAGCGGGCTTCGGCGCAATTTTTGAGTTAACACGCATCCTTGACACTATGCTCACACAACTTTCAGGAGAAAAATATTTATCTTTTAGTCCAGGACTTATTTTTGGCGGTACGAATATTGACTATAACAAAAATAATTCACAAGGTACGGTTTTCGGAAAAGGTAATGTTATTGCCAGAGTCGCGATGGCAAAAGGAGATTTACGATTTTTAACTGCCGATCAAAAAATAGAAGCAGAGAAACGAATTTTAGCTATTGTGAGAAATCATTTACCTGGCACTACTGCTTCAATTAACTTTCAAGATGGAATTCCTGCTATGTCACCCAGCTCCAGTAACCTGGCGTTATTGGAGAAATATAGTCGTGTAAGTAACGATTTAGGATATGGTTTAATCAGGCCTCTTGATCCAGGAGTTCGTGGCGCTGGTGATATTTCTCATATAGCATCTATAGTGCCTGCCAATTTGGCAGGATTAGGTGCATTAGGAACTGGGGCTCATTCAACAAAAGAAACATTGAATATTGATTCGTTGTCCATTCAGACACAGCGTGCGGCCTTACTGATTTATCGACTCACACATTTTCAAAGCTAGGGAATAAAGAGCTTGATCAGTTATTATACTGCGCCACGCCTATTCTCTTACAATTTCGAAATTTATTGTTATTTTCGAAATTATTAAATATCCTATTGTATATTCTTCTTCAGAATACACACCATGACAGTTGAGCAAAAAAAACAAAAGAACGTTGCCCAGGGAATCAAAATTTTCAAGGCAGATCATCATCAATTACGTTTGATCACGCCTTTATTTGATGCATATCGTGTTTTTTATCAGCAACCGTCTGACATGCACGCAGCCAGAAAATTCCTGGCAGAAAGATTAAATAACCATGAATCAACAATTTATTTTGCCGCTGATAAACAGCAAATGACTGCGTATGGTTTTGTGCAACTCTATACAAAATTCAGCTCAATTAGTCTATCCAAAATTCTCATCTTAAATGATCTTTATGTTTGTGAAAATCACAGGAAAAAAGGTATTGGCTCCTTGTTGATGACAAAGACAAAAGAGCATGCCATCGAAAATGGATTCGCCAAAATTGTATTGGAGACGGCGCCTGCCAACCAAATAGCCCAGGCATTATATCTTTCTCACGGATATACAAATCAAGAAAAACAATTCATAAATAAGACTTTGGATTTAACAAAATGAATATGCAGTCAGCGACCCATTACATACGATCCTTTATCCCTGGAAGAACAACATTGGAACAAGAGGTGCTTTACCTTCCTTCAGAGTTGCATAATACAATCGAACAGTTTGGTGAATTAACATTAGGTCTAAATAATCAAATATCTATTTTTAATGCCATCAAAATACTGGCTAAAACTTTCCCAGAAGTTAAATCTGCCTTAAGTATCTGTTCAACACCAATTGGACAACTTATTGATGACACAATTATTGAAAACAATACGGATAATTGGTTTGATACAATTTTACTCTATCGGCCTGACATGTTGATTTCAAAAGACGGTCACATATATACAAATGAGCTTGAAATTGTAGTGGGTGGAATATGCACTATCAGCTTGTTGCAGCATTATCTATACGGTGAATATAAGCTTTTATCTTCTTTAATTGCTCAGATGAGACGGTGTCAGGAAAAATTCGGTTTAAATGGCCATATTGCATTCCTTGCCGATAGAAATGGCGCCGCAGAAATTAATGGTTTCAAATGGGTGCCGGACCACTTGGGTGCCGATGTGATTGTTGCATCAATTGAGCAGTTAGATTTTAAAAACGATGGTGTTTATTTTAACAATAAAAAAATTGCCGTTGCTCATGTTTATATTAAAGCGCACAAACTACGTGAAAAAATTATAGAAAAAGATGAACTATTATTGCGACATTGGTTAGCTAGGAATATTGCATTAATTTCGCCGCCATCGTTAATTATGGACAATAAGCTTATCATGTATTTTCTTCAACACCCCAAATATAAATTATCATTGGAACAATCTTTGGGTACAGAAAGATACCGTAAAATTCAAAGTTATTTACCAGCTACATATATATTGGAACCGGAAATGAAAAATAGTGATGACAGACTACACGATATTATTCGCGCACCCTGGAATCATGGCAGATTCATTGTAAAATATCCCAGTTTATGGGGCAGCAGAAAAATGATTGCATCCCCTGAACACGCAAGCGCTCAATCTGAATGGCGTGAGCAATTAGATGCAATGCTCATGCAGTCAGGAAACTATGGACCTTTGTTGATACAAGAAATGATAGATGTGCAGCGCATCCCATTCCTGGATAATGGACAAGCAATGAATGGGATCACAAAATATACGCCTTTTTTCACGCATGATATTTTTCAGAAAACAGTAACGCTGCAAGCAATGGCAGTCAATGTCACGCCGAGTGGATTTCAAGCACATATTGATGAAAACAGTCGTTTTGCATTAGTGGAAAAACAGTAACTGGCATTGAGCATAAATGATTAGATACGAATGGCTTGGTATGAGTGCTGTGTTGGGATATTGCTTTATTTCGGCATTTTCACGTGTCTTTGTCAGCAATGTGTTGCAAATACAAGACCCCGTTACGTTATCTTTTTATATATTTACCTTAGGTGCTTTAATATTTGCAACGGCGAATATCCATCGATATCGCCTCTTATTTGCAAAATTAAAAAGTAATAAAATGAATTTAATGTATTTGAATATCACCACCATGGGTTCATGGCTTTTTTTAGCTTATCCTTTGAAATTTATCGAGCCCGCTATTGTAAGTACTATTACGCTAGGGATTGGACCCATTTTATCTTTATTATTATCTGACAAATTGTATATAAGAAGTGAAAAATCATTTTTGGATATACTGATTGCCGGTGGATTATTCCTCGTGATTTTATTTCTTATAAATGTCTGTTTGTACACAAATGAAGGGAATAATGATATTTCATTATATAATAAAATCGTATCGCTAATGTGTTGCACAATTGTTGGGATTTCTATTGTCGTCAATGGATTTCAAACACGAAAATTGATTAATAATGATTTTTCATCGCTGGATATTTTAATGCTTAGATTTATTTTGTTGATTTTTGTTTCAGGTATTATAACTTTTGTCTATCATCCTGATATAAGTATTCTCTCAGGAATGATGGATAGAGACATCGTGTTTTCTTCCCTAATATTTGTTGTTTTACCCTTATTTTTAATACAACTCAGCATGCGTCAATTAAAACCGATTACAATCTCAATGATGATACCATTAATGCCCGTATTAACATATTTTTTTGAGCGTTATGACCAACGATTGATTACATTCAACCATACTTTATATGCCATTCTTATGGTTTTTTTTCTGATGCTGCTCGCTACTTATATTCGATTATCCAGACGGGTTTCAGCTTAATGATTCAGATATTGATGGCGATCATGATTACGGTAAACGCAATCAAGCAGAGCAATGGACGCAGCTTCCGTACCGGAGCGGCAATGCCGGCTCCTGGGTTGATCTGAAATTTAATAGGGATAAAACGGCCACTTTTGTCAGTTGCTCCACAGAACCCTAAATATTAGTTGAAATAACTGGTTTGGGATTTTGTATCGATAAATATTTTTTTGCAATAGTGCCAGTGTTTGTTTAATGTTATTTTCCTTAAAATGATGAGGCTGAGTAATTTTTTCGAAACACCACACCCCTAAGTCAACAAAGATCAGCCCGATCCTGGATTAAGATCGGGCCTGACCCTAAACGATAACATTAATGTGATACAGTGCAATTATATTGTTTCCCATTTGTTGTAAGCGTAGCAGAGAGCGGTAGCGTAATAATTCCGTTTGCATTCCATCCGAAGCTTGGAACATATACAGCGTCTGTTAACTGTGCAGTGACTTGTCCAAGCGCAAGTGATGCATTTGCATTCCATACATAGGTGAGTGCAGAGATGCCACTTGTCTTCATAGTAATAACCGATGGATTAGTCAGTCCATTTGGTTGCGTAATTACAAAATTACAAGAACTTCCTGACCATGAATCTTGCGGCGTTCCCCATGTTTGGCACTGAGCAGTGATGGCACACGTGACAGGTGTAACATAAACATACTGAATATTTTCCTGTACTGTCGTGTTTGCTGTAATCGTGACATTGTTATTAAATTTTACCTGACAAGACGGATTGTTAGGCAATGTAACCGGGGTTACGCTGATGGTATAAGTCCCTAAAGGCAATGTAACAGAGACAGGTGTTGTGCCAGTCAAGTTCAGCTGATGATTGACCGGGCCTGAATATGCAACAGTGAATTGCTGAGCAGCAGGAATCGGGCAATTACTGTCGCCACTGACTGTTGCCTGTAAAACCCCTGTTGGCTGAGCTGCATAAGCGATAGTGGTATTGGTCGTTTGATTTTGCGCAACTGTGACAGAGGGCGTAGAAGTGGGATTATAAGTATTGCCCTGCGCGTCAACTATAGAGTTGCCAGTCAATGTGTAATTTCCAACTAAAACATTGTTGATACAAGTTGGACTGTCAAACGCAGTCAAATTTATTGCAAAAATACTAGGCCCTGTGGCAGCAATCACTGGAAGAGCAGTCCCATTATAGCCAGTGGGTTTGGGTACAGTGGCGCACAAGCTACCAAACTGTTGCACAGGAGGTGTAGAACCAAAGAGGCCATTTAAATCTTTCTCTTTCCATGCAAACAAGGCATAACCGGAATCATCTGCTCGTATGCCTGCAGGTGAATCAGCATTGTTGAAGGTCCAAAAGAAGAGGTTAGATGCACTATTGTGATTAATTAACCACGGTGCAACTGAATCCAGGAAAAAATCTTCACCGCCAGTGACTGTGTCATAGCCTAATTCACCGACAACAAAGGGGAATCCTGAATTATTTAAAAATCCAAAATTCCATAAAAAGCGAATCTTGCTATCGTTTGCATCGGTTTGCCAACCTGCAACGGCAGAGCCATATAAATGTGGAGCAAATACAATATGCCCGCCATTACCATCATTATTAGGACCTAATAACCAATTAGCGATAGCGTTAGGATCTGTACTGCTGAAATTATTGGCTTTAATCGCTTGAATCAACATGGATCTAAATTGTGTAACATTAAATTTTGCGACACCATTTGCTGATTGGGTGGTGTCTAATAACGATCGGAAGTTTTCACCCCAATTGGAACCAATATAAACAACTTTTTCTGTGTTTGCAGCCGGGCAGTGTGTCGGATCATTAGCGACACCTATATTGGCTTTATTATCGATGACAGTTGAATTAGGAATACAAATGGAGCTTGATTGGCTAAACACAGGATCATAAGGATCATTAGCATTTGTTCCACCGGGTGCTTCAACAAACAATAAGATATTTTTATTATAATCATAGACGGCGCTTGCTGCTGCAGCAATGACATTAATCCAAGCAGGTTGTGCTGGCGTCGTCTGAGTGTTTTCCTGATACCAATATAATTGGTGGGGCTCATTAAAAATATCTATACCAAAAACATTGGGTGCCGCAGTCGATACAAAATTGGCAACATCATCATGATAATTTTGTAAACTATAATCCGAAGCGACGACTGTTCCATCACGGAAATTATCACCTAAACCTGGACGATGATGAAAATCCAGCATAACCAACATATTCTGATTGTTTAATTGATTGATAACTGCGGTTAACAAATTGGGTGCGGATAATGATGCCATACAGTGACCACTTGAATCGGAACCTTTTGTCCAATCACAAAATGGTCCATTGCCGGCTGTTTTATTGGTCACATCTGTCACGGCAAAATTAAAAGGACTAGATTGTACAGATGAAACGTTATGCCAAATACCAGGCTGAATCGCTAACCGTATACTTTTGAAACTGACACCCACACTTTGAGAGGGAATATTTGAACCGGGTACTAACCAAGGTGTTGTTAATAAGTGAATAACACCGCTTTGCGAACCAATAGAATTAAATGGGACACTCCAGAGGCCACCTAAAAAATTACTATCCTGGAATCCTATCCAGGCGATACCGTTAATAGAAACCAGATTGCCATTATTGTCGTAAATAGCACTGTTTTTTGTACTAAACGACCAGGTAGTATTCAAATAAAAAAACTGGAGTAGAAGGAAAAAAATAAAATAAAGTAAGATATTTTTATTTTGCTGCATAACCACTAACTCCTTGAAATGATGAAATATTGAACACTTCTTAGGCACAGAGGACGCAGAAATAACCATGACGCGAATTTGATTATACAATTTTTTAGATAAAATTTACGGAAGGTGAACTAGATTTTAGCAGATGCTGAGTTTGTTTCGCAACCACTTCGAATATTAGTAAATATAAATACATCCAGTTATATTTTAATGATACCAAAAGATAATGGTAGAAATAAGTTATCAGAAATTGCGCATGACTTCTTGAGTTTAAGATTTAATGATTGTATCTCATTGTGACTTTTCGACATTGTATCAAAGTAAGGTCGTCATGCTTGATAATGTTTGGCTAAACTATATGTACCCGACCCACTGACTGTGTCTTTGACACCATGTCATCTACATGAGTGATTTTTTCTTCTTGTACTGCACGCGTTCTTATAAGGATCTTGAACGACGAGGAGGTAAATCAGATTTCGCTGACTCATTCTTCGCGCGTTTCTTAGAACTACGTTCAGGTAATAGCGACTTGTTTGAGGAGGATGCGTCTTTTGAATGTGTTATGGTTAATTATTTAAATTTACTATTCAAATAATCAGGTGCAATTGACTTAGCCTCACTAAACATCATTTTAGCTTTGTTAGGTTGATTCCTGGCTTGGTATACTTTTCCTAATCCAATTAAAGCTTCACACATTCCTATGTCGTTTTTGTTTTCTTTCGCATCTGCGAGGGCATGTTTAAAATTCATTTCTGCATTTTGATATTCATTTCGTTCTAGTAATTTATTACCTATCTCGATTTGTAATGCCGTTTTATGCTTTATTTTTGGAATATTGATATCTTTTTCTGGTATTATCTTTACCATTCGACCATCTATCTCTTCTTCTGAGTTCCTGATTTTTGATGATCTCTTCGAAATTTCGTCGCAACGATCTACTGAAGCTAAGCAGGCATCAAAGTAGAATTGATCTGATTTTTCATCTTGTCCTTCAGACTTTACCTAATCCAATCAGAGCATCACATTGACCTATTTCATTCTTTTTTTTGCTTGCTAGGTGTAACGCAAGCTCAAAATGCTTTTCGGCATTTTTAAAATCCTTTGCTTTAAAAAATTCACCAGCCCTGTTAAGTTTTGTATTAATAGCAATATCACTTTCTTTTTTTCTTTTCTCATCTAATTGTTTTTTTCTTCAATTTTTTATCGATTTTTGATATTGAATTTGTCATAAACGTTCTCTCGTTTTGCAATTTGTTTATATAAATTATAGATTAAGATTTGATAATTGTGAGCCTGTCTGCAGTGAAGTTGGCCACCCCACATCGCTGGGGAGCAGCCCTCTAGGAATGGAGCTTTTATTGCAAGAAGTTTATCCCAAGGCGTCATCCAAATTTTATCAATGGATGCGCCTATAATTATTTCAATTGTTAGTTCGTCATGGATTTATACTTGTTTCAATTCTCATGGATTTCCGGAAACATATAGTGCATTTGCAATTAAACCCAAATCATTATTCACATCCAGTACATCCATGACATCATTCAAAACACCTTGATTCACAACAACAAAAAATGCCGCCCAATCCTGATTTTGCATTTGATAAAATCCTGCAAGTGCTTTACTGGTCAGCATGAAATTTCCGAATAATCGATTATAAATGATGCCAGTACCTGTTTTAGCGAATACATGATTTTTGGCTTTAGATTGAGTAGCAACGATGGATAATGACCCATCGACACCCAGAATAGGCAGAGTATAAATAAATTGTTGAAATTGTTCTTTAGGAAGTTTATAGACATATTCAAGTAACTTCATCACTGCTACAGATGTAACATAATTTTCATTACCGCCAGCAGCATCTCCATAAGAAATTTCATCTTTCTTAATCCCTAATTTATCATGAATGAAACCGCCTAATAGTTTCATACCATCGTCATATGTTTTTTTATCATGAGCAGACGCAAGCAATAATGGAACCAAATTTGCACCCATATTATGGCTGACTTTTAAAATCAGTTTTGCGTATTCAATCAAAGGAGGGGACACAAGTATGGCGACAGGTTTGAGTCCAGCGTATTTATCTTTACCATTATTATTTTGTTTAATCACAAGGTTGTTCTTGATAATAATGCCTTGTTGTTGCAAAGCCTGCTCAAAAGCAGCTTTTGCAAACGCTTGCGGATCTTCAATGGGATACGTATTCACTATCGTTTGACCATCCAAAGCAATTTGACCTTGAATGACAAATTGATTTTTTGTTTGATCTTTATCAATGGTAATACTGGATGACTTGCCTTTTTCTACTGTCGTCACTTTATTGATAATCACAGTATCACTCAATTGTGGTCTCAATTTGATGTTGGCTGACTGATGAAGCAAGCCAGGTGTCACTTCCACATCATAAAGATTTTCATTAATCATGACAGGATTAAGCACATTTTCACGCTTGGTAATTGGCTGAAACATACCGACATCTATGCTAACACTGCCATTTACCACTTTAATGCCACTGGCTTTCACTTGTTTAGCCAATGATTGCAATCCGGAGAGAGGATCCTGTTTGGTGAGTATAGCGCCAGGAAGTGCGTTTGCATCGACATGATCGAAATTAGTATATTCAATTTTATTATCCGCATTCACTCGACCACCCATTACCAGGTCGCCTTTAGCTACCAATACCAAATCTCCATCCAACACG
>Ga0105239_10009487_pt1 | contig 10961 bp, 7 predicted proteins | sample KBSC44metaG_FD_92761 | JGI IMG/M metagenome (GOLD analysis project Ga0105239, IMG submission 92761) | Corn rhizosphere microbial communities from Kellogg Biological Station, Michigan, USA - KBS C4-4 metaG | ecosystem: Host-associated > Plants > Roots > Rhizosphere > Soil | place: Michigan, USA...
CCGATTCGCCGGTGCTGCCGAGCAGGGTGACGAAGCCGACCGCGGCGAGCGCATCGTCGACGCCGGCCGCGAACTCGGCGAAGAACGGGTTCGACAGGTCGTTGACGACCAGGCCGACGCTCGACGCGGAGCGCGCGCGCAGGTTCGCGGCCGCGCGGTTGTAGATGTAGCCGATGCGCTGGATCTCCGCTTCGACGCGCGCACGCGTCTCGTCCCTGACCAGCGGGCTGCCGCGCAGCACGAGTGAAACGGTCGCACGCGACAACCCGAGATTGCGGGCGATGTCGTTGAGGGTGACTTTTCGCGCGTTCAATTTGGATCGTTCCAATTCATGCCGGATTGTGCGGCGAGCGCCGGTGTCAATTCATTCTGCGACGCAGCATGAATAACAACTTGAGGCCGTGATAGCGTTGGATTTGGAACGATCCAAATTACAGCCGCGCGGGTCCGCGCACCACCCCTTGCTGCCGGAGCAACGGCCATGTCGTTTCCCCTGTCCTTTTCGATAGCGCCGCGCCTCGCTGCTTCCTTGCTGTTGCTTGCCGTCGGCAGCGCCGCGCCAATCGCGGCGTCGGCGCTCGGCGATGAGTCGGCGGGTGCGCGCGCCTATGCCGCGGTCGATCCGTTCATCGGCACCGGCGGCGAAGGGCATACGTTTCCCGGTGCGGTCGTACCGTTCGGAATGATCCAGCTCAGCCCGGATACCCGGCTGAAGACGCGCAAGGAAGGCTACGGGTGGGCCGCCGGCTATCGGCACGAGGACTCGACCATCTTCGGCTTCTCGCACACGCATTTCTCCGGAACCGGCCATTCCGATCTCGGCGACATGCTCGTGATGCCGATCGCCGGCGACGTGCGGCTCGAGCCGGGCGACGTCGCGCAACCCGGCAGCGGCTACTTCTCGCGCTTCAGCCACGACGACGAAAAGGCGGAGCCCGGCTACTACGCGGTGACGCTGTCCGACTACGGCATCCGTGCCGAGCTGACCGCGGGCGACCGCATCGGCGTGCATCGCTACCGGTTTCCGCGCGGCAAGCCGGCGCATGTGCTGGTCGACCTGCGGCCGAGCATGTACGACTACCCCGGCAAGGTGTCGTGGTCGCGCCTGCGCCTGCGCGCCGACGGCACACTCAGCGGATTTCGCGAAACGCGTGGTTGGGCGGCCGGGCGCCAGCTGTATTTCGCGATGCGCTTCTCACGCGCGCCGAGCGGCCATTCGCTGCAGAACACCGAGCAGGACGTCGTCTACAAGGGCTTTGCCCCGCCGGCGAACGAGGCGCCGCGCGAGCGCGCGCAGATCGAAGGCCGCGCCCTCGTTGGCGTCGTCGATTTCGACGCAGACGTGACCGAGTTGGTCGTCAAGGTGTCGATCTCGCCGGTCAGCGAAGAAAGCGCGATCGCAAACCTCGATGCCGGCATGCCCGGATGGGACTTCGACCGCGTGCGCAGTGACGCGCGTCGCGCCTGGACGGATGCGCTGTCGGTGTTCGACGTCGACGCGACCGAACCGATGCGCAAGAGCTTCTACACCGCCGCGTACCACGCGCTGATGGCGCCGAGCCTGTTCATGGACAGCGACGGCCGCTACCGCGGTCCCGACAACGCGGTGCATCGGGCAGAAGGGTACACGAACGTCTCGACGTTCTCGCTGTGGGACACCTATCGCGGACTGCACCCATTGCTCACGATCATCCAGCCCGCACAGCGCACCAACGATATCGTCAATTCGCTGCTCGCCGCGCGCGCGCAAAGCCCGTGGGGCATCCTTCCCGTGTGGGCGTTCCATGGCCTGGAGACGTGGTGCATGATCGGCTACCACGCCGTGCCCGTCATCGCCGACGCCTACATGAAGGGCATTCGCGGGTACGACGCGAATGCCGCGCTCGACGCGATGGTCGCGAGCGCGAGCTACGCGCCGTACGGCGGCCTCGGCGACTACATGAAGCTCGGCTACGTGCCGATCGACCGCGAAGGCGAGGCGGCGTCGAAGACGGTCGAATACGCGTTCGACGACTGGACCATCGCGCGCGCGGCCGCGGCGATGGGTCGCGACGAGGTGGCGCGGCGCTTCGACCGCCGCGCCGGCAACTGGCGCAACGCCTACGACGCGAAGACCGGTTTCCTGCGTGCGCGCGTCGCGGCCGGAGCATTCCGCGAGCCGTTCGATCCGGCGAAGAGCGGTTACGGCACCGACTATACCGAGGGCAATGCGTGGCAGTACTCGTGGTACGTGCCGCATGACGTCGCCGCGCTGATCGCGGCGCACGGTGGCGACGATCGCTTCGTCGCGAGGCTCGACGACGTGTTCGACGCGAAGGTCGATCCGAAACTGTTCGCGCACATGGAGGACATCACCGGGCTGATCGGCTGGTACGCGCACGGCAACGAACCGAGCCACCACGTCGCCTATCTGTACGACTACGCGGGACGGCCGTGGCGTACGCAGGAACGCCTGAAACAGATCATGGATACGCAATACGCGGCGCGCGTCGACGGGCTCGCCGGCAACGACGACCTCGGCGAAATGTCCGCGTGGTTCCTGTTCACCGCGATGGGCTTCTACCCGGTCGCGCCGGCAAGCAACGAATACGTTATCGGGCGACCGTTCGTCGCGCGCGTCGGCTTGAACCTTCCGAACGGGAAACGTTTCAGCATCGTCGCCGACGGCATCGACGACGCGCATCCCTATGTCGGGTCGGTGATGCTCGACGGCAAGCCGCTCGAACGCAGCTTCATCCGCCACGAGGAAATCATGGCGGGCGGCGAACTGAGGTTCACGATGCAGGCGCAACCGAATCGTGCCTGGGCGACGCGCACGTCGGCGCGTCCCTATTCGATGAGCTGCTGCCGCTGACGCATGCGGCGGCTCAGGCTTGCGTGGCGGAGTCCGCGGGCTCCGCGCGCACGACCTTGTTGCGCCCGGTCTGCTTGGCGACGTAGAGCGCCTTGTCGGCGCGCGCGATGAGATCGCGCGCGCTCTCGGCGTGGTTCCACTCGGCCACGCCGAAGCTCGCGCTGACATGACCGACCTGCCCGAACGGAACGTCGGCGATCTTGCCGCGCACGGCTTCGGCCATCGCGAATGCCGCGTCGATGCGCGTCTCGCGCAGCAGCAGGATGAATTCCTCGCCACCGAAGCGCGCGGCGCAGTCCGAGCCGCGCATCATCTCGCGCACGCGCACCGCGGCGTGCTTGAGCACCCTGTCCCCGCTGTCGTGGCCGAAGGTATCGTTGATGCGCTTGAAGAAGTCGACGTCGAGGATGGTCACCGACAGGCCGGTGCCCTTGATGCGCGCTTCGCCCATCGCGGTCTCGAGCTGCTCGAAGAAGCGGCGGCGATTGACGAGGTCGGTCAGGAAGTCCTTGGTCGCGATGTCCTCGAGCCGCGCGTTCAGGCGCGCCATCGGTTCGATCACGAACGCGGACAGGGCGAGGTTCATCGCGACGAACATCGCCGCGAAGATCGCCAGCAGCGAGAGCATGAAGTTGCGGAAGGTCAGGCGCGCCTTCTCGAGCGGGTAGAACATCGGCACCTGAACGAGCTGGATGCCGACGACTTCGTCCTTCTGCCAGCCGAATCCGTGCTCGGCGCCGTACACCTTGACCATCGACGCGGGCGCGGCGTCCGGCGTACTGTGGCAGGCGAGGCAGGCCGGATTCGTGATCCTGATCGGGCGCGCGACGTACATCGTCTGCTCCGCGCCGCTGCCGTGCGTGCCGGTCAGCTCCGGTACCGCCTCGCCGCTGCGGAAGCGCTGCACGAGTTCGGCTTCCCACTCGCTCGCGCGATCGCGCGGGTTGGTCGGATTCAGCACCGCTTCCTTGTAGTCGTAGCCGACGTAGCGGTCGCGCAGCTTGCGCAGTGTCTCGGTCGCGGCGAACGCGGGCACCGTCTGCGGCAGGAACGTCGTCGCGTTCAGCGGATCGAGATGCGGCTTGACCTGCTCGGTCGTGTAGCCGCGCACCGCGAGCGCGGTCTCCATCAGCACCTGCGAATTGTGGCGCACCTGCTCGAGCGCACCGCTCTCGAGGTAGCGGTCGCAGTACCACGCGGCGCCGAGCACGCCGAGCGCGAACACGATCACGAGGACGAGGTTGAACTTGAGCCGCAAGGACATGCGCGAACGGTCGATGCGGCAAGCGCCGCGATCGCCTTCCCTCCCGGAGGCGGATTCCCCGCGCGGACTATACCCGAGGCCTGCGGTGGTCGCCCGGACGGCGCCGCGTGCCGCCACGGAATCGGCCCGTTTCGCCCGGTTCCGGCCCGCCGGTCGCGTTGCAATCGAATCCGGATTTCACCAGGAGTCGACCGATGTCGCTTGTCAATCAAACCCAGGGTGTCACGTTCAAGGTGCTCGGCATCGCGTTGCTCGCGCTGCTGATGCTGATCCCTCTCGCCGAGGTCAACGCCCTGATCGGCGAACGCGAGGGGCGCGCCCAGGAAGCGACGCAGCAGATCGGCGCGCGCTGGGGCAGCGCGCAGACGACCGGTGGCCCGGTGCTCGCGGTTCCGGTGCGTTGCCAGCGCCAGCGCGAGAATGCGGTCGTCACGGTCGAGGACACCGAGTTCCTGCTGCCGGACCGCGTCTCGTTGTCGGCAACGCTTGCTCCCGAACTGCGCCGCTACGGCATCTACGAAAGCGTCGTCTACACCGCTGCGCTCAAGGTCGAGGGACGCTTCGCCGAAAGCGACTTCGCCCTGATCGGCGGCAACGGCTGCAGCGCGCAATGGGCGCGCGCGCAACTGCGCGTGCCGATCGCCGACGTGCACGGGATCCGGCGTGCCTCGTCGCTGCGCATCGGAGGGCAGGAACTCGCGTTCGGTCCCGACGGCGGCGGGCTGGCGAACATCGCGACGATCACCGCGCCGCTCGCGCTCGATCCGTCCGCAATCGCGCAACCGCTCGCCTTCGCGTTCGAACTGACCCTCGCCGGCAGCGAGCGTTTCGCGCTACTGCCGCTCGCGCGCCAGACCGAAGTCCATGTCGACGGCGCGTGGCCCGATCCCGGTTTCGACGGTGCGTTCGTACCCGCCGAGCGCCATGTCGACGCGCAGGGTTTCGCGGCGAACTGGCAGGTGCTCGACCTCAACCGGCGCATCGCGCAGCATTGGAGCGCGCAGGAAGCGACCGCGCTCGCGATCACCGACGGCGCGTTCGGCGTCAGCCTGGTGCGCCCGGCGAACGCGTACCAGCAGAACGTGCGTGCGGGCAAATACGGCCTGCTGTTCATCGCGCTGACCTTCGTCGCGTTCTTCCTGTTCGAGGTATTGCGCGGTCTGCGCGTGCACCCGCTGCAATACCTCCTGGTGGGTGCCGCGCTGTGCACGTTCTACCTCGTGCTGCTCGCATTGTCCGAGCAGGTCGGTTTCGGCTGGGCCTACCTCGCGGCGGCGATCGCGACGGTGGTGCTGATCGGCGGCTACGCGGCCGCGGTACTGGCGCAGCGCCGCGCTGGCCTCCTGCTCGGCGGCTTGCTCGGCCTGATCTACGCGCTGCTGTACGGCCTCGTGCGCAGCGAGGACTATGCGCTGCTGATGGGCTCGCTCGCCCTGCTCGCGACCGTCGCCGCGCTGATGGCGCTGACTCGTCGCATCGACTGGTACACGATGGGCGCGCGGAAGCTAGAATCCGCAGGATGAACCTGCTCGCCATCGAAACCGCGACCGAGTCCTGCTCGGTCGCCCTGCTCAGCGGCGAACGCCTGTTCGCGCGCAGCGAGATCGCGCCACGGCGACACGCGGAATTGCTGCTGCCGATGTGCGACGAGGTGCTGGCGGAAGCGGGGCTCGCGCGACGCGGCCTCGACGCGATCGCGGTCGGCCGCGGCCCGGGCGCATTCACGGGCGTGCGCCTCGCAGTCTCCGCCGCGCAGGGCATCGCGTTCGCGCTCGGCGTGCCGGTGTTGCCGGTATCCTCGCTCGCTGCGCTCGCGTTGCAGGCGCCCGACAACGGTGCGCCGATCCTCGCGGTGATCGATGCGCGCATGGGCGAGATCTACGCGGGCTGGTATCGGCGCACGGCCTCCGGCCTGGTCGAGGCGTTCGCAGCGGAGACCGTCGGCAACGCGGCCGATCTCGCGCTCGCGACGCACGAACGATGCAGCGTGATCGGCACCGGTTGGGCGACCTATCGCGAGCTCCTGCGCGAACGCGTCGGCGAACCCGCATGGGCAGACGGCGACTGCCATCCGCAGGCGGTCGACATCGCGCGCCTCGCCCTGCCGCACCTGCGCGACGGCGTCGCACCGGAGCAGGCGCTGCCGGTGTACCTGCGTGACAAGGTCGCGTTGACCCTCGACGAGCAGCGCCGCCGCTGACTCGGTTCAGTCGCTATGCCGCCGGCGCGCGCACGCAGGCATGCGCGGGCAGCCCCTCGCGGTGCTTGCGCGGGCCGTCGTACGGTCGACGGCGCATCACGGCCATCATATGCGTGGGTGTGATGCGGCCGGCGAGGATTTCCGCCTCGTCGCGTGCATGCACGCGATCGATGAAGGCGCGGTCCCATTCCGCAGCCGCGTCGAAGTGCGGGCCGAAGCTGCGGTCGATGAACGGATCGACGAGGTTGCCGTAGCCGATGAAAAACTCGAAATCGAAACGCGCCAGCAGCAGCGGCAGGATGTCCTGCGCGCGGATGCCTTCGAAACCCGACATCGAGCAGTCCCAGTCCTCGAGCAGTTCCTCGTGGCGGCGCAGCTGCACGTTCCAGCGATACTCGCGCGGCAGTTCGCGCCAGTACTCGTGCACGATTGCCATCGCCTCGGGCCAGCGCATGTGGCCGTTGCGGCCGATCATGTCGGAAGTGACGAAGCGTCCCTGCGGTTGCAGCGCCGCGTCGATCGCGGCGAACAGGCCCTCGAGGTTGACCACATGATGCAGGCTCTGATTGGCAAGCACCGCGTCGTAGCGTGTGCTCGGCCGCCAGCTGTTGAAATCGCCGCGCGCCGCGTCGATCTGCGCCGACACGCCTGCTTCCGCGGCGAGCTGGCGCCCGCGCGCGAGCATCGTGTCGTTGATGTCGACGCAGTCGATCGTGAAGGTGTCGATGCCGCGCGCGACCAGCATTGACGCGACGCGCACTTCGGTGTCGCAGTTGCCGCAACCGAGACTGGCGAAGCGCGCGGGCCGGTTCGCCCCGCGCGCTTCGGCGTGCGCCGCCGTGAGGTAGTGCACGAAGAACTCGTCGGGGTTGGAGAAGCCGAACGATTCCAGCTGCGGGCGAAGATACCTGTTCGACCAATAGTGGAAGATCGCAGGCAGGTCGTGCACTTCCTGTTGGTCGGCGAAGATGGCCGTTTCCTCGGCGAGACGCTTCGTGTAGGCCGGGTCATCGATATGGGGTGTCGAGACAAGTCTGGAATACCAGCGCCGCAGCGGCCGCTTGATCCGTTCAGGAAATCGCCGCGCGGCGGGACGCAGCCAGCAGGCGAGACGGTCGATGGCAATCATGGCGATTCAGGGTCGGGGAGGGCGATGCAGGCGCTCCGGAATCGTCTTGGTACAGCAAGTTCCGTAGCTGTGGCAACTACTAGTGCGCGGAGTGCGCGAATCGCTAGCGCCTCGGTCATTCTAGTGGGGCGAGGAATGATCGCGCCGCTGGACCTCGCGCGGTGCCAGTCGGTGAGGCGTCGCATCTAAGCAGACGCTGCCGGCCCTTCTGCGCAATAGCGCCGGCTAACTCCCGATTAGCAGCGCCGCAGTCGTCAACTCAATGTGCGCCGTCTAGGCGGATCGCCTGTCCCATTGGTCGCACTCCGCGCCGCGAAGTGCAACCGTTAAGGTCCGAACAAATGTGGTGCGAAAGCTGGCGCCGCCTTAGAAATAGCACTTCAAAGGCGGCGGCGTGGCCGTGCTCCCCGTCGTATTCGGATCGGGCCATGCTGACGACAACCAGATGCCGCTGCAGAAACGCGTATCGCCGGACTTGTTGTTGTTCGTAAAGATATTGCTGCTGTAGATGCCGCCAGAATTTAGGTCGTTTCTGAAAACGGAACCTGCATACCAACCGTCCTGGATCGTGTTTCCAATAGCTTGGAAATAGTCGCTACCGCCGACAATGTCTAGGCCGAATCCGCCAGATCGATAGATCTTTGTATTCTTCACAACTGCGTTGTCGCAATTGACCAGATAAAACGAACTGGTTCCAGAGTCGAACGAATACGTGCTGTCGACTGTGAGGTTCGGGGAATCATAGCAAGATACCTCGCCGTCACCAAAAGGCTTGTCGCCTCGTCCCGTAATAGCGCCATACTTAATTGTTGTCGAAGGACTTTGAGTTATCCAGATGTTTGGACTTGGAGTGCCATTGTTTATCACTCCGTTGTTGGATACAAAGGTGTCCAATATTTGAGTGCCAGTGGAGCCGCTTACTCCGATATTTATTAGATAGCTATTTATATCCAATGACCATATAACAACATTATTGTTGTTGTATACTAGAACGCCATAGGTCGCGTTGGCTCCGCCTGGGCCATGCAGAGTAAAATTATTCAAAACCGATCCGGTTCGTGGGGAGATCGCGGTTGAGGCGTTGGAGTTAAGTATGGAGTCGGCTTTACTGGCGCCGCTACCTTTTAGTGTCTTACTAGCGGGAACAACAATTGTGGTGGTTCCCAATGAATACGATCCGGGCGAAAGGCACACCACACTGTAGGTTGTCAGTGCCGAATTGATCGCGGATGCTGTTGAGCCTGCAGGAAGTGTTATATTGCACGCGCTTGCCTTGGCAACAAACAGCAGGCAACATAACGTTGCGAAAATGCTGTTCCGCATGATTATGATTCCTTGTATACGTTTGACAATAAAAACATATCATCGTGCAGGCTAATGTGTCAAACGATCCGCTGGATCGAATCGGTCGCACGAATGCATTGCATCGGATGCGGGCGGCTATGGGGCTTGCGGTAGAGCTCCCACTCATGAGCAACCGATCATAGTGCGCGCCGAACACTTCAAGCTGTGGCGCAGCTTTTGTTTCGACCAGTTTGTAGAGAAAAGATGGCTGTCTTCTTCGCGAGGCGCGCCAGATAGGCAATATCCAAACTGGGTCGAACTGTCGTGCCCGTTAGGGGACGCGGGCTTGTCGCTGTAACGGCATTTGAATTTCCCGTTGCTGACATGGAGCGCTGAAGCTTAGCTCCGACGCCAGAGGCGGCGAGCGAGATAGCGCAGGCGACCCAGGTGTCCCGCGTAGAGCGCCGCCTGCGAGCGTTCGAGGTCGATCGTCAGGTGCCCGATGTCGCGATACAGGCGCTGGTTGTGCTGATCACGCCGTGCCAGCAGCGCGCGCAGTTCCTCGACGTCGTGTTCGCCCAGCGTCATGCCCGCGCGGAAGCGTTCCGGCAGCGGGCGGTCGACGTAGACCGTCGAATGGGCGCCGGCGAGTTCATCGGCCGGGCGTTCCTTCGTGTAGAAGTACAGCGCGATCGACTTGCGCGTGAGCGCTGCATGCTGCGGTGGCAGGGTGATGCGGCCGAAGCCGTGCCAGCTCCACTCGGTCGTCTCGAAGATCACGCAGCGATTGAACGACGGATTGACGAGGCGCACGCGATCGTCCGCGGCGCGCGGATCGGAGTGCAGCTCGAGCGAACCGCCCCAGGCATCGTCCCATGCGTGGTTGAGGTAGACGATCAGGTTCAGGCGCCGATGCCAGCCTTCGAGCGGATGGCGGTTGAAGTCCACGTGCGGATCGAGGTCCTGCCCCCCGCGGTTCTCGTGCGTGCCGCCGCCGAAATAGTCCGGGTCGTAGAGCAGGTCCGGAATGCCGGTGATGTGGCCGACGAGATCGAGGAAGGCGCGCGTCTGGATCAGATCGTCGAGCGTCGCGTAAGGCCGACCGAGGCGGCGGATGCGTTCGACCGTCGACTTGCCGCCGAGTTCGCCGGCTTCATTGCGCGCGTTGCCGCGCTCGAACGGCGGGAATGCCGCGAGTAGCGCCGCGGCATAGTCGGGAGCGAGGAAGTCGTCGATGACGACGTGGCGGAATGGTTCGCGCCGCGCGAACGCGGCCGCATGGCGGTCGGCGCCGGCGAGCGTGCGTGCGTCGATGCAATCGGTGAGGGCGGGTGCGTTCATCGGCGCGCATGATGCCATGCCGCGTCCGGGCGAAGAGCATCGCGCGTTCCAGCCCTTACCTGCCGGGTGATCGAGCAGGAGCGGCGCAGCCACGCCAGGCCTCGCACCTCCGGTCGCGCTTGCAGCGCTCCTGCAATGTCGGCGCGATCGCGGCCGAGTCCACGCGCACTCTACGGGATGGGGCAGCCCATCTTCGCGAGCACGCGATCGATGCGCGCGCGCGTCGGCGCGCGCAAAAGGGCCTTGGCGTGCGCGCGCAGCTCGGCGCCGTGGAGATCGGCGATCGCCTCGCGGATCTCCAGCAGCACGCCCGGGTGCATGCTGAAGTCGGTCAGGCCCAGCGCGAGCAGCAAGGCGGTGTAGCGGCGGTCACCGGCCATTTCGCCGCACAGGGTCACGCGCCGCTGCGCACGCTGCGCGACCGTGATCGTGTGCGCGAGCAGCTTCAGCACGGCCGGGTGCAGCGGGTCGTACAGGTTCGCGAGGTGATCGTTGTTGCGGTCGACCGCGAGCGTGTACTGCACGAGGTCGTTGGTGCCGATCGCGACGAAGTCGACCTCGCGGATCATGCCTGCCAGCGCGATCGCCGCTGCCGGCACTTCGATCATCGCGCCAAGCTCCACGTTGTCGGCGATTTCGTGGCCGGCCGTGCGCAGGTCGCGCGCGCATTCCTTCAGCATGCGTCGCACGCTCGTCATCTCCTCCGCCGCCGATACCATCGGCACCAGCACGCGCACCGGGCCGTAGGCGGACGCCCGCAGCATCGCGCGCAACTGCGTGGCCATCAGCTGCGGATGGCGCAGCGACAGGCGCACGCCGCGCACGCCGAGCGCGGGGTTCTCCTCGTCGTCGAGCGCGAGGCCGCTCGAGTCGGCCTTGTCGGCGCCGA
>Ga0105239_10009492_pt1 | contig 10958 bp, 10 predicted proteins | sample KBSC44metaG_FD_92761 | JGI IMG/M metagenome (GOLD analysis project Ga0105239, IMG submission 92761) | Corn rhizosphere microbial communities from Kellogg Biological Station, Michigan, USA - KBS C4-4 metaG | ecosystem: Host-associated > Plants > Roots > Rhizosphere > Soil | place: Michigan, USA...
GCTCCTCGTTGCGCCAACGTTTGAAAAAGAAGAAATTCAAGCGCAGCTCGGGACTGTGGATTTTCCGATCTTGCTCATCAAAGACGAACCATTTTCGATGATTTCAATGGCTGACGTTGTGCTCTGCGCTTCAGGTACGGCAACGTTGCAAGTGGGCTTGATGGAAAAGCCAATGGTCATCATGTATCGCATGAATGCGATGACAGCTTTTCTCGCCAAACGTTTTGTTAAGCACACCGCGCACTTTGGCATGATTAATTTGATTTTGAATGATCGAGTCGTGCCAGAGCTGTTTCAGGAGCAGGCAAGTCCTGAAGGTATGGCGAAGGCTTTGTCTGAGATGATCGACTCGCGTGAAACTTATCAAAAACTCCGCGCCCGCCTTGCGACTGCAAAAGATCGTCTTGGTAATAAGGGTGCGACGCAACGAGTGGCTGAGGCGCTTCAGCCGTTCTTGGATGCATAATGATTCTCAGTGTGCCGTCTTTTCTTTTTCAGCAAGTGGTTTGGCTTCGCGGAAAACTCTATGACAGCGGCGTATTGCCCAGCAAAAAAGTTCAGTGCCCAGTTGTCAGTGTTGGCAATCTCACCGTCGGTGGAACCGGTAAAACGCCTTTTTCGCTCTGGTTGTTACAACGAATTCAAACGTTGAATTTGAAACCAGCCTTCGTGAGTCGTGGTTACAAGTCGGGACAAACCGCGCCGCGTGCCGTAACGCATGTCTCGGCCAGTGAGTTTGGGGATGAGCCGTCTCTTGTGCGTGAGACATTGCCGAAAATTCCGGTTTATGTCGGCGCCGATCGCACGCGTGCCGTTGAAAAAATGCTGCGTGAAACATCAGTGGACGTCATTGTTGCCGATGATGCGTTTCAACATCGACGTTTGCGTCGCGATCTCGACATCGTATTGTTGGATGCGCTTGAGCCCGAACGGCATTATCAGTTTTTGCCAGCCGGCCGAGCGCGCGAGAGTTTTCAGTCACTTGAGCGGGCGCAAGTTGTTGTGATTTCAAAAGCCAATTTGGCCGAAGCAAAAAACTTACAGTTTCTTGACGAACAACTAAAAGACTTTAGTGGCCTTAAGCTTAAAATGAATTACAAATGCGGCGGTTTTCGCAATCAACATCATCGTCGACAAAGTTTGGCGGGCGGATTTTTTTTGGTTTCGGGAGTTGGGCGGCCGGAGAGTGTTGAAGCGCTGTTGCCGTCGAAAGCGATGAAACATAATACTTTTCCCGACCATCACGCTTACACCACGACGGACGTCCAACGTCTGCTCAAAGACTTTCGCGAATCTGGTGCAGAGAACTTCGTGACCACGGGCAAAGACGCGGTCAAATTGAATCAGTTTTCAGAGCTGAAGGGTATCGTTTGGGAGATGGAACTTACAGTCGACATTGCGGGAGATTTAGCGGAGCTAGATCGCCGTATTGTAGGGCTGGTGGAGTCGTCTAAGGCTTGCTATGATCGAAATACATGAAACACCTCGGAATTTTGCTCTTCATATTGGCGATAGTTGGATGCGGTCACGAAAAGATCATGGAGTACGACAAAGCCGACAATTTGAAAAAACTCGGCGAGTACGAAAAAAGCATTGATGTAAAACAGATGGGTGGCGAAGCCGCGACCACTCCTCCGCCGGCACCGACGGACATCCCGAAGATCGAAGAAGAAGCGGGCGTAAAAAAGTCGAAGAAAAAAAAGGTTGAAAAGAAGGCCGAGAAAAAAGCCAAAAAGGGAAAGATGGAAGTTTCAACTGTTCACGAGCCAGATGTTGAAGACAAAGAAGGATTCATCGCGCGTCGTCCGATCAAAGATCCTTTTGTTATCGGCGAATCGCTCGTTCTTAACTTAAGCTACTTCAATATCGTTGCGGGTCAGCTCACATTGATGGTGAAGCCGTTTGTCGAAGTGAACGGTGAAAAGGCTTATCACTTTGCGGGCACGGCTGTTTCAAATTCATTTTTCTCTCGCATTTATGCGGTTGATGACAGCGTCAACACGTATGTGAATTACGAAACACTGACGCCTTACAATTTAGAAATTACACTCAAAGAATCAAAACAACTTTGTGAAGCGCGCACACTCTTTGACTGGAAGAAGGGCAAAGCTCACTACTGGAAAAAACGCGTCACCAAAGAGCATGGCGAAGAAGAAAGCAAAGTCGATTGGGATGTGAAATCATTCTCACAGAATTTGATTTCAGCGGCCTATTACTTGCGCACCTTCACGATGAAAGTTGGTAAAAAATTAGCGATTCGTGTTGCCGACGAAGGTAAAAACATCGTCTTCACCGGCGAAGTCATTCGCAAAGAAATGCTCGAAACCGAAATTGGTAAAATCCGCACCGTGGTCATTCGTCCAAAAGTGGAAGTCGATGGTGTGCTCTCACCAGTTGGTGAAATTCTAATTTGGCTCACTGACGACGATCGTAAATTCATGGTGCGCGCTGAAACAAAAATCAAAATCGGTTCGCTCGTTGCAAAAGTGAAATCTATCGATCCAGGTGATGGCTGGAAGCCGCCAACGTCTGACGAAGGAATTTAAGCTTTCGTCCGTTTCCCGATGAAAGCTTCCATCTCGGAACTCAACGCCATCCATTCATCCGGCGACATTTTTTTAGGATCAAACGGCGCGCGGCTCGCTTCGAATGTGCGTAGATCTGCGTCTGCCAAAAGGGCCTTTCTTTCAGGCGCCGTTTCGTCTGGATAGGCGAGCGAATAGAGCTGCTTCCAATCAAAGCGTAAACCTGGATCGACTTTGCCACGAAAACCAGCAATGTGTTCATGCCCGAGGATACGCTTTGGATCATTGAGCAAAACAAATCGGTCTGCCATGTGTCGAATCACTTTGCTCAACGTCACGTACTGCGCTTTTGGAAAATCCAAATAGTTGCCGTTGAGGTTCACGAGTTCTACGCCGATGGAATAATCGTTGAACTTCTCGTAGATGTTTCCGTCCATCTCATAGCGGCTTACGCCTGCATGAGCTCCGCGTCGAATGGGGCCGCTCCAGAAGCGTCCTAGGTCATAGAGCGCGCCGTCGGTGTTGATCACGAAATGCGCGCAAACCTTGCGGGCGCGGTCGGTGAAAATCTCCAACGTTTTTTCCAAAGTGCATGCGGTGTAATGAACCACGAGGAAGTCGACGGGGATGATTTCCTGCTCGAAATTGGGCGAATCCACATTGCGAATGAGAATACTCATCCCAAGATGCTATCAGACAATTTGACGGATGCGCAGGGGTCAATTAGACCTAAAACCTATGGTTGAGATCTCGACACGCCTTTCAAGTCAGTTGAAGCCGATTCCTCCAGCAAGCGATTTAGCTTTTGGCCGTTACTTTACGGACCACTGGTTCTTTGCGAAATATGCGAAAGGGAAAGGATGGTTTGAGGCGGCCGTTGAACCTTATGGCAAGATCTCGCTCGATCCCGGCGCCAGCGTTTTTCATTATGGACAAGCTTTGTTTGAAGGCATGAAGGCATTTGGTCAACCGGATGGCTCGATTTCAGTTTTTCGCCCCGACTTCAACGTTGAACGAATGGCTCACGGAGCTGAGCGCCTTTGTTTAGTAGCGCCACCTGCCGATTTATTCAAATCGGGTCTCAAAAAACTTTTACAAGCCGATGCACGTTGGATCCCAAAAGAACCTGGCTGCTCGCTCTACATCCGGCCGACTTTGATTGGCACGGAAGCATTTTTGGGAGTTCGACCTTCGAATGAAGTGATGTTCTTCATCATGCTTTCGCCGGTTGGAAATTACTATTCATCAAAATCATCAACACTTCGAATTTGGATCGAAAATAAAGCGCTTCGTGCCGCACCCGGTGGCCTTGGCGCTACCAAAGCCGGCGCGAACTATGCAGCCAGTTTGCAAGCTGCTTTGGTTGCGAAAGAAAAAGGTTTCGATCAGGTTCTTTGGACCGATGTTGAACACAAAGCGATCGAAGAAGTGGGAACAATGAATGTGTTCTTCGTGTTCAAAGATGAAATCGTGACTCCGGCGTTGAATGGCAGCATTCTCGCGGGTGGCATGCGCGATTCGGTGATCCAGTGGCTTAAACATAAAAAACAAAATGTATCTGAACGTAAGCTGACAGTGGATGAACTGCTTCAGCGTCAGAAAAAAGGTGAGTTGCTCGAAGCTTTCGGCACAGGCACCGCCGCTGTGATTTCTCCCGTCGGTGAGTTCTGCTATAACGACGTTTGTTTTGCGGTCAATGATCGTTCGCCAGGTGTTGTGAGCCAAGGTTTATATAAAGACATCACCGCGATTCAATACGGTCGCGCGCCCGATGTTTTTAATTGGATGAAGCCGGCCGAGCAACTCTAAGTCATTCATTCACGAGTTTTGAGAGATGAAAAATGCAATTCGTCTCGCGGGTGTAGTCGGGAGCCATGTGACTCAAGAATTGGCTCGACTCCGAAGGATCACGAAAGTGAACGATGTAGTCACCAAGCGCCGGATCGAATTCGAGCCGATCAACGCCGGTTGCCACTTTGTAGGTAAAAAAGTTTCCGCCGCGACCGAGTTGTTGCGGACTTCGAAAAAATGCGGTTCTTGCAATATCAGTTAAATAATAAATGCTCATTCCAGTTAGGCCAAAAAACTCAGGTTGTGAGTACTCGCTCGGAACGGTACCTGCATGCATCCAAACATTCAGCCAACCAACTCCGTAAAGGGTCAGCCCTGATGCAGCTGCGTAAGGGAATTTCGTTATTAACCGCTTGAGCAGAATCGGTGTTTTTGTTTTCAAGACCGTCTTCCAGCTGTCGCTCATCGCAAACACTCGACCTTTTTTGTCGAGAATGTAGGGCCAACCCATGTACATCGCCGCTTGCTGCACTTTTCTTTTGCGACTCACGCGCAACATCTTGGCATCCATGTTCGCATAGTAAGTCATAAGATAGGCAGTATCATGATCATCCACCACAAACTGAGTCTGCATATTGATTTTTCGATCGACTAAAACCGTATTGCCAATGCGAACGCGCGGAGGAACTTGGAGCACATCGTTGGCCGCAAATGCGATGGGAGAAACGAGAGCAATCAACGCGAATGTGAAGTAAGTCATTGGCAATTCACTTCCTTAGAAAGGGTGGAACAGCAAGAGCGTTGTTTCCCTCGACCTCGAGACTTACGACGCGATAAGGAGTGTCGTAACTTTTGCCGATTCTTAGAATTTCATTTTCGATATCTGTAATTTTCACGTATTCCACGCGAACCATTTTTCCGGTCAGCATTGCTTTAACAATGAAGTCGAACATTTCTTGATCGCTGACACTCATGCGGCGAAAATTATTTCCGTAGGGTCCCTCTTGCAATGTGACTTCAAAGCTTTTTCTAACATAGTGATCTAAGCTTGCGGTTACAATGCGACCTTCTTTGAAACCGCGGTCTTTGTTGAAGGTGCCAGCGATCGGCAGGTCATAGGATGGGACCTTGTAACTCTTTGGAATATCTAAACTGGGATTGATGCTATAGATGCCTTCGACGAAATTACTTGTGTTGGTGATCGCGCGCGAGAACGAGAAGATGGGGCTGACGTAGTAAATTAAAACTGGAGTGAATTGCAGATTTTGAAAGCCTAAATAAGTTTCGTAGAGTCCAGCATTAAGTGTGCTAAAATTCCAGGGATTGTCGAAGACGTAACACTGTGTTTTCGCGGCTTGCATAGCGGTTTGTTTTTTTTGCTCATCTTTTATTTCGCTGATCCACGCCATCTCGTCCGCCATACAATATTGATCAACGACCATCATTTTATCACTGCCAAATCCAGTCATCAGCTCGCCTTCGTAACTCCAAATCCAAAAGGGAAAGCCCGAGCGGTGAAAATCAAGCACGAAGCCTAGACGAAATCCCTCCGAATAGTAGTAGGGATTACGAAAATAACTAATGTGGGGAAGTTGATGGAATTCGGTGCCGGCTTGAGTGAACAAGGAAATAAAAAACAACAAGGCCAGTATCATGGCTCACCTCGAGCCAGCGTCGCATTTGTCCAACCTTTCGCTACAAAGAAATCAAACAACGCGGGCACGGTCGCATCATCTCGAATGAGGAGTACGTGCTTCTGTTCGGCCGAATCATAATAATAGTCGGCAGTAGACGACAATTCCCCAAGGTCTGTGACAATCAGGACATTAATTGGCGGTTTATTAATGGATTTGTTTTGTAAAGCATGGTTGATCAAATGCAGGGAGCGCATGCATTCCAGTTGGCTTAATCTTGCGAGAGGACTGCATTCGACTTTTTCGATATTTAAATCTTGCTGCAGAGATTGTTTTCGTTGCTCTAGATCTTTTCGTAGAGAATAAAAGCCTTTGAACCATTCGGGATCCTGACCATAAACCTGTTGTGGCTCGTATAAGAAACGTCTGAGCTCGGCGAGATCTGCGGTCACGCCGACGTTAGATTTTAATTTCAGATTTTCTTCGTACGCCAATTGGAAAAACCGATTTAACTTAATTACTTCAGTTTGGTTTTGTAAAAAATTGGGATTCTCTCGGGCTAATAGGAGCAGCCGGTACAGACCTGCCACTGCCTGAAGATTATTAACAGATGGGCTCACCTCAAATTTAAATTTCGTTCGCTGCTCAAGTTCGTTGGTGATGTCAGCAATCTGACTCATCCAGCGTAAGCGTTGTGCGTAGTCGGGCCGAGCAAATTGGCGGCGGAGATACTGAGTCATTTCCAATTGAGTCGCTATGAACGGAATTCGTATTTGCGGTTCAATCGAATTGATATCGATGGGTTTCCAGTTGTCAGTGTTGGCAATCTGAATGGCGATTTTCTCGGGGGCCTGCGATCGAGGCGCGTTGAGTGTGCCTAATAGATAGTTACGCATTCCATACAAGCACTCGGCATTGCCAATTCCGCTAAAGAACTGATGATTGCAACTCAAGTCAACCCGCAAACGTTCTTTCGACCAGCGTGAAAGCCGTTGAATTTGTTCTTCAATGGTGGCGCCGGCCGTGAGCTGCAAAAGTTCAAAACGTTGGAGTGTGCGGTCGACGGACTCGGCACGACTCGACGAAATCGCGAATGGAAAAATAAGAAGTGGTAATAATCTAGCGAGGTTTTTCAATGGCATCCGTCCTTGTTTGAGTTGCCTGATAATGCGTCATTGCATTTTCGATGGAGCCCCATTTCTGCTCTTCTTCGCGCAAAAAGGATGAGGCGGGTGCAAACCACTGAGCTGTGTCGGCCAAGATCAAAGCGTGAATCCGACTTAAGAAAACTAATTCCATTTGCGGCGAGTGCAGTGGGCTTTCTAAAAATGATTCAATTGAGTTCATGTGTTCGTCCCAGCTGCCAATAAAAATTTTGGGCGGCAAAAGAGAATTGGAAGTCCACTCATCGGCGTAAGAAAACGCGACACCTTCGGCAACGAGACCCGAGACCTTGACGCCATAAAGAAATGCCGGAACTGCAAAAAGCCGAGGTGTGTAACCCCACAACAAGCGAAGTGAACCGGCGACAATCGATGGGCCAAATTCCCAGAGCGTAACGGAAGCGACGGTGAGAGCTCCCATCGCCAACCAAAAATGTTTTTGGCGAACGGCTTGGTCCGCCATCTCTAGTTTCAAAAGACGTTGTTGCGCTTCTTCCATTGCAAAAATGCCGGGCGTGCCGAGAATGGCTTGGAAAAGTTTGTTTAAGCTTTCAATCGAAGCTGTGAAGGTGGATACCAGTTGATCGCGGTTAAAGAACGGACAAGCAACCGTGGCCTGTCGATCCAAAACGCTGTAGCCGCCTTCTGCATTTTGTTGGACAAGAAAGGCGAGTTCAGAAAATGCCGCTCCGGCAATTCGAGTGTGATTAGTGAGTTCAAAATCGAAATCAGATAAGGGTTCGGTCATGAAACTTTGCCGGAGCGACAAGCTGCGAGCGTCGACAACCAGATCCTTTGCCAACTTATCCGAAACCGAGACGAAACGTTGACACTTTTCCGATAGTGGTGACGTCTGTGTGCCCAACTGACGTTGAAGATTATCGAGATCGGATTCGAGTTGAGCAAATTTACTATCTTTGATTCGCCCGTCAGTGGCGGGCGGAAGTCCAACTTGCAGGCGGTGAAATGCTTCTAATGTCGCAAGTTTTTGCGGTTCAGTTAAAACCAAGGGCTGCGCGTGGCACAGCCCGGGGATCAAGATGAAAGGCATCCATCCAATCAATCGTCGAATCACTTTGTGGCACCTTCGAGGCTCGAAGTCAGAGCTCGTTTTTCTTGAATCATGCCTTCGAGGTTTACAGCATCATACTGTTGTGCGGTTTTCTCGCCATTGTCATAGCCTTTCCAATAGTAGAGACCAAAACCAGTCGCGCCGAGCGCCGCCGTCCCGATTGTGGTTGGCATATCCATATTATGATAAAGCGGTTGAATTTTTTGGCCCGCTGACTCGAGCATGTTTTTGAATTTGGTCGCCGGCCATCGCAGAGCCGACACTGTTCCGGTTTTCAAGTTTTGAAAATGAACAAATTGTCGAGCAGGAGGCTCGTCAGCACGAGCGGCCAAGCGTGAGGCCATTGAACCAGCAAGGTCCGCTTCGATGGGTTGAGTAATGAAAACAGTTTCAAACGGGCTGCCGCGAACCAATCGCTCTTGTTTGAATGCAAAGATTCTTTGAATGCCAAGCGGTTCACCGTGAAGAGTGTCGAGAACGGCATATTGGAAATTAGATTTCGGCGTCGCTTGAAAATCCATTCGGTCGGGCAAATCGACCTGCTTTACTGGAGTGAGCTCACCCAAAATTTCTTGATCATATTTTTGAAAACCAAGGTCATTGAGATTTTCTTTAACGATCTCTTCGGCAGATTTAAATGGAGCGCGAGCCGAACTGACGGCGTTATGAAAGCCTTCACGCGTCTTATCGACAAGTGCATTCAAACGTTCACGACTGCTGACTGTCGCCTTCAACTCGCGCGTGACATCAGCGGTCTTTTTGTAAAGCGCACTCATTTTGTCACGTACAGCGGTCGTCGTATAATTCACACTTGAGCGAATGGCGGGCACTGCCTCTGGTAGGTGTTGATATGTGTAAGGAAAAAAACCAGAACCGGCAAGTGTTCCAAGTGCTGCTCCGGTCGCGACGACGAAAACACCTTTTTGTAGAACGCCATAGTATTGATCCTGTTGAATACGATCTTGGATGCTATTTTGCAAAAACGCGACGCGGCTTTTGACGTCGCTTGTGTAGAGACCATTTTTCGCGAGTCGCGCGACAGCCGCCTGAATTTCTAAAATCTTAGCTTGAGCTAGGTCTTCGTCCGAGAAGATTTCATTTACGATCTGGCCGCGGCTGGCGTCAACAGCGTCAGGATGAACTTCCATAAGATATTTAGCTAACAAAATGGTGGCGTCATCGTCTGGATTGATAACGCGAGCAACGTTAGGGGCGTTGGGCGTCGCGGTTGTAGGAGGCGGAACGGTTGGCGTCGCTCCGATGGGAGCCTTGCTCTCTGGCGACTGCTCGGTTGGTGGTGCGGATGTGGATGGCACGTTTTGTTGGGTGTTCTCGTTCGCAGCAGTTTGATTGCTTGGAGTTTGTGACGTCTGTTCCGAAGTTTGTTGTGACGATTGTCCAGACTCTCCGCTCGATCCCGACTGTGATGGTGGTCGCGATGATGGTTGTGGTTGCTGACCGTCGCCTCCGCCACCACCGGAACAAGCAGTCGCTATGATGAAGCTCGTACTGGCGAGGCAACTAAGTGGAATTTGAAATACCTTCTTCATTTTGCTCCTCGTTTCTGAATTAAATCATTTAATTCCTTCAACCATTTCGTACGCCTGTTTCGCAACTTCAACAAATAATTTTGCCAGCTCCTTGCTGTGACTAAAGTCATTCTATTTAATGCGAAGGTTTGCGAAGCAAACCCGACCACTTTTTACTAGCTAAACAAAATAAATTTGTAGATTGTGTGCAACGGGTGACGTTGAATCGCGACTCATCTGGAACTAGTTTTGCAAATTCATTTCCCTAAAGCTGAAGGAGGCTTTATGCAGAACAAATTGTATCGGAGAATCAGTTGCGTCTGCTCAGCGATGATTCTGTTCACAACCACTCTTGCGGCAATGGCTCAACCCGCCGCGACCGGACAAAGTCCAAACCGGCAAACCTCAGATGCCATCTTCACCGAGCCTAAGAATTCTGGCATGTTGCAGCTGCTTTATACTTTGGGCGACGCAGTTGCATTTTACATCGTGAAACCGAAACTTCCCGGAGCTGATTCTATCACTGCGGCAAATGAACGGATTCTCGAGGTTGCCAAATCAGAGCTACCGGCCGAAGCAAAGCTCGCCGCGATTCATGAAGCAGAGGGTGAGCTTGCAAAGGCGCGTTTGGCTGCGATTGAATCCATGCAAAGAATCGGTGCGATTCCTCCATGGGTCATACGTTATGCGAAATGTGTAGGAACAACATTGGTTCTTGTCGATGTTGCGGGTCGTGCGTGGGCTTGGACCGCGCTCGATGCGAATCCAACTTGGTCGCCCGCTTGGCAAATGATTAGTCATGTTGGTGATCGCATTTCGACACAAAACGCTTTAGCGCCTCGCAATCGCTAAATGACTGGCTCGAGATTCTGGACAATAAAGCTAATGCTCCTCGGGGCCTTAAGCTTTTCAAACGCGGCGTTGGGAATGCCATCTCAACGCTGTCGTCGCTTCCTATCGAAGACGCGTGATTATTCAATGGAGCTCGTTGAATCGCGGGGGCTGCGTTTGTTAGCAAAGCCGGAACAGTCCCGCGATTATCGCTACCGACGCTTTTTATCGCCTGTGGATCCGAACTCTTCTCTGGTTGTTTGGCTTCTTACTGAAATGCCCGTTCGTTTATTCAGTGGAATCGAAGATCGAAAGCTGAGTCCGTTGAGTGGTGTTTATTATTCCGTCATCCACAAACCTATGAGTGATTGGACGGAGTGGGCAGGATTAGGCCGATTGCAGCCGACTTGGCC
>Ga0105239_10009493_pt1 | contig 10958 bp, 10 predicted proteins | sample KBSC44metaG_FD_92761 | JGI IMG/M metagenome (GOLD analysis project Ga0105239, IMG submission 92761) | Corn rhizosphere microbial communities from Kellogg Biological Station, Michigan, USA - KBS C4-4 metaG | ecosystem: Host-associated > Plants > Roots > Rhizosphere > Soil | place: Michigan, USA...
CAAACGCCGCATTATAAACCCGCGGCTTACTCGAGTCCGCGCAGGGCGAGTTTCTTGCGCAGGGTGGCGCGATTGATGCCGAGCGCGGCCGAGGCGGTGCTCTTGTTGTTGTCGCACCATTTCAGCACTTCGCCGAACAGCGCGCACTCGACTTCCTGCAGCACCAGTTCATAGAGGCCATCGGGCATCTGCGAATCCATGTCGGCCAGATAGCGCCGTACGGCGCGCGCGACGCATTCGCGCAACGCGGGCTGCAACGGGGACTCCGATGCCAAATCGGCATGCGACGACAGGGCGGTCACGGCGGCGAAAATTCTCGGGGGGCGAAATAGATAAACGCTTTCCGCCGCAAAAACCGGACGCATTAATTTCGCGACCCGCGACGGGGAGGCGATTCTACAGCCAAGGCCTCGGCTTGATAAGTGATTTAGGGTCTAAAAGAACTTGAATTCGAAGGCCACGGCATTCTTGCCCGGATCGGCCACCTCGAAGACCAGCGCCGCCGTCGCGCCGGGCGCCAGGCCGCTGCCGATGGCGCGCGTGTCGCCCAGGTATTCCTGCGGCGAGAAGCGGCGCATGGCGATGCGGTTCTCGTCCAGGTCCGACAGCGTGATCTCCACGGCCGGGAAAGCCTGCGGGAATTTCGCGTCGTTGCGCAGCGTGGCCGAGATGATCAGCGCGTTGGGCACCGACGGATGCGGGCGGATTTCGCGCGACAGCAATTCCAGCGTCGAGGGATCGTGGCGCAACGGCAACCGGCAGCCGACGCTGTCGCACACGCGTTCGAGCAGCGGGCGCGCGGTCGGATCGTCGAGGATCACGCCGCGTTCCGCGTAGCCGATCTGCGCACCCAGCGTGAGCAGCAGCGCGAACGCGCCGAGCGCCCACTGCCAGTTGCGGCGGACCGGCATGGCATGGCGCGTCCGCGCGAAGGCCGGCAGCGACGAGCGCGGCGAAGCCGATGCGGCGCGCATGCGCGTGGGCCGGATGCCGGCGCGTTCGTCCGGATCGAACAGGGTGCCCTGTTGCGTCGTCGACACCGGCCGAAGGGCGGGAACGCTCAGCTGCGGCGGCGCACCGCCGCTGGGGATTTCTTCGAGTTCGGTGATCGGTTCCGGTGGAAGCTGATCGGTCAGCGTGCGCAGCGCGTCGAACACCGCCGCGCAATGGCCGCAGCGCACGCTGCCGTGACTGCCCGCCAGCTCAGCCGCGCCGAGCTTGTAGATGGTCAGGCATTCGGGGCATTGCGCGTACATGGGCCGATTGTATCGTCAACCGCGGCGGATTCCGCTGATGCGCACCCAGCCGTCTTGCATGTTGGCTTCGAGGCCGTCGAACCACTCGGCATACCGCGCCAGCAATTCGTGATGCTGGCCTTCGAGGATGCCGGAGATCGCAAACGATCCACCCGACTTCACGCACTGCGCGAATTGCGGCGCCAGTTCGCTCAGCGGACCGGCGAGGATGTTGGCGACGAGGACATCGGATTCGAACGACTCGAACCGGTCCGGAGTATACAAATCCAGTTTTTCCGAAACGCCGTTGCGTTCAGCGTTGTCGCGGCTGGCGAGGATGGCCTGTTCATCGTTGTCGACGCCGATGACGCGCGCGGCACCGAGTTTCAGCGCGGCGATGGCGAGCACGCCGGAGCCGCAGCCGAAGTCGATCACGGTTTTACCGGCGAGATCGAGCGAGTCGAGCCACTGCAGGCACAGCGACGTGGTCGGGTGCGTGCCGGTGCCGAACGCGAGCCCCGGATCCAGGCGCACCACCACATTGTCCGGATCGGGCGGCGGCTCGATGTTCCACGGAAAAATCCACAGACGCCGGCCGAACTGCATCGGCTTGAAATCGGCCATCCACGCGCGCGTCCAGTCCTGATCGGCGACGTCTCGGAACGTGAATTGCTCGGGCGAAAATTCCGGAATCAGCTCGACGAGCGCATGGACCAGTCCCGCGCGATCGGTATCCGCATCGAACAACGCCTGCAGCACGACGCCGTTCCAGATCGGCGTCTCGCCGACGCCGGGTTCGAAGATGGCTTGTTCGTCGGGCGTATCGACGTCCGCATCGGAAAGCGTCACCGACAACGCGCCGACATCTTCCAGCGCCGCTTCGACGCGTTCGCGCTGCGATGCGTCGAGCGTGACGGACAGTTCGATCCAGGCCATCAGCCGATCGCGAGATTCTTCTCGCGTTGTTCGGCGATGCGCTTTTCGAGGTAGTGGATGTTCTGACCGCCGGCATGGAATCCACCGTCGGCAAGAATGCGCTGCTGCAGTGGAATATTCGTCTTGATGCCGTCGATGACGAGTTCGCCGAGCGCGATGCGCATGCGTGCGATGGCCGTATCGCGATCACGGCCGTGCACGATGAGTTTACCGATCATCGAATCGTAGTTCGGCGGGATGCGGTAGCCGTCGTAGATGTGCGTGTCCATGCGCACACCGGGTCCGCCGGCGGCGAGGAAACGCTTGATCGTGCCGGGCGAGGGCATAAACGTGTCGGGGTCCTCGGCATTGATGCGGCACTCGATGGCGTGGCCGGTGATTTTGATGTCGGATTGCTTGATCGAGAGTTTTTCGCCGGCGGCGATCAGCAACTGTTCGCGCACGAGATCGACGCCGGTGATCAGTTCCGTCACCGGATGTTCGACCTGGATGCGCGTGTTCATTTCGATGAAGTAGAAGCGGCCGTTCTCGAACAGGAACTCGAAGGTGCCCGCGCCGCGGTAGCCGATGCGATTGCATGCATCCACGCAGACCTTGCCGATCTGCTGACGTTGTTCTTCGGTGATGCCCGGTGCCGGCGCTTCCTCGACGACTTTCTGATGGCGGCGCTGCATCGAACAATCGCGTTCGCCGAGATGGATCGCGTTGCCCTGGCCGTCGGCGAGCACCTGGATTTCCACGTGACGCGGATTTTCCAGGAACTTCTCCATGTAGACCTGATCGTTGTTGAACGCGGCCTTGGCTTCCGATTTCGTCATCGACACCGCGTTGCTCAGATGCGCTTCGGTGTGCACCACGCGCATGCCGCGTCCGCCGCCGCCGCCCGCGGCCTTGATGATCACCGGATAACCGATCTCGCGCGCGATGCGGCCGTTTTCGACCGGATCGTCCCCGAGTGGGCCGCCGGAACCGGGCACGCAGGGCACGCCGGCGGCCTTCATCGCCTTGATCGCCTGGACTTTGTCGCCCATTAGGCGGATCACGGGAGCGGTCGGGCCGATGAAAATGAAGCCGGATTGTTCGCAGCGTTCGGCAAAATCGGCGTTTTCGGAAAGAAATCCGTAGCCGGGATGGATCGCCTGCGCGTCGGTGACTTCCGCCGCTGAGATGATCGCCGGCACATTCAAATAACTTTCCGATGCCGGCGCCGGACCGATACACACCGACTCGTCGGCCATGCCGACATGTTTCAGGTTGCGATCGACCGTCGAATGCACGGCGACGGTCTTGATGCCGAGCGTGTGGCAAGCGCGCAAAACGCGCAGCGCGATTTCGCCGCGATTGGCGATGACGACTTTATCGAGCATCGCCATTTCTATTCGATCACGAACAAGGGTTCGTCGAATTCGACCGGCTGGCCGTTCTCACCGAGCACGGCGACCACGGTTCCGGCCTTGTCGGCTTCGATCTGGTTGAACATTTTCATCGCTTCGATGATGCCGAGCGTGTCGCCGACCTTGACGGTCTGGCCGATTTTCACGAATGGCGGCGCATCAGGTTTCGCCGACGCGTAATACGTACCGACCATCGGCGAACGCACGACATGGCCCGGCGGCAGTGCGCTTTCCGCCGATGCGCTCGGCGCGGGTGCGGCGGCAGGCGCCGCGGCGGCGCGCGCGGGCTCGACGTGCACATGCGTCGCCGGTGCCGGCGGCGGTGCATAGCCGCCCTTCGGCATGCGGCTCAGGCGAACCGATTCTTCGCCTTCCTTGATTTCGAGTTCCGCGAGGTTGGATTCCTCGAGAATGTCGATCAGCTTTTTTATTTTGCGTAGGTCCATGGTGTCCTCGTCCGGTCTGCGCCGGATCAGCGTTTTTTCTTCTTGCTGTTGCCAAGCCGCTCGATGGCGAATTCCATCGCGAGGCGATAACTGGACGGACCGAAGCCCGTGATCAGTCCGACGGCGATGTCGGACAGGTACGAATGCCGGCGGAATTCCTCGCGCGCGAACACGTTCGACAGATGCAGCTCCACGAACGGGATCTGCACCGACAGGAACGCGTCGCGCAGCGCGATGCTGGTGTGCGTGAACGCGCCGGGGTTGATCAGGATGATCTCGATCTTTTCCGACTTGGCGCGGTGAAGCCGGTCGATGAGTTCGTGTTCTGCATTCGACTGGAAGCTCTCGACCTTGTGCCCGGCAGCCTTGGCCTGCTCGCCCAGCCGCTTCTCGATATCGGCCAGCGTGTCGTGGCCATAGATCTCCGGCTCGCGGGTGCCAAGCAGGTTGAGATTCGGGCCGTGCAGGACGAGAATGGTGGCCATTGCGACGGATGTTCCGGGCCTCGCGCCCAATTCAAGGGATGAACGAGGGGGCGGAGTCTGCACTCCCACCGCGATTTTGTCCAGTAAGTTCGGAACACGATCGACGAAGATCGCCGACGTTAGTCAGCCCGAGGCAGGTTTTTCGATAGCCAGTCGCGCAGCAGTTGCGGCGTGAAACTGCCTTCGCGCTGGGCGAGCAGAGTGCCGTCCTTGCCGATCAGGACGCTGTAGGGAAGCACGCTGCGGCGGTCGCCGAAGAGCAGTTCGGGGTTGGCTGCGTCGTCGCCGAGCAGGATCGGATAGCCGACCGGATAGTCCTTCAAGTAGTCCTTCACCGCCTCCGGATCGTCGACCGCCACGCCGACGACTTCCAGCCCGTTCGCCCCGCGCGTGCGGTCCAGCAGCGGCATTTCTTCGCGGCACGGGCCGCACCAGGTCGCCCAGAAATTCAGCAGCACGACCTTGCCGTTCCATTCGCTCAGGCGCCGGGTATTCCCCGACATGTCGGCGAAAGAAAGGTCAGGCCGTGCATCGCCCGGCTTGAGGACGGTCACGCCTGGCGGAATCGCAATTTCGGCCGGACGCTCGAAGTGTTGCCCGACCAGAAGTCCCAGCGCCGCGCCGACGATGGCGACAGCGACGATCAGCAGATTGGCGCGATTGAACATCCGCGCATTTTACTGCGTTACGGAGCGGATGCGTTTGACGAACTTGTCGGCGTCTTCCGGGCCGGTCAACTGCAGGTTGTGTTTTTCCTCGCCGTTCGCGGCGAAGAAAAGCGTGTCGGGCGGCGCGACGATGCCGTACTTTTTCATCAGCGCCTGGTCGGTGTCGTCGTTGGCGGTGACATCGGCCTGCAGCAGCACGAAGTTCGCGACAGCGGCCTGCACGTCGGGTTTGGTGAAGGTGAACTTCTCCATTTCCTTGCAGCTCACGCACCAGTCCGCATAGAAATCGAGCATGACGGGTTTGTTGGCGGACTTCGCGGCCGCGAGTTCGCGATCGACGTCGTCGCTCGATTTCACGCGCTTGAACACGAGCGACGCATTGCTCGCAGCGACGCCCGAACCGCCTCCGCCGAAACCATGCAACGGTTGCAGCAGATCGCTCGAGCCGGCCGCCGCGCCGATCAGCTCCGCCGCGCCGCCGATCAGCAGCACGACACCGAGCGCTTTCCACAACGTGCGCCAGCCCGATGCGCCTTCCGGCAATTTTTCCAGCGCGCCCAGGTAGACGGCGCTGCTGACCGCGAGCAAGCCGGCGAGCACCATGATCCACGTCACGTCGAGCACGCGCGACAGCATCCAGATCGCGAGCGCGAGGAACGTCACGCCGAAAACCGCTTTCACCGCATCCATCCACGCACCCGCGCGCGGCAGGAATTTGCCCGCGCTGGCGCCAAACACGACCAGCGGCGCGCCCATGCCGAGCGCGAGCGTGAACAGCGCGAAACCGCCCAGGATCGCGTCGTGCTTCTCGGCGATGTAGAGCACGGCGACGGCCAGCGGCGGCGTCACGCACGGTCCGACGATCAGCGCCGACAGCGCGCCCATGACCGCGACACCGGACAACGATCCGCCGGATTGCTTGTTGCTCACGTTGGCGATCTTCGACTGCCACGAACTCGGCAACTGCAGTTCGTAGAAGCCGAACATCGACAGCGCGAGCACCACGAAAAGTCCGGCGAAACACCACAGCACCCACGGCGTCTGGAAGGCAGCCTGAAGATTCTTGCCGGCAAGGCCGGCGATCACGCCCGCGATGGTGAAGATCACCGCATTCGCGAGCACGTACACGGTCGACAAAACGATCGCGCGGCGCGTCGAAAGGTTTTCGCCGGCGCCAGCGATGATGCCGGACAGAATCGGAATCATCGGGAACACGCACGGCGTGAAGGCGAGGCCGAGTCCGGCCAGGAAGAACACACCGAACGCGAGCCAGATCGAGCCGTTCAACGCGCGCTTGAACTGGCTATCGGTGGATTCACCGCTCGACGCCGCCGCCACGATCGCCTCGGTTTTGCCGGCAGGCAGCGGCACCGATACGGTGCGCGTCATCTCCGGATAGCAGACGTTGTTTTCGAGACAGCCCTGGAATGTCGTCGTGATCGCGACATCTTGCGCACCGGTTTTCGCGCGCGACAACGGAAGCGGAATCTCGATCTGATCGTAATAAACCGTCGTTGCGCCGAAGTTGGCGTCGGTGTGCTCTTTACCTTGCGGCCACTTCGGCGAACCCAGCGTGACACCGGGCGTATCCGTCGTGAAATGCGTCTTGTCGCGATACAGGTAATAGTTTTTCGGCATCGTGAAGCGCGCGAGCACTTCGCCGGGGCCGGTCGCGATCGCTTCGAACTTGAAGGCCTGCTCCTGCGGCAGCGGGCCGCTGTTGAGCAGCGAACTCGACGCGCCGCCGCCGAGCGAAATCGTCGGCGCATCCCCCGATGCCGCATTTGCCGCTTTTGGTAAATCTATACTCAGATTCACCTTCTGCGGCGGAAAGCAGATCTTGGGCTCGACCTGATGGCAGCCCTGATAGCGCAGTTCGATCGACGCTTTCGCCGCGTCGGCGGGCGCCGTCAGATGCTGCGTGGCGGTGAACCCGTGGTGATAAACCTCCACATCGCCGAGAAACTCGTCGTGCTTCTTCTCGCCGGCCGGCATGTCCAGCACGCCGAGAGTGACGTTCGCGTCGTTGCTCTTCACCTTCACGCGTTCGCGATACAGGTAATAGTCGTCGGCGATCTTGAAGTCGAACTGCACCGCGCCGCGATCGACCGCCTTGGCCTCGACCTTGAAGGCCTGTTCGACCGGCAACAGGTTGTCCGCAGCATCGGCCGCGAGCGCATTGACGGCGAAGAGGGCGAGTAGCGTCGAAAGTGAACTAAGTTTCATGCGTGAATTGTCGCAGAGTTCCAGCAGGGATGAGCACGGGACCGGCCGCAGCCGGGCGAGATTGCAGCATGTGTTGCGCGATAACTCCACCGCCCAAAGACAGCGCACAACAGACAGTTCCGCTGCGCCCGAGTTCAGGCGGTAGCGTGCTTTTCTGCTATACCATGACGTGAAATGGCACGAATCCTTACCATCGAAGACGATCCGGTGACGGCCAACGAGATCGTCGCCGAGTTGCAGTCGTACGGCAACGAGGTCGATCGCGCCGCCGACGGCAACGAGGGCCTCGACAAGGCCCTGCACGGCCGCTACGACGCGATCACGCTCGACCGCATGCTGCCCGGCCTCGACGGATTGGCGCTCGTGACCGAACTGCGCCGCGCCGGTGTCGAAACGCCGGTGCTGATGATCAGCGCGCTGAGCGATGTCGATGCCCGTGTGCGCGGCCTGCGCGCCGGCGGCGACGACTACCTGACTAAGCCTTTTGCGCCGGATGAAATGGCCGCGCGCGTCGAAGTGCTGCTGCGCCGACGTCGCGCCGAAGCGCCATCGACGCTGCTGCGCGTCGGCGATCTCGAACTGGATCTCATCACGCGCACCGCCAAACGCGGCACCGAAAAACTCGAACTGCTGCCGATCGAGTTCCGCCTGCTCGAATTCATGATGCGCAATTCCGGCCAGGTTCTTACGCGCACGATGATCTTCGAACACGTGTGGGGCTATCATTTCGATCCTGGCACCAACGTCATCGACGTACACATCGCGCGCCTGCGCCGCAAAGTGGATTCCGGCGAAGCACCGCCCCTGATCCGCACCGTGCGCGGCTGCGGATACATGATCGCCGCGCAGTAATGGCGGACGACGCGCGCGAATCCACCGCGCCGGCACCTCTGAGCGGAAGCTGGCGCTCGAGCACCGCGCGGCTCATCGTCATATACGGCCTGTTTTTCCTGGCGTGGAGCGTCGTGCTCGTCGCCTCGATCAACTGGCAGACCACGCAGTATCTCGACGACGTCGTCGGCAGCATTCTTGAACAGCGCGTGCGTTTCTTGAGTCACGTCGATCGCGAACAATTGCCCAGCATGCTCGCCGCGAGCGCCGAATTCGATCTCCGCGGCGCCATGTACTACGGCCTGTTCGATGCGAAGGGCACTTATATGTCGGGCAACATCGATCGCCTGCCCGAAGGCCTGCCGCTCGACGGTGTCGTGCGCTCGCTGTCCAACGGCGTGCTCGGCATCAACGGTCAACGCAACTCGCGCGCGCAGGCGGCGGCGCTGCGTCTGCCGACGGGCGAAGTGATGGTGCTGGCGCGATACAGCGGTGTCGCCGATCGTGTCGGACATCTCACGCGCAACGCCTTCGGATGGGCGCTGTCGTTTCTGTTGATTCCCGGGTTGATCGGCGGCTATCTCTTGAGCCGCGGCCCGCTGCACCGCGTGCGCGCGATGGACACGGCGATGCAGCCGGTTATGCGCGGCGAACTCAACACGCGGCTGCCGGTGTCCGGACGCCGCGACGAATTCGATCTCGTCGCCAGCATCGTCAATCGCATGCTCGATCAGATCGAGCGTCTGCTCGGCGAAGTGAAAGGCGTTTCCGACAGCATCGCGCACGACCTGCGCACGCCGCTCACGCGCCTGCGCGCGCAACTGCATCGCGCGCAACAGATGACGACCGATGACGATCCGCGCGGCGATCTGATCGAGCGCTGCATCGTCGACGTCGATGCGCTGCTCGATCGCTTTCGCGCGCTGTTGCGCATCTCCGAACTCGAAGACATGCGTCGCCGTGCGGCATTCGCTCCCGTCGACCTGAGCGAAACGCTGCAGCGCGTGCACGAACTCTATGCGCCGCTGGCCGAAGAAAAATCGCTGCGTTTCGAACTCGAAACGAAAGCCGCGCCGGTCGTGCAGGCCGATGCCGCGTTGCTGTTCGAAGCGATCGGCAATCTGGTCGACAACGCGATCAAATTCTCGCCGGAAGGAAGCGCGGTAACCGTGCGCGCACTCGCCGACCAGGACGGTCCACGCATCGAAGTGATCGACAGCGGCCCGGGCGTTCCGAGCAACGAGCGTCAGGCGGTGCTGCGCCGTTTCTATCACAGCGATGAAATGTCCGAAGGCGGATTCGGACTCGGCCTGCCGCTCGTCGCCGCCATCGCGCGGCTGCACGGATTCTGTTTCGAGATCGGCGATCGCAACGGCGGCGGCGCACGAATGACGCTGTATTGCTGGCAATGCGAATCGGCCGGCGCGCGTGCGACGTAACGCGCAAGGAATGAACTAATCTTCATGTGATACGCCGTGGAAAGCGCGGTCCCAGGACCGATAATTTCGACCGAATCGGTTCGCGCATTTCCCATGATTGGCATAGTCCGCATCGCGCTCGAGCGCCCGTACACGTTTATCGTGCTCGCGCTGCTCATCTTGATCATCGGTCCGCTGGCGGCCATGCGCACGCCGACCGATATCTTTCCGAACATCAACATTCCGGTGATCGGTGTGGCCTGGCAGTACACGGGACTGCCGCCGGACCAGATGGCCGGACGCATCACGACACCCTTCGAACGCGCGCTGACGACCACGGTCAACGACATCGATCACATCGAAGCGAACTCGTACACGGGTTTCGGCATCGTCAAAGTTTTCTTCCATCCGAACGTAGTCATCAGCACCGCGAACGCGCAGGTCACCGCCATTGCGCAAACCCTGATCAAGCAGATGCCGCCCGGCACGACGCCGCCGCTGATCGTGAACTACAGCGCATCGACCGTGCCGATCCTGCAGCTCGCGCTGTCCGGAAAAGGGTTGACCGAACAGACGCTCGCCGATCTCGCGATGAACCAGTTGCGCACGCGTCTGGTCACCGTACCCGGCGCGGCGATTCCGTATCCGTTCGGCGGCAAGTCGCGCCAGGTGCAGATCGATCTCGACGCGAACGCGCTGCAGGCGCGCGGACTCACCGGTCAGGACGTCGCCAACGCGCTCGCCGCGCAGAACCTGCTCACGCCGGTCGGCACGCAAAAAATCGGAACGCTCGAATACGCCATCAATCTCAACACAGCGCCGTCGGATCTGAACGATCTCGGCAACCTGCCGATCAAGACCGTCAACGGTGCGATGGTGTTCGTGCACGACGTCGCCAGCGTCCGCGACGGCAATGCGGTGCAGACCAACATCGTGCACGTCGACGGCGGACGTTCGGTGCTGATGTCGGTGCTCAAAAGCGGCGCCACGTCCACGCTCGATATCGTCGACGGCATGAAGGCGATGGTCGAGTCGGTCAAGCCGTCGATGCCGGACAATCTCGAAGTGAAACCGATCGGCGACCAGTCGATCTTCGTGCGCAACGCCATCGGCGGCGTTGCGAAGGAAGGCGTGATCGCGGCGGCGCTGACCAGCCTGATGATCCTGTTGTTCCTCGGCAGCTGGCGCTCGACCTTGATCGTGACCGTGTCGATCCCGCTGTCGATCCTCGGCGCGGTCATTACGCTGTCCGCGTTCGGCGAGACCTTGAACATCATGACGCTCGGCGGCCTGGCGCTCGCGGTCGGCATCCTCGTCGA
>Ga0105239_10009494_pt1 | contig 10957 bp, 11 predicted proteins | sample KBSC44metaG_FD_92761 | JGI IMG/M metagenome (GOLD analysis project Ga0105239, IMG submission 92761) | Corn rhizosphere microbial communities from Kellogg Biological Station, Michigan, USA - KBS C4-4 metaG | ecosystem: Host-associated > Plants > Roots > Rhizosphere > Soil | place: Michigan, USA...
GTCCTTCCTCTCCTCAGCTTGCATGCTGTTCATAACGATTTATTTTTTTAATTAAGGCAGTCTTATCGTTAGTCGTTGTTTTATATCCTTTCCAGCCAAAATAGCCTACAATAACAAAGGAGGCCAGCGGAACGAAATAGCCCAGCTGGATATTGCCGCTGCTGTCGCTGATGTAACCGAATATCCGGGGCAGAATAGCACCGCCGATGATCGACATGATGATCAGGCTGCTGCCGTACTCTGTATCACCCCCTAAGTCTTTTATCCCCAATGCGAAGATCGTCGGAAACATAATGGACATAAAAAAACAGATCAGGATAACGGCATACACTGTCACCATGCCGTGCGCCGCAATGGCGATCACGCATAATACGATATTGATCAACGAATACATCGCCAGCATACGGTTCGGCGGCAAATATTTCATACAAAACGTTCCTATGAACCTGCCCAGCAAAAAAGCTATTCCGCACGCCCCAAGCCAGTCTGCCGCTCTCAGTTCAGTGATGGCTGCAGACCTGGTTGCATAGAGGATGAAAAGACTGAATACGCACACCTGAGCGCCTACGTAACAGAACTGTGCGACCACCGCCCAGGCCAGGTGCCGGCGCTTCAGGGCATGAAGGATATGTTTGCTTTTGGCGCCGCCTTCTTTTTGGCGTATCTCGGGAAGTTTGATCAGCGCAAATAGCACAGCTATCAGAACCAATACGATACACAGCGTTCCGTAAGGCGCCTTTACCGACGCCGCCTCTGCAGCCAGCGACGTTTTGCGCACAGACGCGGACATCGCAGCCAATTCCGATTCCGTATAGCCCTTCGTCAGGATCAGCCTCGCGCCGATCACGGGCGCAATAGCCGCAGCCAGTCCGTTGAAAGACTGAGCAAGATTGAGACGCTGCGCGCTGGCCTCATGCGCCCCCAAAGCGCTGACATAGGGGTTGGCAGCCGTTTCCAGCACGGTCAGGCCGCAGGCTATGACGAACAGTGCGGCGAGAAAGAAAAAATAGGACTGGGCATCAGCCGCCGGGATGAACAAGAATGCGCCGGTAGCAAAAAGCAACAGACCCGCAATGATGCCAATTCGGTAGCCGCATTTCTTCAGAAGCCAGCCCGCGGGCAGCGCCATCAAAAAATAAGCGATGAAGACGGCCGAATCAACGAGCGTCGACTGGGTAGTCGTCAGCGTAAACGATTTTTTTAAATGGGGGATCAATATCGGATCCAGGTTATGGGCAAAACCCCATAGAAAAAATAGCGACGTGACTAAAATAAATGCAACTCTGGTTTTATTATTTTGGTCCATGTTCCTCATTATTTGCTCAGCTCAAGTCTCAGACCCAGCACGCTCCAGTCAGGCAGCATAGCCGGCTTCCGGATGACGAGCGCGTCCTCTTCCTGGTTCCACTGTATCGTTTCGGCGCTGCCAAGCAACTTCACCGACCGTATCCTGACGTTACCGTTTGCTGAGCTTTTCCCGAGCGATTTGATGCGAATGTCGTTTGCCGGCACATCCAGCAGAAAAGCGTACAGATAATTGTCACGGGTTGTAAATCGGATGTCTTCTGCCGTATATTTGATCCGGTCTTCGTTGAAGCTTCCCGACTTGACCTTTTCGGCATTGACCGGCCGCTCGCCGAATATTTTCCAGGGACGTGAACCATAAATGCCCTCCCCGTTAACAGCCGTCCACTTTCCGATATCTTCCAGCGTCTTGATCATATCCTGCTCAAGATCACCTTCGGGTGTCTGTACGATATTGATAAGAAGGTTACCATTTTTGCTCACAATATCCACCAGCATACGCAGGATATCCGTCGCGCTTTTATAGGTCTGCCCCTCCCGGTAGAACCAGTCGCCGATCGACGTATCCGTCTGCCAGGGAAAGGGACTGATCGTGTCCTGTACACCTCTTTCAAGGTCCTGCACCCACATGCCTCCGGACCCCTCTTTGCAGGTATAGATCGCCGTCATCCTGCCTTTATGGAACGCCAGGTTATCATTATAGAAATTTGCAAGCATATCCCGGCCCGTTTTACCGAATGGCAGCTGGCTGTCTGAATATAGCAGGTCAGGATGATAACTGTCTACAAGTTCCCTGATGACCTTGTACCATTCACGGGGCCACCCGCTGCTTGTAGTCAGCCATCCCTTGTCGCCGGAGTCGGCTTTAGTATGATACAGATCGGCAAAGCGCGGATCGTTGCCGTCGTACGGGACACCCTTGTAAGGTCCGGTTGTATCGGCCCCGTGTGCCGGCTGGAACCACGTGTAACTCGCGGCAAGATGCTCCGAGACACCGAATTTCAGACCATTCTTCTGCGCCGCTTTCTGCCATATACCCACAACATCTTTATGCGGCCCCATTTGCACGGCGTTCCAGCGGTGTATCTTCGAGTTCCACAGGTAGAAATTGTCGTGATGACTCGCCATCGAGACGAAATATTTTGCCCCCGCCTTCTTATACAACGCCATCAGCCTGTCGGGATCCCACTTCTCCGCCTTCCACAAAGGAATAATATCCTTATAGCCGAATTTGGAAGGATGACCGTAGTGCGCCAGGTGGTGCTTGTAATCAGGCGTTCCTTCCATATACATCAACCGGGCATACCAGTCCCCCTGTCGCGGTACCGCCTGTGGACCCCAGTGCGCCCATATCCCAAACTTGGCGTCTGCGAACCATGCCGGGTACCGGTACTGCTTCAATGATTCCTCTGTTGGCCTGAATGGCCCCTGATGTATCGTGTCCTGCTGAGCAGAGGCCGCCGATAGCGCCGTGGAAAGTACCATAGCTGCTGCAAGTTTGCGCGTATTTAGTTTCATAAACAACGATTTAATTGGTTATCAGGTCCAATTCCGCATATCCTACCCGTACCTCTACTTTTCCGTCCGTTGAGATTGGACCCATATACTTTTTCGACCCACTGGTGGGCAGGCTGCCGTCGAGCGTATAATACACCACCGAAACTGTCTGTACATAAAAACTCTCTATTAACAAGTCAGGTCCGTGCCCGCACACCTTACGATCAACCAAGGTTGAAGATCCGTTCCATCGTCACCCACTTCTCTCCCTCCTGCGCCCAGGGCAGCGCCTGCTGAAAATTCCACATCAGGCGCTCCCATTCCTGGACTCTGGGATTCTCCCGGTCCATAGACGCCTTTATCTCGAAACTAAACGCATCCTCTGTCTCCATGATCATGAACAGCCGGTTGCCGGTCCTGTATATCTCCATATGCAAAACCCCGCTGTCCCTTATACTGTCTGTGATCTCCGGCCAGCCGTTTTCTTTCTGATGCAACCGCTCGTATTCTTTGATCAATTCCGGTCGGTCGATTAAGTCAAGTGCCAAACAATATCTTTTCATAATGCTTTTTCAGTTACCATCCGGGATTCTGCTTCAACCGTCCCACTTCACCTCCACTACATCATTCCCAGACCACAGTCCGGCAGAACACCACGAAGGCAGCGTCCATTTTACATCTCAAAATAAATGCTTAAACAAGCCGGTATATTTCAAAAAAAAGACTTTGTTTTACACAAATCCGACTTTTTAAAAAACAGGCTATGATCTATATCGACAAAAGAGCGCTGCACCACGTGTTCTCCTTATTGCACGCGGATGTTGTCCGCCTCAATGCAAAGTGGAACTATTCCAATGTCATCAGCCCCTACTTCAGGCTATATTATATCGACGATGGTGAAGGCTGGATCCTCACAGCAAAGGAAAAGGTCCGCCTCGAATCAGGCTTTCTCTACCTCATACCCAGCTTTACACTTTGCAATCTCCGATGCAAAAACTTTCTAAGCCAGCATTTTCTCCATCTGTTCGAATATGCCGCGGAAGGAATTTCCCTTTTCGAGCACAACCGTAAGATCATGAAAATAGAAGCGGGCGAACGTGATATCGCCAACATCAAACGCCTGTTATGGATCAACCCCGGCCGTGGCATCAACCGGTCTGACAACCCAAAAGTGTACGAAAAAAGCAGCTATTACACGCATTACCAGGACCTGAACAACAACGTCAGCGATGCAGTGTACTTCGAGACCCAGGGCATTATCCTCCAGTTGATCTCCCGTTTCCTTGAGCTGACCTGGGCCCACCCGGGAAATTCCCCATCCATACCCTCCAGGATACTGGATACGATCAACTACATTCAGCTCCATCTCGGAGAACATCTCACTATCGAAGGCCTGGCCAAACGTGTACAATTAAATGAAGACCATTTCTCCCGGGTGTTCCTCCGCCATATCGGCAGACGCCCGGTATCCTATATCCAGACAAAGCGCATCGAACGCGCGCAGTATCTGATTGCAACCACGGATCATTCCCTTGCCGACATTGCCGAAACCACCGGCTTCGAAACGCTCCCCTACTTTTCAAAAGTATTTAAAGCGGTAACCACCCAAACTCCCGGTCAATATCGAAAAAGGCACGAGTTATATTCTGACTGGAGCGAATGAGGCTCATCTCCAGCTTCCCCGATGACAACGACATCATTTATTTTATTCGTTTTATCAGCAAAGAATCTTTTGAATTCCAAAACCTTATCTAAAAATGAATTGATTTTTGCCTCGTCATAAACTGCCTCCTTCTTTTATGTTTTTTTCAACCCTCAGGAACCATTGCTAGGGACTGACTTTTTCCAGCTGAAGTGCTTTCATTTATTTGGGTGCGGGTTGTAATGATTTATCTGTTATCTGAAATAATTATCCACTGCAAACGTAAATTGTTCTATAAACAATTTTTTATAAGCCGCCAGATTATTCTGTTCATAGAATAATATCATAGCTTTCTTATAATCAACGGGCTTAACACTGCGGTAAGATAAAGGACAGTAGCCATTCTCAATCAGAATCCCATTGCTGGTTATGCGCCCGGTTCGTTTATTTCCATCCTCAAATGGCTGTATGTACGAAACGAATAACACGGCTAACAATGCCTTTTCGAAGACAGAAGACCGGAGGTTGATTACTTCGCAAGCGCGGTCCATATACTCCCGTATTTGAAATTCATTCTCCGGAGGGGTATAGCTCGTTCCTGTTATACCGACGATCCTTTTGCGGATGTTTTTGCTTACGCCAAGGTCCGCAATTAATAGGGAATGGATATTCTCAATGGCACTGGTGCGCAATGGGTTTAAGACGACCCTACCTTCATAGATATAATCCAATGCTGTCTTGTGATTGAGTAACATGGTGGCCTCATCTTTTCCCTTTCCTTCGGCAGGTATATTTTCAGATAATAGAACCTCCGTTTCGAGTAGGCTATAGGTATTCCCTTCGATTTGGGACGATTTCCAGCTGAGCTCTATGGTAAGGCGGTTTCTTTCTTTCCTTATGATATCCTGCGGTAAGGTCCGGATACGTTCGCTGAAATCTTTTTGAAGGGTATTGAGTCTATCCAATTCTCCCGTGGTAAATATGTCTATCTTTTCCAGGTAGTTGAATACTTCGGGATCAATTCTTTTGTTCCCCTTGCGTTCATCCACGTCCTTGTCAAAATAGGCATCGCCTATGTTTCCATAAATAAGGCGGTAGGCTGGAGCTGCGGTATACACCGTGGAGCGCCCTTGCCCTGTTCTTAATAACAAATGGCTGTCCACCAGCGACTTCAAATCTCTATTGACTGTAGAAACCGGTGGTTGATCGGGCAAATGTTGCAAGATGTCGGCAATCCCGGCTTCCGGGTTTTCTATTATCCAATCCAGTATCTGTTTTTTTCTTGCACTTAGCTCCATATGCATGTCCTTTCCTCTCAAAATTAAGTATTTTTCCTCCCAATTTGAGAGGAAAAAAGGGATAAAATGAGAGGAAAAGAATCTTTCCTCTCAAAATCAACGATTTTACCTCTCATTCTTAAAGGAAAATCGCCCTGAAGTGAGAGGAAATGTGAATACCCGAGAAGTTGGTCAGAGCGAAAAACCTATGCAATAAGAAGGTATTTCCGGCTCTGGTAATTGGCTAATAGCTTGGGATTGGTCCTTAGGTCTATATGCTTTACTTCGTTGTTTAGGCAAGGTGTTTCCAGGAGCCGGATGTACTCGGCTGATTCCAGATGATCTTTCCTTGCTTTGTTTCGGTTTCCTTTTGCGGCCAGGTCTTCGGCTGGGTTGATGCGAAAATATCCCTGCTTTGTGGCAGCCTTTATTACTTTTTTAAACCTTGAAAAATAATTGGCCGGAGTGTCCCCGTTAAAGCGATCCAATAAATATTTCCGGAATTGAAAGCAAAGTTCTTCTGAGATTTCAATAGGGGGCAGGTATTTTTTACTCAGGAAAGATTTGAAGTGCCGGAGACTACCATCCAGATGTCTATTGCCTGCTTTCCTATTAGAGTTGACAAATCCCTCGTAATAGTCCAGGAAATTTTCTTTATGACTATAAGAAGGCAGTAATCCCGTTCCCAAGGCATAGATATCCAGGAGTACGGGGAGCGCTTAATCTCCAAAAGTTGAAGCACCTCCTTGTTGTGGAGTCGTTCTCCGGTTGTCGTAGGCGCTGTGAAGTAAGGTGCCTGTCGCTCTCCGCTGACCAGGGCCGCTCCCACAGCTAACGGTATAGTATACTCTTTGTTTATTTCGTGATAATCGCGGCGTTATTTTGATGTCCATTTTTTAATAAAAATGAACCAAATCGTGTGCCGTGAGGCGTGTTTGTTGTGTGAAGTTCATGCGGGCGCTAAGACCTTGGAAAAGAAGAATATAGAAAGTAGATAAAAGAATAAAGCGTTGCAATTATTTGAATTACAACGCTTTATAGAGTGCCCAGGACTGGATTCGAACCAGCACACCTTTCGGCGCTGCTACCTGAAAACAGTGCGTCTACCAATTTCGCCACCTGGGCATCATCCCGATTGAACCTCTCCACAACAAGCAGTTATAATTCGTTCGGGGGTGCAAATATACGAAAAGATCAACTCGCCAGTCCAAAAACGGAAAAAAATTTATCCGGCTTCCACCTTCCCTCCTTCCGTAACCTCCACGTCAGCCTCCTGCGTCCTTCCCTTCCAACCGATCAACAACACACCCACGATCACCAGCGCAGTCCCGATCAGCTGTTCGGCAAAGATCGGTTCCCCCAAAAAGAAATGCGCCTGTAGTATCGTCGACACCGGCCCAACACTGGTGACGATAGCCGCATTATTCGCGCCTATACGTTTCATCCCCGCCGACAGCATAAAGGAAGGTAGCACTGTAGCTATCACCGCCAGCATCGTACCATAACTCCACAGCACACCGCTCCCCGGCCCTACCGGCAACGCCGGCTCGCGACCCGTCGCCTCGCGTACAAAGAAGTGGATCAGGATCGCCGTCGTAGCCGACAGCATACTATAGGTCGTAAACTTCGCTGCGCCCAGCACCGGAACCATGCGACCCGTACCGGACAGATAGCAGGCATAAGTGATAGCGCACAAGAACACTAAAAAACTTCCCCAGTAAAAATTCGGATTGCCGGTGTCGATACGCAGCTCTCCGAAATAGGCGATGCCGATGCCCGTGTAAGTCAGCGCCAGCGCCCAGTACTGTGCCTTGCTGATGCGTTGTTTGAAAGCAAAAGAATTGATCAGCACCGAAAAGCTCGGGTAAAGAAAAAGGATCAGCCGCTCAAGCCCCGCGGATATATACTGAAGCCCCACAAAGTCAAAAAAACTGCTCAGGTAATACCCCAGTATTCCCAACGCGAGCACCCACGACCATTGCGTCCTGGTCATCCGGACATTCCCCTCCAGCCGCGAACCCCAAAACGCCGCCGCCACATAAAAAGGCAGCGACAACAACATCCTCAAAGTAAGCAAGGTCAGCGCGTCGGTGTGTGTCTCGCGGAAAGCCAGCTTTACTAAAATTGCTTTAGTCGAAAAAAGGATCGCTCCGGTAAAAGAGATCAAAAACCCCTTCAATAAGGCAGGTGATGAACGCATAAAACTCGATTGGTCCTGTGGCAGGCACCGCGCTAAAAAGACAAAGCCCCCGGATCCGGAGGCTTTAAAGTTTATTAAACCGATACGTTAAAGTCTCTCAACGCGTCATTCAGACTCGTCTTCAGGTCTGTACTCGGCTTTCGCTGGCCGATGATCAGCGCGCAGCTCACCCCATATTCACCCGCAGGAAATACCTTCATATAGCTTCCGGGGATCACCACACTGCGAGCGGGTACCCGGCCTTTGTATTCTTTGGGCTCCGGTCCGCTGACATCGATGATCTTCGTCGATTGCGTCAGCACCACATTGGCTCCCAGCACCGCTTCCTTCTCCACGATCACTCCTTCCACTACGATGCTGCGGCTGCCGAGGAACGCGCCATCCTCGATAACTACAGGCGCGGCCTGCAAGGGCTCGAGCACTCCGCCGATGCCTACGCCACCGCTGAGGTGAACGCCTTTTCCGATCTGCGCGCAGCTGCCCACCGTCGCCCAGGTGTCGACCATCGTTCCCTCGTCAACATAGGCGCCGATATTGACATAGCTCGGCATCAGCACCACATTTTTCGCCAGATAGGCGCCATAACGGGCCACAGCATGCGGCACCGCACGTACTCCCAGGTCTTTATAATTCTTCTTCAGCAACATCTTGTCATAGAATTCGAAGGGGGCCAGGTCCCAGGTCTGCATGTGTTGGATCCCAAAATACATCAGGATCGCCTGCTTTACCCACTCGTTCACCTGCCAGGAAGAGCCCTCCGTCGGACCGCCAGCGCCCTCTGCCTTGGGCGCGCGTCCGACTTCCGCAGCCACCCGCAGCCGGCCCTTGTCCACTTCTTCGATCACGGCCCGCACTGCATCCGCATACTTGGTATCTTTCAATAACTCCCGGTTGCCCCAGGCTTCCGCGATCAATTGTTTCAATTCCATTGCTGATTTTTCCGCAAACATACGTTACTTTACGTCATGGACTTCGAAAAAGACATAGAGCTCGCACTCAATACCCTCCAATCCGGCGGCCTCATCCTTTACCCTACCGATACTATCTGGGGCATCGGCTGCGACGCCACCAACCCCTCCGCCGTCGCAAAAGTCTATCAGCTCAAACAACGCGTAGCCACCAAAAGCCTCATCGTCCTAATGGCCGACGAACGCGACATACTAAAATATACCAGCCAGCCCGACCTCCGCGTCTTCGACTATCTCCAATCTACAACCAAACCCACCACCGTCATCTACGAAGGCGCAATAGGCCTCGCCGACAACCTCATCAATGAAGACGGCACCATCGCCATCCGCCTCGTCGACGACAACTTCTGCAAACATCTCATAAAAAGGTTTCGCAAACCCATCGTCTCCACCTCCGCCAACATCTCCGGCGCACCCTCCCCCGCCTTCTACCAACAGATCGATCCCCTCATCACGGGCGGCGTCGACTACATCGTCCATCACCGCCGCGACGACGTTACCCCCAAAGAACCCTCCGCCATCGTCAAATACAATGGCGACGGCACCGTCACAGTCATCCGCTCCTGACCCTCGGTTCACATCCATCCCTCCCCTGATCACTGGTCCACATTCACCCACCCCCGATCCCTGGTTCACATCCATCCCTCCCCTGATCACTGATCCACATTCACCCACCCCGTCCCTCGGTTCACATCCGTCTACCCCGTCCCTCGGTTCACATCCATCCCCCATCCCCGGTTCACACTTTTTAGTGAACACTATCGAGATGACTCTCACCAACGGAAAATCCGCTTTCATTCGGAATGGTCCGGTTCTCTATCCGGAGAACATCCTCAAAAGCGATCCGGATGAGATCAAATTGCTAAAATCAAAATGATCAACCCAACCCTCTACGAAAATAGGGCACCCTTTCATCCCCATTCGTCCTCTAAAAAAAATGTAAGTTTGCCCCGTGCAGAAATTCCTCGTTATACAAACAGCCTTCATCGGTGACGTCGTCCTCGCCACCGCGATCATAGAAAAATTACACCAATCCTTCCCCGACGCCCAGATCGACTTCCTCGTCCGCAAAGGCAACGAAGCCCTGCTCGCAGGCCACCCCTGGCTCAACGAGGTCCTGGTCTGGGATAAAAAAGAAGGCAAGCTGAAGAATCTCTGGCGCATGGGCCGCCTCATCCGCAAAAAACACTACGACAAGGTCATCAACGTCCAGCGCTTCGCCGCCACCGGCCTCCTCACCGCCTTCTCCAGCGCAAAAGAGACCATCGGCTTCGACAAAAACCCCCTGAGCCGCTTCTTCACCAAACGCATCCCCCATATCGTAAGCGCGCCCGTCAAACCCGGCTCCTTCAAAACCGGCGCCACCCCCCTCCACGAGGTCGACCGCAACCAACTTCTTATAAAAGATATCACCGACGAAAAACCAGCCAAACCCCGCCTCTACCCCTCCCGACAGGACGAGGCAAAAGTCCAACCCTACAAAACAAATATCCCATATGTCACCATCTCCCCAGCCTCCGTCTGGTTTACCAAACAATACCCGAAGGAGAAATGGGTGGCCTTCATAAACCAAGTACCCAAAAACTACCATATCTATCTGCTTGGAGCCCCCTCCGATAAACCCCTGGCCCAATACATCCTCCAGGAAACCGAACCCCAAACCCCAACCACCCAGAACCCAACCACCCAAATTCCAACCACCCAGAACCCGGCGCCAGCCCGCATAACCAACCTCACCGGTCAACTCACCTTCCTCCAGTCCGCCGCCCTCATGCGCACCGCCGCCATGAACTACGTCAACGACTCCGCCCCCATGCACTTCGCATCCTCCGTCAACGCCCCCGTCACCGCCGTCTACTGCTCCACTATCCCCGGCTTTGGCTTCGGCCCCCTGTCGGACATCAGCAACATCGTCGAGATCCAACAACCCCTCGACTGCCGCCCTTGCGGCCTCCACGGCTACAAAGCCTGCCCAAAAGGCCACTTCAACTGCGCCCACAAAATTGAAGAGTCACAATTGCTCCAAACTTTAATAACTTCGCGTCCCGATGGACATTAATGTAACAGA
>Ga0105239_10009495_pt1 | contig 10956 bp, 12 predicted proteins | sample KBSC44metaG_FD_92761 | JGI IMG/M metagenome (GOLD analysis project Ga0105239, IMG submission 92761) | Corn rhizosphere microbial communities from Kellogg Biological Station, Michigan, USA - KBS C4-4 metaG | ecosystem: Host-associated > Plants > Roots > Rhizosphere > Soil | place: Michigan, USA...
ATATAGCCTTACAATTCCTGACACGGTGTAAGGTTTAAAATCAACAGTCATGCGTCACGGAGACAAAATCAACAATTTAGGCCGTACTGCTTCTCACCGCAAAGCGTTGCTGAGCAACCTGGCCATTCAGCTGATCGCGCACAAGCGGATCGTTACTACTCTTGCAAAGGCAAAGGCCCTTCGCACCTATATCGAGCCCCTGATCACCAAGGGTAAGGACAATACCACGCACCAGCGTCGTGTAGTGTTCAGTTACCTGCAGGATAAAGAGGCGGTTACCGAGCTGTTTGGGAATATCGCTACCAAGGTAGCGGGTCGCCCCGGCGGTTACACCCGTATCATTAAGTTAGGAGCCCGTGTTGGTGACAACGCTGAAACGGCCCTGATCGAGCTGGTAGACTTCAACGAAGTATATGGTAAAGGTAAGGGTGAGGCTAAAGAGGCGGCTGCCGGCAAGAGGACCCGTCGTGCAGGTGGCGGCAAGAAGAAGGCTGCCGGTGAAGGTGCTGAAGCGCCTGCTGCGGCTGAAGCCCCGAAGACTGAAGAGAAGGCTGGCGAGTAAGAACACAGCAATTGAAATATTAGGGACCCGACGTACGTCGGGTCCTTTTTTTTGATATTTTTGCAGGATTTTTCTTGACTCTCAAAAAATTCATTATTGCAAATGTCCCACATTTCTTCCCCCGCGCCGGCTATCCTCTTACTGGAAGACGGTACTGTTCATCATGGTCAGGCTTTTGGTAAAAAGGGCACCACTTCCGGCGAGATATGTTTTAATACCGGTATGACCGGCTACCAGGAAGTATTTACGGATCCCAGCTACTACGGTCAGGTACTGATCATGAATAGTGTGCATATCGGGAACTATGGGGTGAAGGACAGCGACATCGAGTCGGGCAGTGTCAAGATCCGCGGTCTTATCGCCCGCAACCTGGAGGAGCAGTTCTCCCGGATGCAGGCCAAGGGTTCTCTTGACGACTACCTGAAGGCGAACAATATCGTCTGTATCGAAGGGGTGGACACCCGTGCGCTGGTATCGCATGTACGGGTGAAAGGTGCGATGAACTGTGTGATCTCATCCGAGACCACGGACGTGGAGAAGCTAAGGACTGTCCTGAACAATACACCTTCCATGGATGGTCTGGAGCTGGCCTCTGCAGTGAGCACGGAGAAGGAATACGAGCTGGGCGATCCCAATTCCACGGTTCGGGTGGCTGTGCTGGACTATGGCGTAAAGAAGCATATCCTTCAGTGTATGGTTGACCGGGGAGCTTTTGTCAAGGTATTCCCGGCCAAGACGCCGCTGGCGAAGCTGAAGGAATTTCAGCCGAACGGATATTTTCTTTCCAACGGTCCCGGCGACCCGGCTCCGATGGAATATGCCATTCCGATGGTAAAGGAGATCCTGAAGGAGAAGAAGCCTCTTTTTGGCATTTGCCTGGGGCATCAGCTGCTGGCGCTGGCCAACGATATACCGACCTTTAAGATGCACCACGGCCATCGGGGGCTGAACCATCCGGTCAAGAACCTGGTGACGGGCCGATGCGAGATCACGACGCAGAATCACGGCTTTGGCGTCGATCCTGAGGCGGTTAAGAAGGCCAGCAATGTCGAGATCACGCATGTCAACCTCAACGATAATTCGATCGAGGGTATCCGGCTGAAAGACCGCCCTGCCTTTTCTGTCCAGTACCATCCTGAATCGACGCCTGGTCCCCACGACAGCCGGTATCTTTTCGACGATTTTATCGCGCTGATAAAGAAACACAACTAATTCCTCATGCGTATAGCGATCATCAACGGCCCTAATCTGAACCTGCTGGGTACGCGGGAGCCGGAAGTGTACGGAAACCAGACCTTTGAGCAGTATTATACCGGTCTGAAGTCGCTGTATCCCGGTGTCGAGTTCAGCTATTTCCAGAGCAATGTCGAGGGAGAGCTGATCAATGAGTTGCAGCGGGTAGGTTTTTCGGTTGATGGGATCATTCTCAACCCGGGTGGCTATACGCATACTTCTGTCGCCGTCGGGGACGCGATCGCGGCTATCAAGAGTCCTGTGATCGAAGTGCATATCAGCAATGTGCATGCGCGGGAGGAGTTTCGCCGGCTGTCGCATGTTTCCGGTAAGGCGAAGGGGACTATTGCAGGGCTGGGGCTTAAGGGGTATGAGCTCGCGGTGCGGTGGTTTTTGCCGGCGTAGGGTTGGCGTGGTTGACGGGTGGTGGATAGTTGCCTGAGGCCGGTGGTTGGCCGGCCCGGGATGGCTGGGGGTTAGAGGAACACCTGCATCATCAGCGCGAAGCCAGTGTCCTGTTTGGGCTCGTCTGTTTTCCGGAGGATATGGAGGCCGTTGGAGCTCCAGACCTTAAACACCTCTCCTTTTTTATGTACGAGCACTTCGTGCTCCATTTGCGGCAGCAATACGCCTCTGGCGATCCAGCCAAGGTCTCCTTTTGTTGTTGCTTCTCCACCCATTGAATAGGTCATGGCCATTTGCTCAAAGCTGGCGGCGCCACTTTTTATTTTTCCAATGATCATATTGCCGAGGGAGTCAGCGACGCGGCGGCTGAAGACAGCGGTGTCCAGGAAGATCTGGCTGACGTGGAAGAATTGATTGGGCGCTTTTGTAAGCAGCTGTACGAGGAACTGGCCTCCTTTCGGGCCGTAGGGGCCGTAGACTTTCTTTTCTTTCCCGTGATAGGCCAGGCTGTCGGCGAGGCCATGGAACACCCTGGTCCGGGTGACGACGATGGTATCGATCTTGAAGCGCTTCTTCAGGATCTGTTTGGTATAGAGGATAGGGTTGGGGGATTGTTCGAGCGCGGTCTTTATGCCGGGGATCGTGGTGGGGACGGTGATGGGTTGCTGGGTTTGCCCCGTGGGGGTGGATGGCCGGGGCGCGGCTGTTGCGGGTTGCTGTGCACGGGTGGAGAGGGCGGCGAACAGAAAGATAAGTCCTATGTATAGTCGCATGTATGTCAGTTGAGTACACAAATATAGGAGGGGCTATCATAATCTGGAATGATTTTCGTTAAAAAAGTGGACCACCGGTCTTTTCTGGAGTCCATTTGCGAAATTTGTAATACTATGAGACCATTGATAATTTTTGTGTGTTTGGTGGGGCTGCAGCTGGCAGCCCTGAAGGGATATTCCCAGTGGAAATCATTTGTGATCGGCGCCAAAGGTGATACGCTGAACTGCGTGGATAAGCAGGATAGGAGACAGGGCCGTTGGGTCAACCATTTCGACGAGGTGCGGGGCGAGCCCGGTTATGAGGAAGAGGGTATATATAAAGATAACCGGAAGGAAGGGACCTGGCGTCTCTACAATCTGGGGGGAGACCTTACTGGTATCGAGTTCTATAAATGGGGCAACAAGGACGGCGTATGCCAGTATTTTGGCATGAATGGCACCTTGCTGCGGGAGGAGAGCTGGAGGGCGCTGAACCCCGATAAGCAGTACGATACGCTGACGGTGGAGGACGTGGATCACCTGGATAAGTATAAGACGGTGGTCGTCAAAAATGAGGGTGTGGCGATAAAGGATGGAGAGTGGAAGTTCTTCAATCCCATGACGGGTATGATCGACCGCACTGAGGTATATACGCTTGGTAAATTGGAGAAACGTGGCGGCGTTCAGCGTAAGGCTAGTTCGGCGGATTCCGCCAAGGCGGTGGCCAAGCCCAAGGAAGTGCTCGAGTTTGAGAAGAAAATAGGGAAGAAGAAGGTTAAGGTTCAGAATGGAAGCACGTATTGATACTGAACTGGCAGCTGATATCGGCTTTGAGGTCATAGGCCGGTGGCCTGAAATAGAGCGATTATTACAACAATTTAAAATGTTGATCAATCAAATAACATGATGACCGGAGGAGAGGGTTGACCGGATTTGTGTTTAGTGACCCAGGAGAAAATATTTCCAGAAGAATAATACCTGGTAATCGATGCTGTTTCTCCAGTAGGCGGCGTTGTGGCCGCCGGGGCGTTCGGTATAGTCGTGGTCTATTTTATTTTCCAGTAATTTTTGATGGAGGTTGCGGTTGACGGTGATGAAGAAGTCGTTGGTGCCGCAGTCGAAGATGATCTTCAGGTCGCCGTTGTGGAGGTTGTCGGCGACGGTGAAGACCGTATTATTGTCCCAGTTCTCTTTGTGGTCGGTGATAGTGCCGAGGTCTTTTTTGATGTCCCAGTTATTGGGGAAGGGGCGGAAGTCTACGCCGCCGCTGGTGGCGCCTGCTGCGCCGAAGAGGTCTTTATGGCGGAAGGCGAGGTAGAGCGCGCCGTGTCCGCCCATGCTGAGGCCGGTGATGGCGCGGTGTGCGCGGTCGGGTATCGTGGGATAGTGTGCGTCGGCATAGGGGATGAGCTCTTTTATTATAAAGGTCTCATAGCGAACGGTGGAGTCGACGGGGCTGTCGAAGTACCAGCTGTTGAAGCCGCCGTCGGGTGCTATGAACAGGATGCCGAGGTCGTCGGCCTCTTTTTTCAGCTGTGGGGCCGTGGCGGGCCACTGGGCGTAGTTGGCGCCGTAGCCGTGGAGGAGATAGACGACGGGGAAATGGGTGGAACCAGGGTTGAGGGTGGCTGCGTGTTCAGGTTGGATGACGACACATTTGATGTCTTTGTTCATGGCGGCGCTGTGGACGAGGATGGTGTCGACGCGGGCTGCGAAGGTATGGGTAGCGAGGAGGAGAAGGGGGAGGAAGAGGTACTTCATAACAGGGATGTTTAGTTTCAAATATAGTGCTAAATTTGTTTTAGTGCCTCCAGGCCAGACTCGCACAAGGGCAAGAAATCAATTTTTCTACAGTAAAATTTTATTGTATGGTGTATGCGACAATTGAATTGATCAATGCTATGGATGTATCGGACGCGAGGCGCCACGTGATCGGAGAGGACGGGATAAGGCGAACCGACGTGAGAATGTTGGTAGGTAATGGAGCTTATATGCTATGTATTAATGAGAACATCCAAACCTATCTGAAGCTGCCTGTCAGAGAGCGGAGACAATGTGAAATCGCCAGAGGAAAATGGCTGAAATGCGATGTGGTGGGTCCGGTGGAAATCAAGTTCGGGAACAGGAGGGGTACGTGCTCTGCGTACGTGTTACCTGGTGATAGCGAGCCTTTATTGGGGAGTATTCCGTTTGGGCAATTGGATGTGGTTATCGATGTTGTGGTGCAGGAAATGATCGTGAACCCGAAGCATCCGGACGGTGCGGTTCACAGGATCTGATTTATTGGAAAAAAGCAAAAGCCCCGGGATCCCGGGGCTTTTTTATAAGATGGGGTGTGTTAGAATGCTTTTTTGTCCTTGCCGGTCAGCTGCATCGGGTTGTTGGTCTGGGGGATCGCGCGGGGGCCCAGCTGTTTGGATTTGAAGACCTCGAATTTGCTTTCGGTCTGGACGACGGGCCAGCTATTGTTGGTCTCGTCGATGTCGGCCGTCTCGCGGTTGGGGTCGAGCTTGATGCTCTTTACTTCCTTGTCTTTTACGAAGATCTTGGTCAGGTGGCTTTCGTTCTTGCGCCATACCTGTGCGGGGATGCGCTCAACCTCTTTACTGCCGTCGGCAAAGGTCCATTCGATGATGATGGGCATTACGAGACCGCCCTTGTTGCTGAACTGCAGCTCGTAGTATTGCTTGGACTGGACCTGTTGCTTTGTAGCCTCGTCCATGGGTTCGTCGTACTGGGTGACGTGCAGCGCATACTTCGTAGTATCGTACGGTATCTGGCCGCGCGTATATTTCCAGTAGAAGTCGTGGAGGGCCGTGTCGGCGTCGGCCGTGAAGACGATGCTCGTGTCGGCGCGGTTGCGGTCCTTGGAGATATCCGTCGGGAACTTGCCGGTGGGGAAGGGCTTGTCGATGTTCTTCATGACCGTAGAGTCGACTTTCGTCGGGGCGTGGTCGAAGTCGGCGACCAGGTGCTTGACGCTGTCCAGCGAGATGTCGACGGGTTCGATGCCGTAGAACCATCCGCGCCAGAACCAGTCGAGGTTCTCGGCGCTGGCGTCATTCATCGTACGGAAGAGGTCGGCGGGGGTGGGATGTTTGAAGGCCCAGCGTCGTGCGTATTCCTTGAAGGCATAGTCGAAGAGCTCGCGGCCCATGACGGTCTCGCGCAGGATGTTGAGGGCCGTAGCGGGCTTGGAATAGGCATTGGGGCCGAAGTTGACGATGTTCTCCGAATTGGTCATGATGGGTTCCAGCTGGTCCTTGGGCAACTTCATATAATCTACGATCGCCCAGCCCGGGCCTTTGCCTCGAACGGGGAATTTATTGTCCCAGCGCTCTTCGGTCAGGTATTCTACGAAGGAATTGAGGCCTTCGTCCATCCATGTCCACTGGCGTTCGTCGCTGTTGATGATCATGGGGAAGAAATTGTGTCCGACCTCGTGGATGACGACGCCGAGCATTCCGTATTTCGTGGCTTCGCTATAGGTGCCGTCCTTTTCGCAGCGGCCGTAGTTGAAGCAGATCATCGGGTATTCCATCCCATTGGCCGCCTCGACGCTTTGTGCGACGGGATAGGGGAAAGGAATGGTGAAATGAGAGTAGGTCTTTATCGTATGGGCGACGGCTTTGGTGGAGAAGCGGCGGTAGAGGGGGTAGGCTTCTTTGCCGTAGTAGCTCATACACATCACCTTATTCCCTTCCACATAGGCGGGCATTGCGTCCATCACGAATTTGCGGGAGGAGCCCCAGGCGAAGTCGCGGACGTTGTCAGCCTTGAAGACCCAGGTCTTTCTGGCCTTGTTCTTTTTCACTTCGGAGGCCTTTGCCTCGGCGAGGTTGACGATCTCGAGGGGTTCTTTGGTCGTCTGCGCCTTCTGCCAGCGGCCGAACTGGGCGGGGGAGAGGACGGTCTGGTAGTTCTGGCATTCGCCGGTGGCGCCGATGATGTGGTCGGCGGGTACGTTCATAGAAACCTTGAAATTGCCAAAGGTCAGCGCGAACTCTCCGCGGCTGGTGAACTGGTTGTTCTGCCATCCCTGGAAATCGCTGTATACGCAAAGGCGGGGATACCACTGGGTCATGGTGAAAATATAGTTGCCGTCCTCGGGGAAGTACTCATAGCCTCCGCGACCGCCGGTCTTCATGCGATCCGAGATGTGGTAGTTCCAGTCGATCCTGAAGACAAATTTCTGACCGGGCTTGAGGACGGTGGGCAGCTCAACGCGCATCATCGTCTTGTTGATCGTATGGCGGAGGGGTTTACCCAGAGCGTCGGTGATCCTGGTGATGCTATCGCCGAAGTCGTTGGGTTCATGTGCCCGGGCGGCCCTTTCGAGCATTGCGTCGCTGACCAATTTTTGCATCGAGCTGCCATCCTGGTAGTTGGCGTTGTTTCTCGAGCTATGCTCGTTCTCGTCCAGCTGGAGCCAGAGATAGGTGAGCTCGTTGGGAGAGTTGTTGGAGTAGGTGATGGTCTCCGAGCCGGTGAGCCACTGTTTGTCCTCGTCGAGGCTGCAGGTGATGTCGTAGTCGCATCGTTGCTGCCAGTATTTGGGCCCGGGGGCGCCGCTCGCCGTGCGGTATTCGTTGGGCGTAGGCAGGATAGTGCCCAGCGCCTCGAACTTATTCCCGTGGTTGGAGGTGGGATTGTTTTGAATATTCTGAGCCAGCAGGGTCCCCGCGGAACAGAAACTCAACAAAATAAGCAGTTGTTTTTTCATGTGTGTGTTTTATGCACCGGGGATGGTTTTTCTGAAATTTAACCCATCCCCCGGTGCTCCGTTTATGATGGGCTTTCAGCCGGCGGACCTGTGGTCCGCCTTGTAAAGCCTGAGATTTGGTTTATGGACCGCTGTTCTACGGCCAGCGATCGAATGCCATTTTAAGGGAGGCCAGCACCACCAGTGCCGAAACGCCTCTGATCCACCAGACCCTTCTGATCTTCATCAATTGCACGAATATAAAAGAAATCACCAGGATAATGGCTACGACCAGCAGCTGCGCGGCTTCGATGCCCAGATTGAAGGCCAGCAGGGGAATGACCAGGTTGTCTCCTCCGACCAGGCTGAGCAGGCTGTTGGCGAACGCGAGGCCGTGGATCAACCCGAAGAAGAGCGCAAAGAAATAGATGACCGGTAGTTTGGAGGGGTGTTCGACCTGTTCTGTCCGCTGCAGGAGGTTGTTGATAGCAGTCGCCACGATGGTCAGGGGAATGAGGAACTCGATCCAGCGGGTGGCGAAATGCACCAGGCCAAGGGCGCTGAGCGCAAGAGTAACGGAATGCCCTATCGTAAAGGCGGTGACCAGGATCACTACTTTCCGCCAGTCTTTCATGAGATAGCGCAGGCAGAGCGCGGCCACGAAGAGGATGTGATCCATGGCTTCCCACGTGAGGATATGACCGATGCCGATATCGAAGTAGAGCTTAAAATCGAGCATATGTTCAAAATTATTCAGACTTTTGTACTACAAAAATTTATCTTTTAAATGGTTACATCCATATTTAAGTGGTTCGCCGTGGTGGGTTTATCGTTGTTTTTTATGGCTGGCGCTCCGGCTGTGCACCCGTTGTATATTACTGTGACGGAGATAAAACACAACCCTAAGGATAAGATCCTGGAAATAAGCTGTAAGATCTTTACGAATGACCTGGAGGCTGTGCTGGAGAAGCTGGCAAAGACGAAGGTGGACCTCTCCGGTGAAAAAGATAAAGCGGCGAATGACAGGCTGATTGACGAATACATAGAAAAGCACCTGAGGCTGAAAGTGGATGGAAAGCCTGCGGGGCTTCGCTGGGTAGGCAGCGAAAAGGAGTCGGACGGCACCTGGTGTTATTTTCAGGTGAATGATGTGCCGGCGGTTAAAAGGATCGATGTGGCCAATGACCTGTTATATGAGGCATTTAGCCAGCAGATCAATATCATGCACGTGACCGTGGGGAGTGAGCGGAAGAGTACGCGGCTGGACTGTCCGGAGGCGAATGCATCGTTTCAGTTCTAGTGGGTGGGATCAGTCCTCCTTGTTCTCCTCTTCTTCGTCCCTTAGTTCTTTCTGCACCTCTTCCGGTGGTGTGACCAGCACCTTGTCGATGCGCTGGGCGTCCATGTCGATGATCTCGAACGTAAAGCCGCGCCATTCCAACTTTTCGCCGCTATTGGGGATATGCTCCAGGTGGTTGAGGAGGAACCCTGCCAGGGTATCGAATTCGTGATCTCCTTCGTCCCGCCATTCCGTCTTATGGAAGTGCGCGAGGAAGTCATAGAAGGGCACCTGAGCGTCTACGAGCCAGCTGCCGTCTTCGCGGAGCTTGAGCTCATAGTCGGATATATCCGGCTGTGCTATCTCACCGATGATCGCTTCCAGGATATCGTTGAGGGTGATCAGGCCCAGCAGGCTGCCGTATTCGTCGACGATGAAGCAGCAGTGTATCTTACTCTGCTTAAATTTTTCCAGCACCATATAGGCCGAATTGTTCTCGGGAACGAACAATGGCAGGGACATGATGTCCTTGAATGGGATATTGTCATCGGTGACGTAGAGAGTTTTTATCGAGACGACGCCTTTGATGTTGTCGATCTCGCCATCGCAGATGGGATAGACCGAGTGGGGTTCCCTGAGTATTTTCTCCTTGATCGTCTCTTCGTTGTCGTCGAGGTCGAACCAGATAATATCGCTGCGGTGGGTCATGAGCGAGGTGATGTTACGGTCGCCGAGGTGGAAGACGCGTTCGATGATCTCCTGTTCGGCCTCTTCGATGGCGCCCTGCTCAGTGCCTTCGTTGATGATGGCTTTGATCTCGTCTTCCGTGACCGCGCTGTCGGAGGAGGGGTTGATGCTGAATACCCGGAAGAAGAGATTGCTGGTCTTGTTGAGCAGCCAGACGATGGGGTAGGTGATGAGGGACAGTACCCGCACGGGATTGGCGACGAGGCGGGCGATCTGTTCGGCTCTTAGCAGGCCAATTCGTTTTGGGATGAGCTCGCCGCAGATGATGGACAATAGGGTCACCGCTACAAGGATAAGGGCGGTGGAAAGATTGGCGGCGTAGTTCCGCAAAAAAGGTATTTTTTCCAGGTAGGGCTGGAGCTCTGCGCTAAATTTTTCACCGGAATAGAAACCAACAAGGATAGCGATCAGGGTGATGCCTATCTGGGCGGTAGAGAGGAAGAGCTCGGGGCTTTCTGCCAGCTTGAGGGCGGAACGGGCTTTTTCGTCGCCGTTCTCGGCGAGATTCTCGAGCCGGCTTTTGCGCGCCGATACGAGGGCGATCTCGGCCATGACGAACAACCCGTTCAGAAAGATCAGGAACAATAAAATGATCACATCAAGCATGGTGTGGTATATGGGGTTGTAAATGAAGAGTACCAAACTGGAAACGGAACAGGCGGCTGAGCTGCCAGCCGATGAGCGAACCGATAAGGGCTCCGCAGGTGACGTCCAGGGGAAAGTGCACCCCTACATAGACCTGCGCATAGGCGATCAGGAAGGCCCAGACGAATACGAGCGACCACCAGCGGCTGGTATGGCGCAGGGTACGATAGATAAAGAATGCCAGGGCAAAATGGTTGACAGCATGTGAAGAGGTAAAGCTCGAGCTTGCCGGGCAGTAGTTGGCGATAAATCTAACAGAATCTGCTATCAGCGGGTCGTTGCAGGGGCGGGTACGAATTACCAGGGTATCCTTAATGAGCTTGCTGCTGATAAGGTCGCCGATGATGGCGGTCATGATAAGGTAGGCGGCCCACCACCATCCTTTTTTTCTAAAATTCAGCGTAATGAATACCAGTAAAAAAAGGTAAAAGGGAAGCCATAATTCAGACTCCCGCATGAACAGGAAAAGCCTATCCAGAAAGGGAGACGTCCAGGCTTGATTGATCCGGGAAAAGAGCCAATAGTCACCCTGTAAAATACCGTGTAAAAGGCCCGGATGCGCCCCGGAATCGAGTAAAATCATGGTTTCATTAATAATTGACCTACTTTTACGCCCGTTTTATTAAATATG
>Ga0105239_10009499_pt1 | contig 10952 bp, 8 predicted proteins | sample KBSC44metaG_FD_92761 | JGI IMG/M metagenome (GOLD analysis project Ga0105239, IMG submission 92761) | Corn rhizosphere microbial communities from Kellogg Biological Station, Michigan, USA - KBS C4-4 metaG | ecosystem: Host-associated > Plants > Roots > Rhizosphere > Soil | place: Michigan, USA...
GCGAAGCACAAGAAGGAGCCGTGGGCGCGCCTCGGCGTGAACATCGAGAACGACTTCGAGCCGCTCTACGTCGTCGACGCCGACAAGAAGAAGACCGTCGAGCTGCTGAAGAAGCGGGTCGCGGAGGCGGACGAGGTCCTGCTCGCGACGGACGAGGACCGCGAGGGCGAGGCGATCGCGTGGCACCTGCTGGAGGTCCTCAAGCCGAAGGTCCCGGTCCGCCGGATGGTCTTCCACGAGATCACACGCGACGCGATCAGCCGCGCGCTCGACGAGACGCGCCCCATCGACGAGCGACTGGTGGACGCGCAGGAGACGCGCCGCATCCTCGACCGTCTCTACGGCTACGAGGTCTCGCCGGTCCTCTGGAAGAAGATCATGCAAGGCCTTTCCGCCGGTCGTGTCCAGTCGGTCGCGACGCGCCTCGTGGTCGAGCGCGAGCGCGAGCGGATGGCCTTCGTCCGCGCGGCGTGGTGGGACATCAGGGCGACCTTCGCGCCGGATCCGTTCGAGGCGCAGCTCTCCTCGCTCGACGGCCGCCGAATTGCGACGGGCCGGGACATCGGGCAGGACGGGAAGCTGCGCGACGAAGCCCTGCTGCAGCTCGACGAGGAGACCGCGCGCGGCCTCGCCGAGCGGATGCAGGGCGTCCCGTTCCAGGTCCGCAGCGTCGAGAGCAAGCCCTACTCCCGGCGGCCGAGCCCGCCGTTCATGACGTCCACCCTGCAGCAGGAGGCGAGCCGCAAGCTCCGCTACACCGCCCAGACGACGATGCGCATTGCCCAGCGCCTCTACGAGAACGGCTACATCACGTACATGAGGACGGACTCGACGACGCTGTCGGACTCCGCGCTCAAAGCGGCCCGGGCGCAGGCGGCCGAGCTCTACGGGTCGGAGTACGTCGCCGCGCAGCCGCGCCGCTACGAGCGCAAGGTGAAGAACGCGCAGGAGGCGCACGAGGCGATCAGGCCGGCCGGCGACACCTTCCGCACGCCGCAGCAGGTCGCGGGCGAGCTCTCGCCGGACGAGCGGGCGCTGTACGAGCTGATCTGGATCCGCACGATCGCGTCCCAGATGGCCGACGCGAAGGGCGAGACGGTCTCCGTCCGGATCTCCGGCACGTCGTCGGCGGACGAGGCTGCCGAGTTCGCGGCGGCGGGCACAGTGATCACGTTCCGGGGTTTCCTCGCGGCCTACGAGGAGGGGCGCGACGACAAGGCTCCGACGGCCCCCGGGCGTGAGGAGGCCGAGCGCCGCCTGCCGCACCTCACGGAGGGGCAGGAGCTGGAGGCGGCCCGGCTCGAGCCGGCGGGCCACGAGACGAGCCCGCCCGCGCGCTACACCGAGGCGACGCTCGTTCGCGCGCTCGAGGAGCGCGGCATCGGCCGGCCCTCCACGTACGCGTCGATCATCGGGACGATCCTCGACCGCGGCTACGTCTTCAAGAAGGACAGCGCGCTCGTGCCCTCCTTCCTCGCCTTCGCGGTCATCGGCCTCCTGGAGCAGCACTTCGGCCAGCTCGTCGACTACGACTTCACCGCGCGGATGGAGGACGCGCTCGACCGGATCGCCGCCGGCGAGGAGCAGCGCGTTCGTTGGCTCGAGCGCTTCTACTACGGCGACGGCGACAGCGGCCTGAAGGAGCTCGTCGAAGATCTCGGCGGGATCGACGCGCGCGAGATCAGCTCGGTCGCGATCGGCAACGGAATCGTCCTGCGCGTCGGCCGCTACGGCGCCTACCTGGAGCGCGACGGCCAGCGCGCGAACGTCCCTGACGACATCGTCCCGGACGAGCTGACGGTCGAGAAGGCCGAGGAGCTCCTTTCGCAGCCGTCGGGCGAGCGGTCGCTCGGCGTCGATCCCGAGACCGGCCGCGAGATCATCGTGCGCAGCGGCCGCTACGGGCCCTTCGTGAGCGAGGTCGTCGACGAGGATTCCAAGGAGAAAGGGCGGACGGGCTCGCTGCTCTCGAGCCAGTCGCCGGAGACGGTCACGCTCGAGGAGGCGCTCCAGCTCTTGGCGCTGCCGCGGCTCGTCGGCACGGCTCCGGACGGCGAGGAGGTGCTCGCGCGCACCGGGCGCTACGGGCCGTACGTTCAGAAAGAGAAGGAGACGCGTTCCCTGGAGCGCGAGGAGCAGGTCTTCGAGATCACGCTCGACGAGGCGCTCGCTCTCCTCGCCCAGCCGAAGGCGCGCGGCCGCGGCGCAGCGAAGCCGCCGCTGCGCGAGCTCGGCGGGGACCCGTCGACCGGGAAGCCGGTCGTCCTGAAGGAGGGGCGCTTCGGCCCCTACGTCACAGACGGCGAAACGAACGCGAGCCTCCGCGCGGGCGATTCCGTCGAGTCGGTCACCATCGAGCGCGCATCCGAGCTGCTCGCTGAGCGGCGCTCGAAAGGTCCTACGACGAAGCGTCGTACGGCAAAGCGTAAAAAGTCCTAAACAAACCTTTTCTCGCGGGTCTCGTCTTCAGTTATGACGGGCAAAAGAACGTCGGATGCCCGCGCCTACCCAAACCGGAAGGCCTGCACCAACGGAATAGCAAGTGCCGCCATGACGTTCGACAGGACCGAGGGATTAGGGGGCTGTTCCCCCTATCCACGCGAGGAGAATGCTCATACAGTGCGAAAGATCGACACAGCCGCAACATCTAAGCCCGAAGAGGAGAAATTGACCCAGAGCCAACTGCACGAGTTGCTCGAGACCGAGCCTGCCCGCCTGCTGCTCGACGGGGCGGAGGAGCGCGGCTACATCGAGCCGGCCGAGATCGAGGCCTTCGCGCTCGAGCACGACCTCGCCGAGGACGAGGTCGAGCTGCTGCAGCGCGAGCTCGAGGCGACCGGCCTCGAGGTGCGCGAGACGCCGCGTGAGGCGGAGGAGTCCGCGAAGGAGAAGGAGCCCGTCACCCCCCGACCGGAGCAGCACGCGCTCGTCGGTGCCGCCGACAGCCTCCAGCTCTTCCTCGCCGACATCGGCCGCCACAAGCTGCTGACCGCCGCCGACGAGGTCATGCTCGCGAAGGCGATCGAGCGCGGCGACCTTGCCGCCAAGCGCCGCATGATCGAGTCGAACCTGCGGCTGGTCGTCTCGATCGCCAAGGGTTACCGCGGGCTCGGCGTCCCCTTCCTCGACCTGATCCAGGAGGGCACTCTCGGGCTGAACCGCGCTGTCGAGAAGTTCGACTGGCGCCGCGGCTACAAGTTCTCGACGTACGCGACCTGGTGGATCCGCCAGTCGGTGCAGCGCGCGGTCGCGAACCACGCGCGCACGATCCGCGTGCCCGTCCACGTCGTCGAGCGCCAGCAGAAGCTCGGCCGCGCCGCGCGCCGGCTCGAGGTGGAGCTGGGCCGCGAGGCGACGAAGCAGGAGCTCGCGGACGCCACCGGCCTGCCGATCCAGCACGTCGACGAGGCGCTGGGCGCCGCCCAGGCGTCGGTCTCGCTCAACCAGACGGTTGGCGCCGACGACGAGGGCGAGCTCGGAGACCTCTTCGCAGACCGCGAGGCCGCCGACCCGTTCGAGGAGGCCGAGGAGTCACTCCGCCGCCAGGGCGTACGGCGGGCGCTGGACGCCCTGCCCGAGCGGGAGCGGCGGATCCTCGAGCTGCGCTTCGGCTTCGAAGGCGAGCCCTGGACGCTCGAGGCCATCGGCCACGAGCTCGATTTGACGCGCGAGCGCGTCCGGCAGCTCGAAGGCCAGGCTCTGGCGCGCCTCGCGGCTCTCCGCGAGCTCCAGACTGCCGCGGCTTAACGAACGGCCAACATCCAGGGCGTTCCCGCCGTCGTAGAACGGTAGACGTGACAGCGGCCACGTTCCGCTCGGCATACTCCCAACGGAGGTAGAAAACACATCGTCAAGAGGCGAAGGAATGGGAGGTATTGATGAGATCTCGTAAGCGGTGGAGCTCGGTCCTCGGGGCCGCCGCGGTCGTCGCCGTGTTGGCGGTGATTGCCGCCGGCTGCGGAAGCAGCAACAAGAAGTCCGCGTCCTCGACTTCGTCGAGCGGCTCCAACTCAGGCAAGACGTTCGACACACTGCACGTGGTCTGGGGCGACACGGACTACATGGATCCGGGCCTGTCGTATCGCCTGGAGTCCTGGCAGCTCTTCCAGAACATCTACGAAGGGCTCGTCACCCAGAAGCATGCCTCCGGCGCAGACTCGACGACCGTCATTCCGGCCCTGGCGAGTGCCTTGCCGACTGTGAGCAGCGATGCGAAGAACTACAAGTTCACGCTGCGGAAGGGCCTCAAGTACTCGAACGGCAAGCCGGTGAAGGCAAGCGACTTCCCGGCGACCATCATCCGCGACTTCAACATGAACTCGCCGGGCGTGGGCTTCTACTCGAACATCGTCGGCTCCGAGGGTTGCGAGAAGAACCCGACGACGTGCAAGTCGATCTCCGGGATCATCGCGGACGACTCCGCGGGAACGGTGGAGATCAAGCTGCAGAAGCCGCAGTCGGACTTCCTCTACGTGCTGTCGCTGCCGTTCTCGGCGCTAGTCCCGAAGGGGACGCCGGCGAAGCCGCTGACGAACCCGCCTCCGCCCGCGAACGGGCCGTACGTCATGACGAGCTACCAGCCGCACAAGTCGTTCGTGATCAAGCGCAACCCGAACTACAAGGCGGGCTCGATCCCGACCGTGCCGCAGGGAAACCCGGACGTGGTCATCGGGACGATCACCGACGATCTCGCTGCCTCGGCGCAGAAGGTCATCTCGGGCTCGGCGGACTACGACGAGAACCTGCTTCCGACCGACCGGCTCTCGACGATCCAGAAGAAGTACGGCGACCAGGTGAAGTTCTTCACCACGCCATCCACGTACTACTTCTTCATGAACCAGCGCACCCCACCCTTCGACAACCTGAAGGCGCGGATGGCAGTCAACTACGGGATCGACCGCGACCAGCTCGTCAAGATCCGCGGCGGGCTCGGGAAGACGACGCAGAACTTCCTGCCGCCCACCTACCCGCAGTACAAGAAGATCGACTTCTACAAGCACGACGTCGCCAAGGCCAAGCAGCTCGTGCAGCAGTCGGGCACGAAGGGCATGAAGGTGACCGTCTACACGATCGGCGACGACGAGATCGACAAGGCGACCGGTGAGTACCTGCAGGGCGTCCTCAAGGAGATCGGCTGGAACGCCGGCATCCGCGAGCTCGCGGGCGGTACGTACTTCACGGTCGTCGGAAACCAGGCGACGAAGGCGCAGATCGGCTTCACCGACTGGTTCCAGGACTACCCGTACCCGACCGACTGGTTCGGCGTCCTCCAGGACGGGACGAAGATCACCGAGACGCACAACAACAACAACTCGAACGTCAACGTCCCAGCCGTCAACAAGGAGATCGAGCGGCTCTCGCACCTGCCGCCCGACCAGGCGAAGTCGAAAGAGACCAACGACGCCTGGGCCAAGCTCGACCACGACCTGATGGTCAAGTACGCGAGCCAGGTGCCGTACCTGAATGGGCTCCTGACCGACTTCTTCTCGAAGCGGATGGATCCCAGCTGTAACGTCATCACGAACTTCTACTCCGACTTCTCGCAGTACTGCCTGAAGTAACGAGGTGATTGCTCCGGGCGGCCCGGCTCCAACCGGGCCGCCCGGTTCGTCACAGGTAAGGACGGGAATAGGGAGGACGTGGCCAGCACCGATACCGGAGCGGATTTCACCCTCGACACCGCGGCGGAGCTTGCCGCCGAGGAGGGTGGCCGCGGGATCGAGGGCAAGAGCCCGTGGTTCCTCGCGTGGCGCCGTCTCCGGCGGAACTGGGTCGGCCTCGGCGCCCTGGCCGTCTTCCTCGCGATCGTCCTCGCCTGCCTGCTCGCACCGGTCTACGCCGCGCACGTCTCGGGCATGAGCCCCAACGACACGAACGTCGGCGGGACAATCACCGTTGACGGCAAGACGGTCGACGTGGTCTCGTCGGGCGGCGTGACGACCGGACCGAACGGTGAGATCCAGGTCAAAGCGGGCGGCGTCCCGATCGGGCCGCAGTGGTGGCACGCGGGCGGACAGTACGTCCTCGGCGCCGACTCGCTCGGTCGCGACATCGCCACGCGAATCCTGTACGGCGGTAGGAACTCGCTCCAGGTCGGGATCATCTCGGCGGTGATCTGCGCGATCTTTTCGATCATGCTGGCCCTGTTGGCCGGCTACTTCGGCGGTGCTTCCGACTGGATCATCTCGCGGTCTTTCGACCTTATCTGGGCGTTCCCGGTCATCCTGCTCGGGATCGCGCTCGGCACTGCGCTAGCAGTCAACGGCTTCCACCACTTCGGGATCAACCTGTCCGGCTCCAGCCTCTGGATCCCGACCTTCGTCATCTCGATCGTCTTCATCCCCTACCTCGCGCGACCGCTGCGCGGCCAGATCCTCTCGTTGCGTCAGTCGGAGTTCATCGACGCCGCGATCTCTCAAGGCGCGAACCCGATGCGGGTGATGTTCTCGGAGCTGCTACCGAACATCGCGTCGACGGTGCTCGTGCTCTTCACGCTGATCGTCGCGAGCACGATCCTGACCGAGGCCGCCCTCTCGTTCCTCGGCGCGGGCGTGCAAGCGCCGAACCCGTCCTGGGGGACGCTCATCGCCGCCGGCCAGAACACCATCCAGACCGCGCCGTGGCTGGGGATCGCGCCCGGGATCGCAATCGTGCTGACGGTGCTCGCCCTGAATGTGTTCGGCGATGCGCTCCGCGACGCGCTCGACCCGCGGGCAAAAGTAAGGATCGAGCACTGATGGTCGCCTTCGTCCTCAGGCGGCTCTTCGGAATGCTGATCGTGCTGATCGTGGTCAGCTTCATCGTCTACGTCATTTTCTTCAAGATTCCCGGCGGCGACCCGGCCCAGCGCCTCGCCGGCCGCACGGCAACGCAGGGCAACATCACCGCCATCAGGCACAAGCTTGCCCTCGACAAGCCGTTCTACGTCCAGTGGGGCCGAATGATGGAGCAGCTCGCCACCGGCAAGCTGATCTCCTACACCGACCAGCTCAGCGTCAGGAGCCAGATCTGGCAGGGCATCCCTGTCACCTTCTCACTCGCCATCGGCGCCGCGATCATCTGGCTGTTCTTCGGCATCCTCGTGGGGGTGATCTCGGCCGTCACTGCCGGCGGCGTTTCCGACCGCGGCATCACCGTGCTCGCGTTAATTGGAGTCTCGATGCCGGTCTTTTGGCTCGGGATCATCCTCCGGTACTTCCTCGCCGAGCAACGGAGCTGGTTCCCTGACGGCGGCTACATCCCGCTCACGACTAACCCCGCGCAGTGGTTCTACCACCTGCTGCTTCCCTGGTTCACCCTTGCCGTTCTTTTCATCGGCTTCTACGGCCGCGTGCTCCGCTCGAACATCCTCGACACGATCAACGACGACTACGTCCGCACGGCTCGCGCCAAAGGTCTTTCGCCTCGCCGCGTAATGGTCAAGCACGTGCTGCGAAACTCGCTGATCCCGATCGTGACGTTGTTCGGGCTCGACTTCGCGGCCGTCCTCGGCGGCGGGGCGATCCTCACGGAGACCGTCTACGAGCTTCACGGGGTGGGCTTCTACGCGCGCACCGCAATCGGGAATCTCGATCTTCCGCCGCTGATGGGCGTCACCCTCTTCGGCGCGTTCTTCATCGTCATGTTCTCGACGATCGTGGACGTCGTCTACGCGTGGCTCGACCCGAGGATCCGTCTCCAGTGACGGCGGCCGGGCCTGGGCCGACCCCGGTCCGGGCGGAGCCCCGCGACGACGCGGAGCAAGTCACCCAGCTCTTGCCGGACGAGCCGGCCGCGGTCGAGGAGACCCGAGGCGAGTGGTCGCGCATCCGGACGGCGTACGACTACCCCGGCTGGGCGCGGGCGGCCTCCCTGCGGCCAGGTCAGGGGCCTGGCCCCGGACGGTGGCTCCCCGAGCCGCGTCCTGGGGAAAACCCTGTGGACGAAGCGCGCGCCTACCTCGGCACGCCGTACGAATGGGGCGGGATGACCGAACGCGGGATCGACTGCTCCGGCCTCGTCCACATGGCCTATCGGCGCACAGGCCGGCTCGTTCCGCGCGACGCCGACCAGCAGGAGGAAGCAGGCGCATCGCTCACCGAGGACGAGCTGCGCCCCGGCGACCTGATCACCTACGGCGACGAGGCGACCACGCATATCGCGTTCTGGCTCGGCGACGGCCGAATCCTGCACTCGACCGAGCGCGACGACGTCGCGTGCGTGCTCGAGGAGCCCGAGCCGGCGGACCTCCGCGCCCGCCGCCGAGCGCTGGTGCGCCTCCGGTGAAACCTCCATTGCTACGGTGGCCGGCCTGATGGCAGAGCGGCTCCTCGACGTCAAAGATCTGAAGGTCCGCTTCGCGACCGAGGACGGCATCGTCCACGCCGTCGACGGCGTCAACTTCACCCTCGACCGCGGCGAGGTGCTCGGCATCGTCGGCGAATCCGGCTCCGGCAAGAGCGTGACCGCGATGACGATCCTCGGGCTCACGCGCGGAACGAACACGCAGTACGAGGGCGAGATCCTTTACAAGGGCGAGGACCTGATCAGGCAGTCGGAAGGCCGGCTGCGCTCGGTCCGCGGCGCTCAGATCGCGATGATCTTCCAGGACCCGATGACCTCGCTGAACCCGGTCTACAAGGTCGGCGACCAGATCTGCGAGGCGATCCGAGCGCACGACGATGTGTCTGGCCGAACGGCGCGCGGCCGCGCGGTGGAGCTCCTGCAGCAGGTTGGCATCCCGAATCCGCGGCAGCGCGTCGACGACTACCCGCACCAGTTCTCCGGCGGAATGCGCCAGCGCGCGATGATCGCGATGGCACTTTCCTGCAACCCGGACATCCTGATCGCCGACGAGCCGACGACCGCCCTCGACGTGACGATCCAGGCGCAGATCCTCGAGCTGATCGACAAGCTCAAGGACGACTTCGACTCCGCGGTGATCATGATCACCCACGACCTCGGCGTCGTGGCCGAGGTCGCCGACCAGATCCTCGTCATGTACGCCGGCCGCGTGGTCGAGCACGGCGGCAAGCGCGATGTCTTCTACGACCCGCAGCACCCGTACACGTGGGGCCTGCTCGGCTCGATCCCGCGCCTCGACCGGCCCAAGCCGAAGCGGCTGCACTCGATCCAGGGCAGCCCGGCCTCGCTGATCAACCTGCCGCAGGGCTGCAAGTTCCGCCCTCGCTGCCCGCATGCCTTCGAGAAGTGCCACGAAGAGCCTGGCCTCGAGAACCGCATCGAGCAGAAGGGCCACCTCGACCGCTGCTGGTTGACGGTCGAGGAGAAGAAGCGCCTGCGCGTGACGACGCTGGCCGGCGAGGCGGTGGGAGCCGCGTGAGCGCGGATCCGCAGCAGAACGGCGACGGCGCGCTCGTCGAGATCCAGAGCCTGAAGAAGTACTTCCCCATCCGGAAGGGCGTCCTCCAGCGCGAGGTCGAGCGCGTCCACGCCGTCGACGACGTGACGCTCTCCGTCGCGCAGGGCGAGACGGTCGGCCTGGTCGGCGAGTCGGGTTGCGGCAAGTCGACGCTCGGCCGCTGCGTCGTCCGCCTGCTCACGCCGACCGAGGGCGACATCGTCTTCCAGGGAACCTCGATCGGCAGGCTCGGGCCCCGCGCCCTGCGCCCACTGCGCCGCGAGATGCAGATGGTCTTCCAGGACCCCTACGCGAGCCTGAACCCGCGCAAGCGCGTTGGCTCGATCGTGGGCGACCCGCTCAAGATCCACGGCATCGGCAACAGCAAGGAACGCAAGACGCAGGTCGAGGAGCTGCTCGAGACCGTGGGCCTCTCGCCCGAGCACTACAACCGCTTCCCCCACGAGTTCTCGGGCGGCCAGCGCCAGCGCATCGGCGTGGCTCGAGCGCTCGCGCTTCGGCCGAAGCTGATCGTCGCCGACGAGCCCGTCTCCGCTCTCGACGTCTCGATCCAGGCGCAGATGATCAACCTGCTCGAGTCGCTTCAAGACGACTTCGGCCTCACCTACATCTTCATCGCGCACGACCTCGGCGTCGTCCGCCACGTCTCTGACCGCATCGCCGTGATGTACCTCGGCAAGCTCGTCGAGCTCTCGCCGGCGGAGGAGCTCTATTCGCGGCCGATCATGCCCTACACCGAAGCGCTGCTCTCGGCGGTCCCGATCCCCGACCCCGACCTCTCGGAAAAGCGCGAGCGGATCGTGCTCGAGGGCGACGTGCCCTCGCCGATCCACCCACCGTCCGGATGCCGCTTCCACCCCCGGTGCCGCTACGCGACGGACATCTGCCAGCAGGTCGAGCCCCCGCTGACGGACTACGGCAACGGCCACCTGGCCGCCTGCCACCACCCGCTCAACGTCGACAAGGCGACGCTCGAGCGCGTGACCGCTTCGGAGCGCCACACGCCCGATTCCGCGGACGAAAGCGCGCTCCCCGAAGACCCCAGCAAGACCGAGAGTCACCCCATCCCTGAAAAGGGGTAAGACGGCGCGCTAAAGCGGGGGGGCAGCGAAACCGATACGGCGGTTACCGTGGACGCTGCAGAGCGGAAAGAGATCCTGTCGCGCTATGTCGACCACAGCCGCCGGTTCGAGGCGGCTGCGAAGCGACGTGGCGGGCGCGGCGCCGAGGTCATCCCCTTCAGCGGCCCGCTCCAGGAGCTCGAGCAGGAGCCGACCGCCCGGGAGATCGAGGTGCTGCAGCTGATCTCCGATGGGTTGGTCAACCGCGAGATCGGCGTCCGGCTCTTCCTCTCAGAGGAAACGGTCAAGTCTCACGTGCGCCATCTGCTCGCGAAGCTGCAGGCCCGCTCGCGCGCACACGCCGTCGCCGTAGGCTTCAGGCGCGGCCTGATCGCCTAACGCGATTGTTAGCGAAACCTAGGTAGTTCTACGCGCTTCTCCACAACCCTGTGGAAATCCCTCAACAGGGTGATGTGAACACTCTGGGGAAAACGGAAGCTACGACTCGCCTTGAGCGAGGGGACTTACCA
>Ga0105239_10009500_pt1 | contig 10952 bp, 10 predicted proteins | sample KBSC44metaG_FD_92761 | JGI IMG/M metagenome (GOLD analysis project Ga0105239, IMG submission 92761) | Corn rhizosphere microbial communities from Kellogg Biological Station, Michigan, USA - KBS C4-4 metaG | ecosystem: Host-associated > Plants > Roots > Rhizosphere > Soil | place: Michigan, USA...
GCATCAGCCGTTTTGCTGTTGGCATCTAAATCGGTATCGGACGGCAAATCGTCAATGGAAGGAATCTGGTCATAGCGCAAGTCGTCGAGCGGGACCGTCTGCGGCGCGGCTTTGACGGTCTTTTCTTTGCGCGGCCCTTTGGTTTTGACTTGCACCACATCCTCATACTTCAGCGCCTCGCGTACCGCGGGATCCTGGGGTAAGGCGTCGGCTTCGCGCGTGGTGAGGTTGTCGGTCTTAAACGCAATCAAGTAGCCCGACCCCGCCACATGCTGCTGCACGCGCTCGCGCTTGGCGCGGACGTCCGGGTCGGTCTTGGGATCGCCCGGCGCTAAGATTTCTAAGAGCGCCTGCGACATGCCCATATCCGGCCGCTGGCTTAATACTTCAAATTTAAATTTCTTGAGCGTTCCCGACAGTTCGGTGGGGATCTGATTGTTCTTGACCGTCAAAATCATGTACCCGCCCTTTTCTAACACGCGGTTGATTTCAGTCAACATAAACGCTTTCTGACGTAAATTGTCTTCGGAATTGCCCAACGACCCAAAGATGCCGGTTTCGACGACTTGCAAATAGTGATCGGCAATCCAGGCGCCGTTGTCTTGTTTTAACCGGTCGCGCACGACGTCTTGCTGGCGGTAATGGATGTTGAAGGTGTCCGCGGCAATGCCCATGTGCTCCAAGATCTTCGCGACGGCTTTACGGGCTTCAAAGAGCATGCCTTTCGAGAAATCGAAGTTAAAGAATTCCGAATCGGCAAAGGAAATACCGATTTGGGAAAGAAGCCCGCTCAAGCGGGAAAGCGCACGGACTTCAATCGCACAAGCCGATCCCATAAATCCCCAGCGTTTGATCTGGTGCGGCAGTAAGGCGCGCGGGGCATCGGCGTGGGGATGGTGTTTGGGATCATGCGCATCGGCGTACGTTTTCAAGAATTTGATAAAGCGCATGAGCATGGCCATTTTGACGGTGTAAGCCGCGAGATTGGGGGCTTGTTCGGAATAGGTGGGGGAAATGGCGTCCCATCCGGAGGGATCGCCGTGTTGGCCGCGTTTGACGGCGCCAGCAATCCAGATGCGTAGTTTCTGTAAGAGGGTATGCTCCTGCGGCAGATCGGGTGGGGGAATGAGCGTGCCATACAAGCCATGGACCGCGCCATACAGATCGTCAATGACGTCCGGTGTGAATTGAACAGACACGTCCCCCATTCGGGCGACTTGATTAAAGATATCGATGCGATGTAAGGGATCAGAATCAGTGCCTAAGCGAGCCAGTCCTAAAAGCGCCAGGCGGCGGTGGGGATACACCGAGGCATCAAATTCGGGACGGTTTAAAAGAAGTTCGAGATGGTCGGGGTTTTGCAGGGTGGCGCGCAATTGCCGTAAAACGCTCCAGCGTAAATTGTTGGTGGCCTGGCGGTCGGCGAGAAAGTTTTGGGTCAGTTCATGCTGCTGAGCAGGGGTGAGGAGGTGGTAGCGGTCAACGATTTCGGTGCGGCCCAGAATGATTTGTTGGCCGGTGGTTTCATTGACGTAGTGAAACCCCCAGCTGATTTGGTCGTTGACGGAATCTTGGATCGTGGCGTAGGGATAATACGCCAGATGCAATGGCCAAGGGGATGGACTATCGGGATCAGAGGCTAGGGTTTCGGTTAACCAACGGATTTCATCCGTCGCATCCGGGTCGGACGTGTTGCGTGCGGGGCCATCGAGCCGGGTATACGATTGCCATTCCGGGACCTGCGCAGGGGCCAGGGACACCGCCTGGGCGAGGGTCTTGATACGGCGATTAGCGATCGTGCGGGCGGTGGGGACTTTTTCGTTTGGTGTCGAGGCTGAATCGGCCGAAGAGGCGCCCGCGGCGCTGGCCTGATTAAAAATACCCGACCGCAAGTGGTGGAGATGGGGGGACTGGGGATCATGGTCCAGCGGCGAAACCACTTCGCGTTCGCCGAGAGCGGTTTGAAGAAACAGGGCGCGGACTTCCGACGGCAAACAAGCCGGAGTCCCCGGCGCGGCTGAAACCGGCGGCGTCCCGAGGCCGAAGGCCACCAGGAGCGCTACGATGCGCTGAAAGAAAGTCATGATCCTTATACGCGCGCGGGTGCGCGCGTACGGTAGATGGAGATGAGTGTAGATCAGGCGCAGGCGGCTTCGAAATGGAACTGCCGGTCACTAATTTGGGTCAATTAGGCCCTGGGTCCTGACGACGGTGAACAACGGCGAGCGTTGGTGAAGGCGAGTATCGGTAATAGTGGTTACCGGGAATGGAAGCGATAGAACCGCCGTCCTGGTGGAATGGTAAAATCCATCATGGTTTTTGGGAAACGTCTTGCGGCCGGTGTGATTTGTTGGATCCAACTCGCAGCCACTTTTCCCTTGTCCCTGAATTCCACCGTATCCCTAACTCCATGTTTCAAGCCGGGAATAGATCTCTCTCAGGCCCTGTCGCAGCCCATGTTAGGAGTAAAAGCCGTGATCATTCATGAACCATTTAGGTGCATTGGACGCGTGGTAATACAAAAGTTAAAAAAAGCTCCTGAAGGATTTCGTTATGTCTTCGATTTTATGAGTCCGGCAGAGGAACAAAACATTCTTGCTGAACTCCGTCAGCTTAACTTTCAGTCGGTGGTGATGCGTGGGAGAGTTGCTAAACGTACAGTCGCGCACTTTGGATTTGACTACATTTACAACACCCAGCAAGCACGGCCATCAAAAGCAATTCCACCCTTTTTGCAACACATCATCTCGAAAGCGGCGTTAATCGCTGGATTACCCGACGATGCGTTTAATCAAGTACTTATTAACCGCTACCCGGCCGGAGCAGGAATTCATGGGCATAAAGATGCGCCGGCTTTTGATGAAACGATCGTGGGTATTTCTCTTGGTGCTCCTGCAGTCATGCGCTTGCATCATAGGACCCCGACAGTAGTTCAATCGTTTAAGCTCACCCTGGAGCCCCGATCGTTATACATTCTGAGCGGCACCGTACGCAGCGAATGGGAACATAGCGTGGATCCAGTGAAGAATTTGCGCTATTCCATTACTTTCCGCCGCGTAAAACCAGTACCGCTCCTACTAAAAAATAAAACCACTCGATCAGCCTAACGTACGCCGTTTGTTACGCCTAAAGCGTTGCGCTCAAGGCATTCGCTACACGTTCACAAAAGGGGTAGTTGCCGAGGTCTTTTGTCGTCGAAAACCGTACGGCCGTCGAGAGAGGACGAAATTTTTTCCTCATGAGCTATGGTGGCGGAAAAATCGGCTTCTGGTTGAACGTTGGATTCTATTGTCGTCACAAATTCGTGAAGGCGGCGCAAGCCGGCATTCTTGAGGCCTCCATCAATCTTGGCTCTCTCTAGCGAACGTTGAAGAATCGCAATAGATTCGTCATACGTTTTTAATGGCACGGGAAAAGGATGCCGGTCTTTCCCTCCGAGCGCAAAAGAATAGCGGGCAGGATCCGAAAACCTCGTGGGAGTTCCGTGAATCACTTCGGCCACAAGAGCCAGCGTTTGTAAGGTTCGCGGACCACATTGTTCGACGAGTAATAGCTCCGCGAAGTTTTTCAGATCGCGTTCATAAGCGGTGGCAAGTACAGCGCCGAGGCGCTTGAGATCAACGTTTGTAGCTCTGACGTCGTGGTGACGCGGAAGAACAAGTCGTCGAATTTCCTGGAGTGTACGCTCAGGGCTTTCATGGGCTACGGTAAGAAGCGCGTTCTGCGCCGGTCCGGCGTGAGTGTCCACGAGATTCATAATTTGGCCTTGGTGCATGCCCACAATTCCCGTATGAGGTGCGGTGACAAAATCTTTTACGGTTGCCGAGTGCCAGTGATAGCGGCGTGCGTAGCCGGTTTGTGAATTCATGCCCTGCTGCACCACCGCCCATTCTCCGGTTTTCGCCAAAACAAACGAGTGCAAATACAATTGAAAGCCATCGGCGATACAGTTGTTATCAATCTTCGCGGTGAGCCGGCTTGTTTGCACAAGGGTTTCACCGTCGAATCCGTACTTCTCGGCCAAGGCGCGTAACTCATTCGGCGTCTGACGCGATTGCTTTCCTCGACCGCCGCAGATATAGAGCCCTAGCTCTGCCGAGCGTGGATTCAAGCCCCGCTTAAGAGCATTCATGATGGACGTGGTAATTCCAGAAGAATGCCAATCCATTCCCATCACACTGCCGAGAGCTTGAAACCAAAAAGGATCGCTAAGCCGCGTTAGAAACGCGGAATGTCCGTCATGGAGCAAAAGGGTCTCGACAATGGCTGTTCCCAGGAGCGTCATGCGCTGAGATAGCCACGCGGGGACAAATCCTCCGTGCAAAGGTAAGTCAGCTGTGCCAGAACGTTTCATATCGCTAGGATTAACGTCTTTTGGGATCAGGTTGATTGGGCTTGTCGGGAATGTAACCGTATGTTTTCTGATACCGGATACGGACAGAGGCCTCGGCCTTCCATTTCGTCTTCGAATACCCGACGACTTCCCCTGTATCCGACCGAAGAATCGGCCACCCTTTTTTAGACTTCCTTCCAACGTGCCATGGCATATACATTCCGACAAAAGGCAGAGCAAGAAAGTAACTTTGAATCCCCTACTCTCCTTAGCTAAACGGAGCATCGACCGCGAAAGGCTATCTAGAATCGAACGGAGCTCGCGAAATGGAGAGCGTGCCTCCGTTAAGTCTTTCAATGGAAGACGGGCTAAACGACACTGGAGCCCGATGGGAGTTATAATTCCTCCAGATGTCGTTGTTAGATTAAAAAATTGGAGGCTGTATGAAAAAACATGCTTTTTTAACCGTCGTAGGATGTTTGTGCCTGGCTCAATTTGCCGCCGCCGATGCCGATTCCGTGGCGATGGTCGATGCGTTTAATACCCGCATTGCCGATATAACCAAGAAAGTATCGAAATATTGCGGTACGGATTTGAAATCGACGATCGATCCGGCGGGATATGACAAGACCAAGTTTACCGTCAATCCTTATACACCGGCCTACAATGCGTTGGTGGGTTTGGAATCCGTTTGTTTAAAAAAACCCGAGTATAAAGCCGCTGTGGCCAAAACCATTAAAGAAGTGAAGTTTGGTTTTGATCCCGCCAATGGGCCGGATACAGGCGTTGCGCTTGAAGGCTCCGCGTTAGTCGTCAAAATGTCCAGCGCCGCTAAAGGGGTCGATGATAAAGTCGCCAAATTCGTAACCGCGCAAATTAGCAAATAGTCTTAGTTGCTGATGACCGCCGGTTTTGGATCACGGGATCCCGAACCGGCGGTCTGCATTTCCCGTCCATGACCCGCGACCCTTTCTAGAGAAAAGGCTATAATAACGACTAGAAAATTTAAACTCGAGCAAAAAGGGAATTTATGCCAGCACCGTCTTATCGGAAGCGTCGACCCAATGTCGGTCCCAATAAAAATGAACTGAAGATTTCTCGCGGGGAAGCCCAAGTTCGTGAACGGGAACGCGCTGGCACCTTGCGTCAACGGTTTCCGGGCGTGAACCAGATTACCTTGGGGTACCGGATGCTGACGCCGGAAGATGCGGTATTGGAAGATATAAAGCGCGTTTTTGGATTGGATGATCCGTTGCAGTTGGACATTCCTTGCCAGGGGGGTTGCGGTAATGGATCTTTTCTCGTGACCGATGTCGCCATTCAGCTTTTGACCGGCACGCGCGACCATCATGAAGGGCTAGGGATTTGTCAGGGCACTTCGTATAAAGATGCGCGCCTGCCTTGTGGAACCCGGCTTTTCTATAAGCTGGATGTCAGCCGATAAAGTATTCATCGTCCTTCCCGCCTGGAATGAAGAAGGTGCGCTGAGGACGCTCGTTCCGCTTCTAGCTCTGCATTTAAAGCCTTACCTCTTCGAAATTGTTGTGGTCAACGATGGCTCGCGTGATGGCACCGCGGCCTTGGTATCCGATTTTTCCAAACAATGGCCCCTCCATGAAATCCGTCATCGGGTCAATCAAGGGTATGGGGCGGCGTTGCGCAGCGGGTATCTGTATGTTCTGCAAACGAGCCAAGGACCGGGAGATTTAGTGATCTCGATGGATTCGGATGGCACCCAAGGTCCGGAATTTCTCCCCGTGTTGATCGATGCTCTGCAACAGGGACAGGATGCGGTGACGGCTTCTTACGAAATGCCGGGTGGCGGTGTGACCGGGGTGCCCTTCCTGCGCCGCATCATGAGCCGGGTGATTAATACGCTATTTCATGTCGCCACGCCTTTCCCGGGTGTGCACACCTATACAAACGGCTTTCGCGGCTATCGCGTGGCGGCGTTGCGCAAGGTTCAGCACACCTTCGGCGCGCATCTCATCGACGATAATGGCTTTCCCGGCGGTGCTGAATTGTTTTTAAAAATCGCGCAAAGCGGAGCCACCTTAGGTGAAGTGCCCTTTGTCTTGCATTACGAAAAGCGCGGCGCCGATAGCAAAATCCGGATCGGGCAGACGATTCGGGGCTATTTGAAACTTATTTTTCGCGCGCGCACCCGTTTTATTTGAGTTTTGCCCATTGCAGAACACCCCCTTCGCTTCATAGAATAAGGCACTTAATAGGCCCCTGGCTGCGGGGGCCTTTTTACGTCTAAATCCATGATCATTTCACACCCTTCATTTCGGATCTTTTTTGGGTCCTTTTTATTGGTTTGCGCCTGGGCGCATGCCGAAGAGGCTTTACTGTATGTTTCAACGGAGACGGCGATCAGTTCCGGCGTTGTGGTCTCTGTTCCCATGGCGGCCCCCATCGAACCCTATGAATGCCCACTAGCGAAATGTGTCGTGCTTTCAAAATTTGGCGGTCGCACAGTACCGGGAAAAGGCGTGAGCGAAAAACATGAAGGTATTTGTTTACGTGTGACGCCCGGGCAGACCGTGCGCGCGGATCGCTCAGGGAAAGTTATTTTTGCCGGCTTTTCTAAAGCCTATGTCAGTCGCGCTGATAAACGCGATCAGCAGCGGTTGGTGATCATCCATCATGCCGACGGACAAAGCACGCGTTATGTCCATTTGAATACGTTGCAGGTCAAACCTCCGCAAGAGGTGAAAGCGGGTGACGTCATTGGCACGGCGTCCGAATCCGATGAGTGGAGTGAGCCGGTATTGCATCTGGAAATTCGCAGCGCCAATGGCACGCCGCTCAATCCGGAAAAATTCTTGAAAGTGTCTAAAAAATGAGCGCGCTATCGGTTCTTGTTTTAGCCGCCGGGCAGGGCACGCGCATGAAATCAGCCCTACCCAAAGTCCTGCATCCGATTTGTGGACGGCCTTTACTAGAGCATGTGTTGACAGCGGTTCGTGGTTTAAAGCCCGAAGGTACCGCGGTGGTGGTAGGCGTTGGACGCGATCAAGTCTGCGCGACACTTGAAAAGCGGGGCTGGAATGAATTGGCCTTTGCCGTGCAGAAAGAGCAGCGCGGAAGCGGTCATGCGGTGCTCGTGGCGCGTTCGTGGCTCAAACGCCGACAGGGAACTCTTTTAGTGGTGTATGGCGATACCCCGCTGTTGACGACGGCCACGTTGGCGGCATTAGTCAAAGAACATAAGCGCTCGGGAAATGCCGCGACATTTTTAGCCATGGACGTGAAAGATCCGACGGGATATGGCCGGATGATTTTGGATGTCGATGACGCGGTGGAACGGATTGTCGAGCATAAAGACGCGACGCCGGATGAGCGGCGCGTAACGCTTGTTAACACGGGTGTGGCCTGTTGGGATTTAAAAAAGTTGTTGCAGGTATTGCCGAAATTGCGTCCAAATAATGCCAAACACGAGTATTATTTGACAGATGCGGCTGCGCTCTTGCGACAAATCGGCGGACGCGTGGGCGTGTTGCGCGCACAAGATTCCGGTGAGACGCAAGGCATCAACAACCGCGTGGAGTTGGCGCAAGCGGAAACGGTTTTTCGACAGAAGATTTGCGAACGCTGGATGCGCGAAGGCGTGACAATTGTGGATCCGGCAACTACTTATATTGAGGCGTCCGTCGAATTAGCACCAGATGTGACGGTCTACCCAGGAACGGTCATTCGCGGAAAGTCGCGCATCGCTGCATTTTCCGAACTGGGGCCTTACAGCGTCATTGATGATGCTATCGTCGAAGAAGGGGCAAAAGTCGGGCCTTTTGCGCGGCTGCGTCCCGGGGCCGTCATCGGCCCCCATGCCCATGTGGGAAACTTTGTAGAAATTAAAAAGACGCGCTTGGGCGCTGGTGCCAAAGCCAATCATCTCACCTATTTGGGCGATGCCGAGGTGGGACCGCGGGCCAATATTGGCGCGGGAACAATAACGTGTAATTACGATGGTTTTACCAAGTCGCAGACGATAATTGAGGCAGATGCTTTCATTGGATCGAATACTAATTTGGTGGCGCCGGTCCGCGTGGGTCATGGCGCGATAGTGGGCGCCGGATCGACGATTACAAAAGATGTGCCTGCGGACGCGCTGGTCGTAGAGCGTGCGCGGCCAATACTAAAAGAGAAATGGGCTTATGAGTTCCGAAAAAAACAACAAACTAAAAAACGGACTGTCTGAACGCTTCAAAATTTTTAGCGGCAATGCCAACCGCCCACTAGCGGAAGAAATCTGCCGCCATTTAAGAGTCCCGCTGGGCGCTGCGGAAGTCAGCCGTTTTTCCGACGGAGAATTGCGCGTTAAAATTTCGGAGAACGTGCGTGGCGATGATGTGTTTTTAGTCCAACCTACGTGCCCTCCGGTCAACGATCATTTGATGGAATTGTTGATTATGGTGGATGCGCTCTCGCGCGCGTCGGCGCGCCGCATTACACTGGTCATGCCCTATTACGGCTATGCGCGCCAAGATCGTAAAGCTGAACCGCGCGTGCCGATTACCGCCAAACTCGTGGCTAACTTAATTGTGGCCGCGGGTGTCGATCGCGTGTTGTCGATGGATTTGCATGCCGGACAAATTCAAGGATTCTTTGATATTCCCGTGGATCATCTCTATGCCATGCCGGTTTTTTTGGAACACATCCGCCGGAAGAAATTAAAAGATGTTGTTGTCGTTTCTCCCGATGCGGGCGGCGTGGAACGGGCGCGCGCTTTCGCTAAACGCTTGGACGCTGATTTAGCCATCATCGATAAACGCCGCCCGCGCGCCAACGTCGCCGATGTCATGAACGTGATCGGAGAAGTGCGAAATAAAACCGCGATTCTTTTGGATGATATGGTGGATACGGCCGGCACGCTGACTAAAGATGCCGAGGCCTTAAAAAGTTTTGGCGCCAAGCATGTGTTCGCCTGTTGTTCGCATGGCGTCCTATCCGGGCCGGCCATGGAACGCATTAATGCGTCGCCCATTGAAGAGTTGATGATCTCCAATTCCATTCCTCTGGGTGGAAAAGCCACACGTAAAGTAAAAGTGCTTTCAATCGCGACGATTTTAGCCGAGGCCATCAGAAGAATTCATGAGGATCAGTCAGTAAGTCAATTATTTGTATGACAGGAGTGAGGATACAGGAGTCAGGAGTCAGAGAAACACTGACGCCTGTCGCCTGATTCCTGACCCCTAATTTAAGGAGACCGTGTATGAGTGAAATTGTATTAGAAGCCGAAAAACGTGAACTATCTACCAAAGGATTTGTGAGTCAGCTTCGCCGGGATGGCAAAGTGCCGGCTGTCGCTTATGGCGATAACGAGCCCTCGATCACCCTCACGGTCAATGAAAAAAGCTTGCAGTCCGCCATCCATTCGGAACGCGGCCGCAATGCGCTCATTACTTTGAAAATTGGAACAAGCAGCCACGCGGTGTTGGTAAAAGCGTTGGATCGCCATCCCATCACGCGCGCCATTCGTCATGTGGATTTGCAACGCGTCTCGCTCAAGAAGAAATTCGAAGCGATGGTTCCGATTCACGTTAAAGGCGAAGCGCCCGGCGTGAAATTGGGTGGCGGTATTTTGGAACATGTGTTGCGCGAAATCCGCGTGCGTTGTTTGCCGACGGATATTCCCGCCGAATTTATCGCCGACGTATCGGCTCTGCAGATTAATACAGGGTTAAAAGCCAAAGACCTCGCTGTTCCTTCAGGCGTGGAATTGGTTATCGATCCGGAAGCGATCGTTGTTAATATCGTGGCGCCGACGATTCTTGAAGAGACGCCGGCTGCCGGCGCTACAGCGGCCACCACGGCTGAACCCGAAGTCATTAAGAAGGGTAAAGTGGAAGAGGGCGCTGAAGCTGTTGCCGCACCTGGAGACAAGAAAGCCGCTACTCCAGCGGGAGATAAAAAAGCCGCTGCTCCCGCCGCAAAACCAGACGCAAAGAAGTAACAATGCCGTCACCCTGGCGGACTGTTAGCCAGGGCCCATGTTGACGTTAACATGGATCCCGGCTAACGATCCGCCGGGATGACACCTAATGGATCTTTGCTTATGCCGATTCGGTTGATCGTAGGCTTGGGAAATCCCGGTACGCGTTACCATCCCACGCGCCATAATGTGGGCTATCGCGTTATCGATGTGTTAAAGGTAAATCCGCCGGCGGGTGTACGGTTGTTAAAACCGGAATCGGTATTTATGAATGAGTCCGGGCACCCGGTGGCGGAGTTGGCACGCAAAAATGGAATCAGCGCCGCCGAGCTTTTAGTGGTCTGCGATGATTTCGCGATTCCTTTAGGGCAGTTACGGATTCGTTCGAAGGGCTCTTCCGGCGGACATAATGGATTGAACTCCATCATTCAAACGATGGGCACAGCAGACATCCCACGTTTGCGCGTGGGAATAGGGCCGGTTCCTGACGGGGAAGATCCGGCAAATTTTGTGCTTAAATCTTTTGCCAAGAAAGAAGCGGACGCTGTGGATGCGGTTATTCAACGGGCGGCCGAAGCGACGCGAGTCGTCATCGCCGAGGGGTTAGAGCCAGCAATGAATAAATTTAATCAAAAAAACGGTGAGTCACAATGAAAGTGATCGATGTCATGCGTCCGGCGA
>Ga0105239_10009503_pt1 | contig 10950 bp, 9 predicted proteins | sample KBSC44metaG_FD_92761 | JGI IMG/M metagenome (GOLD analysis project Ga0105239, IMG submission 92761) | Corn rhizosphere microbial communities from Kellogg Biological Station, Michigan, USA - KBS C4-4 metaG | ecosystem: Host-associated > Plants > Roots > Rhizosphere > Soil | place: Michigan, USA...
CACGCAAGACGAAGGAAGATATCTCCACAACCCCGGAATATAGATAAACGGGCCCATCTCCTCCCCAACCCTATTCTTGTCAAATCCCTTCCTTGCCACATCGCTTTGTTCAGCCGCTCTTTTCAATTCATCACTACACCATTTGCTCTAGATGCCAACGGTTGTTGCCTTTCTACCCTCATAAGAGCCACAGTGTTCTCCTGCACTTCCTTGAACATCACTTTTAGTTCTGAGCATATCAACCCTCTCCCACCATGAGCAATTCTCAGAGCCCTTCACGACCTAACATGTCGAGAAACACGAACAACCAGAGACTTGCGACTTCAACACGCCAACCTACCGGGTCGGCTACCCATACCATTACTCCTGTTGATTCCTCTTCTTCTCGATCAGTATCTCCAGAACCACTAGTTCTCCGCCTTCGAGGAGCCCATGAAACCACAAGCCCGTCAAGAATTCGACGAAGAATCACCTGGGCAGAAGATGTGATTGACAATGAGGGCCTTGGCCGGAAGTCAAGCAAAGTATGTTGTATATACCACAAGGCCAGAGAATTTGGAGAGAGCTCCAGCGAGGACGACAGCTCGAGCGATGATTCCAGCGACAGCGACAGCGATGGTGGTGGTAGTGACAGCCCAGCCGACGGTGGCGCCAGAATGAGTGGCAATCGAAGGGGCAGGAAATCGGACCACGGACATAAACACGGAAATGACTGCAATCACAACAAGGCCAAGCGGAAGCCTAGTCCAAATGCTTACGAAAAGATGCCAAAATATAACACCAAACCCTCCACCGTCAAAGGTTGAAATGGGAGGCTTGTACCGGGAACTTGATTATTGGCACCATTGAATCGCAGAATAAATTTGTCCTTTTTTTTCTTCAGCGGCGGCGTTTAGGATGGAATGCGAATACAGCGAGCTGAGATACAACACAAACGGGAAACATGGTTGCAACAGGACAGTTGACAACGGTCAGATCAAATTACCTACCAGCCTTGGTAGGGATGAGGCAAACACCTGGATTCTGTACTCGTCCACTTTGGAGTCTACCACAGCCAGGTCAACGGCTTCAATAATGTTTGCGGAACGAGAACCGCACCGCAACTAGCCCCCAAGATAGCCGTTGAGACAGATCAATCTGAACATGGGAATCCCTACTGGACGTGGCACTCACCTGTCATGTTACTTTAAATACCAGTACGGGGTTCAAGGAACTTCTGTTCTGCAAACGAGGAAGTTATACAGTCTAAACGCTCCTAAACCCGAGGCAGTTTCCCCCCTGTGAGTTTCACTTCTCGCCTCGAACTTGTCCTCTAGTGAAGGAATAGGGTTCGAGTCACAACGATCCAGCATGAACGGCCGTAGATCTAAGTCCGGGGATACTCGAACTCGAACTGAAAGATACTCTGAACTGGCCATGCAAACTCGAACCCATTTGCATGGTACATTCCATTGGTGCTTCAGCCCCCAGAGCGATGACTGGCTCGGACCGATGGGTGATGCAAAGTTATTCAGTCCCTTGTCCGCCTGATTTACAATGCAGGAATCGGTCGATTCCTTTGTGGGGTGGTCCTACAAACTGTTAGGGACCATGTTCAAGATTGTATCCGCTCCGAGCACTCCGTTTTTGTTTCCAAAGTTTTACTTTTTCTGTCTGGTCTCGAGGTAGAGATGTAGATGCCAACCCGTTAGATGTGTCTCGGGGTGGGCGAGGATTCAGGAGTCAGGATAGCACATAATTAACTTCCAATGGATGGCTTGATCTTCTCACTATCACTAGCTTATCAATACGGAATAATTATGCATCATGTGCGTCGTAATTCTTCGCGGTCTTTGACCGTCTGTCTCATCGTTAGGAAGTTGTCCCTCAGCCAGACATGGCGCAAGGTACCAGATACATCCTTCGTCCAGCTAATTGGTATGAGTACTTGCGTAGCAAAGTGTCCGAGTACTCCGTGCCCCGTGCGGAGTCTTTTATCCTTTACGAGTATCCTGTATCTGTCTCGAGTTGCAAGACCATTCACTCGGCTAGCAGGCAGTTTATCGAATCACCAATGTTTCTTGTCGAAAAGCTGCTGATCGCGCAAACTCCATCCAGCAGGAGGGCCCATTTTACTGCCTTTCCCCCGGGACCACCATCCGCTGATTCCACTGAAGAAATCTGCAGGAATAAACTGACTAGTCAACCTATCTTCCACCAGGCGCCACTCACTAAATACAGAGGTGGCTTAGCGCAAGCCCTCGCCCGGGGTTTAGAAGGCTGCGGTTCCTGACCACTCTTGCAACTCCTCTGGTTAAATGGTGACGGGTAGGGGAGTAACCCTGCCTCCAGCCTGCTGCTGACCAGCCGTACGTTTGGTCATTGATCAAACCACGAGTCATAAAAGGCAAATCCCGAATCAAACAACCTTGGGTTCATACTGGATAGCAGACTGCCTGCGGACGGTGATATTCTGTGCGAGATATCTCTGGCTGAAAGCCCCCGGCCACCGAATCACGACCTACGACCAGATAGTACCGCGTTGCTGCCGCACTGCGTGCGTACTCGTACTTGTAAAGGGTACGGAGGAAACCCCGTGCCGTCTGGTCATCTTCGATCGTCTGACCCGTGCTTTCGCAAGCTCGTCCCGCATTTCGCCTCCCACTACTCCGGGTCGGGCACGGCCATCGTGTCGAGGGGCCCCCGTAATTATGAATTACCCACTCACCAATAGTACTTGTCCTGAGGAGTACTAAGTAGGAACCTTGGTTTTCCCTTCAATCTCGCCTCTCGTTCTGGTACTGCTGTGCTCGCCGCAGTTGGTACCTCGACCATCGACTTTCACGTAAATCACGACTGATTAGACTGGTATTTGAGAAATGCCCAGCTTCTGGGTCTTTCGAGCATAAAACTACTGTGATAGGGATGGACGGTCCAGTTCCAACGACGAGTCTACCGAGAAGCGAACAATTCTGAAGAATAGTACCTGGCATTCGATCAATGTTCGGCGTCGGTCTCGAAACTGATCAACATACATATGTACTATGGCGTGAAGGACTGAAGATCGGCCCTGCCTATCATTCACCGTTGGATCTAGTGAATCCTCTGTTCCATTGATGCGGTATGGATCTACTATCAAACCTCTTTGCCTTACCAGAAGGGAGTCCGTACGTCGCATTGTAGATCGCTGGGAGGTAATCAACCCCATCTCGCACAAGGGCCAGTCCATACAGATATAGGACTCTGAGTAGAGGCGAGACACGTCCCTCGTCGTCATCCTCCTTGAAAGCTTGATCAAAGGGGAAAGAGTCTCCATTCTTCGCATCGAGAGTGCCAATGCGGATGTACCACTCGGTCCCTCCAGTAGCCCTGGGGCATTCAATCAGCCAAGGTCTAACCCAAATTCCAGATTCTGGAGAGGGATATTAAGAGGAAAGCCCTGACGAATTAGCGGACCTTGGGCCACATGGCAGAGAGTCTATCAAGCACAGGCTCTGTCCCCGGCACGCTCGTACCAACATTGGGATGTATCTCCGTGAGAATACGAGGTTTGAACTAGGATTACAGAGGTCATGAGGATGAGCAATCATGTGTTAATCAGATAGATACCCCGTACAGCGTACCGTGTACGGAGTACATTGTAATTATCCCACCACTGCCCTGTACTCCTCTTCCGTAACCTGTAGCAAAAAGGCGTCACAGGCTGGCTGAGACACAAGACCGATGCTTCTGGTGTGATGCAAAGATTGCCTCGGCTGCATTTGGTTCCTGGGGTGCCTGCAGTAGCTTCGAGAATCCCATGTCAATCCTCCTCATCTGGGGGAATGTCTCTCGTAAGTCTCTTTGTGTCACAACCCTACTGTATGAGTATTCCTCACTCGTCCACTGCATCGAAACACACCAATTCGCTGGGCTGCTGGCTCTGAGGTTTCTAGCCACCCTTCGTCTTCTAGACGGCAGCGCCATCATGCGCCTGCCCGTCCAATTGACGCTTCTTCATACTCGTGTAAATTTTTACACTTTCAGCCTCTGCTTTTGCTTTTTCTTTGCCGGCCGCGGTGCGAACCGGCATTCTACGAGGCAAGTTACGAGGACACATTACAAACTTCCCAAAGAGAACTGATCATCGCGATGGGGGGGTGATGATATGCTCTTGCCGGGGTAAAGCCTACCCAATATGACAGGAACAGTATCTATTGTGTTGATCAGTCGAGACGGGTGACACGATCAAAACGTTAGACCGTTGTGTGTCATGTTCCACCTTGACCACTCTCCCTAAGTAAAGATCGTCCATTCTCTCCCAATGAAGCCTCTATCAATGAGCTTAGTGAAGCTGCCCACTTCCTAAATCGGTCTCTCCATGAATGCTTGGCCCAACGACTTCTGTTTGATACTGATACGGCGCTCCAAGGGTGGATGGAACCTTGAGTCGAACCACTTTTTTCGAATGAACTGGAGCCCTGCTACCCAAGTGGTAATGATTGACTATCCCGTGGGCCCACATTACCCACACTCAATGCTTCGAATCTATTAACCGTCTCGGGTTTTTATTTTTCTTTCAGACTAAACCAGGACATTTCATTCCATTGGGATAATATGGAGCCACACTCTGCTCCCTTGTGCATTGCGCTTTCAGCCGGATGGGTCATCCCCGGTCTATTTAGCCCTAGGTAATCCACCACTACCACTCACCAGCAGATTCAGTGTCAGGGCCCTTTTTGCCCCAGATTTGCTTTGCTCGATCAGAGAGCCACTCTCCCTTCATGCGCTGCGCCCTCGTCCTGGAGGCTGAGAGATGGCTCATGTCGGTGGACACTGGACCTTGACTAGGGAAGCCGGCTAGTGACTTGCTCGCCGTCGTATCGACGGCCGAGAACCACCCCCTGTCATGGACTAAAGTGCAACCCCTAATGTCACTCGCTATGATCCCTCTTGCGTTAGCATCAGGACGGACTCTTCGCATGTCTACCACGAGGACATGCTGAGCACAAAAGATATGACCCTCCCCCACAGAATCATATCTCTTGTCATTTCTTGAGCCTACTCGTTTACCCAGAGCTTCGGTATGCACGTACGGTGGGACTGCGCAACCCACTGTCGCCATGTCAATATCGCCATCTCAGGCTCAGGCCTTGGAGGTTACTGAGAAAGTCACCTCCATTCTCTCTGTTGTTGGTGCCTCCTTTATCATCGGGACCTTCTTGCTGGATAGTAGGTTCAGAAAACCCATCAACAGGCTCGTCTTTTATGCAGCATGGGGAAATCTCTTCGCCAATGTCGGGACCCTCATATCAAGATCAGGTATTACCCTGGGAGAAACCTCTCCACTATGTCAATTTCAGGCCTTTCTCATTCAATGGTACCGTACCGCCTCAATTGCTTGACGAACAACGCGTCCTAAGATGTATCACAGGTTTTTACCCGCCGACGCGTTGTGGACGTTTGCCATGGCCTGCAACGTGTACCTATCATTCTTTCGCCAATACGACTCAGCAGCACTCAAGGGCCTAGAGTGGAAGTATCTGGGAGCGTGCTACGGTATCCCTTTCATTCCAGCTATCGTGTTCCTATTCATCAACACTCCGTCCCGAGGCAAAGTCTTTGGGTCTGCAGTTGTAAGTTGATCACCGTTGTCCACAAGCACAAGTGATCTTTGAACTGATCTCGATGTAGCTATGGTGCTGGATCTCTCCCAAATGGAATGTTTTGAGAATCGCGGTGTTTTACGGACCGGTCTGGATTGTCATCCTCACGACAATAGCCATCTACATTCGAGTTGGCATGGTGGTTTTCCGGTGGCGCAAACAGCTCCTGTCGCTGGATAACAGTGGCCCCAAGTCAAGTTCTGGAGGAACGGCACATCGAAGCTTTGCTATGAAAGATCTACCATCGCCTGCTCCCATGTCTCAATCCCAATCCGCTCGATATGAAGTCACCATCACGAGTCAGGTGCCGCACTCAGCGGACTGGAAGAACAACATGAGCTCCCCACGAAACACCACGTACACTGATGAAGCTACCTTGAAGAGTCCCACATCCGCCCATGCCAGATTCTCTTCCCTTCCCGATACAACTTACCCCCCTCCAACTACCAATGTGGTCGTACAACGGCCTCCTATTCGAGTCCTGGACGCGAATAAAGCCACACTGAGCTATTGCAAGACAGCATTGTTGTTTTTCGTCGCGTTGCTATGTACATGGTACGTATTCTGCTGTCCCCTCTCTACGCCTTCGAACTTTTCCACTAACATCCTATATCAGGGTTCCTTCTACAATCAACCGAGTGAACACTCTCGTCCATCCGGACGACTCAGTCTTCGGACTCGACCTGGCGTCCAGCCTGGTGCTCCCTCTGCAAGGATTCTGGAACACATTGATCTACATCGTCACCAGTTTCCAGGCGTGCAAAGCGCTATGGAACGAGATTTCCTCGAAATTCGGCGCTGGCGCCCCGCGGCCCGACCGAAGCCTCCCGTCGCTGAACATAAACACCAAGTTCAACAACCACCGGGCGCTGGGCTCGGACGACACACAAGCCGACATCTCAATGCGGATGGACGGCCGAAACCGCGTCGTGAAGCATAACTATAGGAATAGGAACAGGGATTCCCTCCTCAGCAACGATGATTACCTCGTCTCTCAGATGAGGGGTCCTAGCCCCTTGGAAAGGGGACCCAGCCCCTTGCCATGAAGAGAAGATGAACATGGTAAATGAAATGCTTTTTCAATTTAGTATTATCTGCACGTGCAAGCCGCACATCATGGCACCTACACAGTATTTGTACCAGAAGGACGGAAATGGAGGAATATTACCCATTGTTTTGAGGAAACGAACGGAAGCGAACACTACTGCATGGCATATCATATCATATTACGGCACTAATCGATCTCTCACTGTCACTACCAACATCAACATCGATATCACTACCACTACTATTATCACGAAGAATTGTCAACAAAGGGGGCCAGTGGCAAAAGCACAGGCAATCAAACTGTAACACTACTACGGAGTATGCTATGGTGAATGGAGTTCCTCCTCGGCGTCGGGTCAATCAAGATCAAGGCACGTCATCATCATCATCATCATCATCATCACCGCCATCATCTAAAAGGCTTTTGCGTTTGCTAAAAAAGGGAGAAGGATCGGAAATGGGAACAAGGAGCGACGATGATACCCACGGCTACGAGTTTCCGACTGCAGGGGAAGGATGGGCAGTCGCATACCCCCTTTAACCCAACTACTACTTTTGCAGTCCAGCGAGGGCGGTGGTAGTACAATACTATGCTATACTCAGTACTAGACTGTCTCATTGCCTTGTATGTACTACCATACTATGCATGGGCTCTCTTGCACCGCTGAGAAAAGCGAACGTGACTGTTCCTCCCTCTCCGGCCCCTTCTCCACTGCACTGCATAATTCCAATATCCAAGTCCACCTCTATCTACCATTTGGTGGTACCCAACGCTCCCCCTCCTGTGAACACCAAACCCCCGAATGGCAGACGTGAAATCAAACCTCAGCGCCTTCCTCGCTCGGCTCTCCAAACAAAGCCTCATCCTCGTGCCGAGTAATTACGAACTACGGGGTTCCAAAACAAGTACAGAGAACTATTTTGACAACATCGCTCGCCTCCAAAAACAGCCCTCGCGTCAATGAATAGTTAGTATTCCTGCCATTGTCGTCTTTCCGCACTCATAATATTACTGAAACGGCTCTTGTCCGAGATGGGAACGTTAATTAGGTGACTAATTAATTAATACTAGGTCCCTTCGTTCGGACGGAGTCATTCAAAATAGAATTTCACCAACTACGAGTAAACTATACACCGTACATGGGGCTCCATGACCCGTTCCTCCAGTGCATATCTTGGTAAGGCCTCGTCCGCGAAGCGCAGTTTGGGATGTGTCGGTACAGTTAAGATATGATTGCTTTCTGTGTGTCGTGAACATTGGATAGTTCAGTTAGGCTGCCACTACCAACCAGATGTCACAGCTCCGTTCCGCGGACCGCCAATATGGAGTTGGGCCACCTATAGGCATGGACAGGTATGGATTGATATTTTTCGATCTCGAGGGGCTTACTCGTTGGTGCTTCGTTTGCGATGGATGGATGGATGGATGGATGTGTGTATGGATTCATGGGCCTGGATTCCATGTCTCTTGATGGCTCCAGGCTCACATCTGCACACCTGAGATGTGACTAGAGTCTGGGGGCGAAGGCGGAATATTCCTACGAGTATCTTACCTTCGAACAGAGATGCCGGGGAGCCCAAGGTACAATAACCTGCGTAGGCACCCTAGTTATGTATGTACATCCCAGTATTAGTCGTGCACAGAAGGACGGAGTACGGAGTACTACCGTAGGTATGTACAAAGGTACATGGCTCAGGCCTGCTTTCACATGCAAGTCCATGTCGAGTTCCAACACGGCCGCCAGCCCCCGCGGATCTGAAACAGTAGTAATTTCCTACCAGCGATCAGACTGGGCGCCACCCGAATCGAAAAATATTTAATAGTATTATTATTAATATTGTTGTTCCCATTCAAATGCCCAAACAGGCAAAATGGCGGCCCGCCTCGGGTGCTATGTATGCATTGACCTCAGAATTTTATTTCTTCCAGCTCGATGATATAATACAGGTCTTTGGTCCCTCTTGCGTCTTCAAGGAATAACCAGGCAAGCTAAATGGCCCCGAGGGTTTCCGCACAAGGTTAATTTGGATATGGGCTTTTCGCTGGGGCTCAGTCTTAACTGCAGATATACATACGAGTAGTTGGTGTGCAGAGCTCAAGTGCCTCAAAACCAGTTAGGGCTGATCTTCAGGGCAGACTTTATACTCCTCGTATCCAGCTTTTAGTGCTGTTCGGATGATAACAGGGGGCCACCTCGGGCGTCCAGTTGCGTGCCAGTGGAGACTGACTGGGAAAATTCCAGATGGAAAGTTTGGAAAGCTTGGACGAGTCGGGTGTTATGAGTACGAGTATTAGATCATCGCAACTCTATCGTTGTGGCAGTTCCGAGGTGACATTTTGAGTTCAACTGCCTGTCGCCTGCCAGTGCGGCTAGTTGGGTAAGGTTCAACCACGGCACTTACATGGGACTTGGTACATATGTATGTCCATTTTCTCCTCGTCTGAAGACAGCGTGAGATTTGGAATTTTGGGGACTTGCACACCTTTTCCTCGATCGATCTTGAATGAGTATTACGAACGGGTTGCTTGGGTAGAAGAAGGAGCTGCTAACGTGGACGTAGAGCAGAGACTTACGAACTCGCCGGTGCATTTCATCGAGGCAGGTATCACCTGGCTAACTTCAACACCTAGTCCTTTATATCAATTTATTGGCAACCCGCATGGGATCCATGTTCAACCCCAAACCTGGGACCCTGCTTCTCCGCTTTAGAGAACCCCAGGCCTGGACTATGCGCAAGGTACTTTACGTCTTGTGCAGTATCAGTCGTTATTGCTCCGCATCACTGCTCCGCCTCGACCAAGTCCACCTTCAATCCACCGGGAACCGCACGGGTGAAGTGGATGACGGTATGAAGCTCCTTATCCAGCACCTTGGAAGCCTTGAACCACCTGACCATGGTGGCCAATCCAATGTAGATCTCCGCCGTTGCGAGGTTCGAGCCCAGGCACGCTCGTGACCCTGTGGAGAAAGGCACGAGGCTCTGCTCCTGTCTCGAGATATCCTTTGCTAACCATCGCTCCGGCTTGAATGTGAAAGGGGCGGTGAAGACCTCTTCGTCGAAGTGCTGGAGGTAGACAGCTGATGAGATCGTTGTGCCGGCTGGGATGTGATGCCCAGCGTAGTCGAGGCCTCCTGGTTGTGTTATTCGAGGGAGTCTGCCGCTGATGGGGCTGCAGAAGCGGAGGCTTTCGTTGACGCACGCTCGAAGGTAGGGGAGTCCTTCCAGGTCTTGCAGTGAAGGGTGGTCGTTTTCTGTCCTCCAGATGGCCTGCAAATCGGTGTGCAGCCGTGTGCGGATGTCTTCGTCTTGGTAAATCGACCAAATGCCAAGTGCCAGAGTCATGCCTGTGGTATCAGTTCCAGCGACGATGCTTCCAATGCCGTTGGAGGCGAGCATTGGGACTGTCTGCTCAATTCCCAGTCGTTTCCCGTTGTCGACCTGGGCTTCGAGGGCAGGCATAAAGTCATGCTGGTCGGCTTTCATATCTCGAAGGGCTTTGATCACTCTCTGAATTGACATTTAGTTTTGGCTCTCTCAAGAACGAACATTTTGCTCCTACATCTGTCATCCTTGGAACTGCTTGAAAGACAGGAATCGGTAAGCGATCCATGATAGGGTTCAGCGCCAAGCGTACTCGAGGAAACATTACGAACTCAATCCCAGTCAGATATTTCTTAAATCGCAAGACTACTTGCTTGTTCTTGGAGCACCTACAAAAAAGCTCGCGGGGCCAAACTTGTCGAAAGCATCTAGAAGCGGTTCATCAAACCCAGGCTTGAGCAATGATTCGAATGACTCGCCGTAAGTATACTCGGTGACCACATCCAGTGCAAGGCAGCGGAATACTTTTGTCAAATCAAGGTGTGATTGGGCACGGGTGTATTGAGCCCGCAGCTGTCTCGACATGATAATGACTCTTTCCCAGATATGTTTCTCGAAGTTGAGCGTAACCTTCCTGGAAAAGGCATTGCTGACGACTCGGCGGTATTGGGAGTGCGCGTCTGGATCCGAGGTGGAAAATAAATTGTCATGCTCGTTGGAAAAGACGTGGTAGAATTCTGGTGCCTGTGGATCCGTTGACATTTATAAGATTGTGTGGGAGAGGTGACAACCAACCTTTAGGAACGGTGATGCTTGTTTGTATATCACCCCCAAAAAACTGATGGATCCATGATGCTGACTTCGTTAGGGCCGATCCTGATGATTCTACCTATCTCTAGAAGTAAACAACGACTCTTGTGTTTCTATCACCACCACCACCACCACCACCACCACC
>Ga0105239_10009504_pt1 | contig 10949 bp, 11 predicted proteins | sample KBSC44metaG_FD_92761 | JGI IMG/M metagenome (GOLD analysis project Ga0105239, IMG submission 92761) | Corn rhizosphere microbial communities from Kellogg Biological Station, Michigan, USA - KBS C4-4 metaG | ecosystem: Host-associated > Plants > Roots > Rhizosphere > Soil | place: Michigan, USA...
AGCTGCGTGTCGTGGAAGCCGAAACGCGCGCGGCCGAGGAATCGCTACGCGCTGCGCAAGCCGGATATTATCCGTCGATCCGCGCGGCGGGTGATTATGGGTATAGTGGAAATCTACCGGAAGGCTCTGCGCGCACGGGCAGTATTCGCGGCATTTTAGACCTGCCGATTTTTTCCGGAGGATCGACGACCGCCGCGATTCGCGACGCGCGCGCAAAAAAATCCGCCACACAAGCGCGGCTGTCCGACATGCAGGAGCAAATTGAAGAAGATGTGCGGCTTTCCATTGAGACGTTAAGCGCTGCCGTCGAAGAATTACGCGCGACCGATCAAGAAGTCAAACTGGCCGAGCAAGAATTGCAAATGGCGCGCGATCGATTTTCGGCTGGCGTCGGGGATAACATTCAACTTTTAAGTGCGCAGACGGCCTTAGAAGTGGCACGCGAAGGCCAAGTCAATGCGCTAGCCAGTTATCAAATTGCGCGCGTCAATTGGGCCATGGCCACCGGGACCATGTCCACGTTTCATTTATAAGGGAGATTCGCATGGCTGATATGGATGCTTCGACAGAAAAAAATAAAAAACGCGCCTTCCTCATTTTTGGCGTCCTCCTGCTCATGGGGTTGAGCATCGGCTTTTTTGTCTATCTCCATGCCCGTCATTACGAATCGACGGATGATGCCTTCATTGAAGCGCATGTCATTCCCATTTCCGCACGCGTTTCTGGCCTTGTCTTGGCGGTGCACGTGAACGATAACCAGTTCGTAAAAAAAGGAGACTTACTGATTGAAATCGACCCCGCGGATTACGGCGTTAAACGCAATGAACAACGTGCCAAATTAGCGGCGGCAGAAGCCGAAGCCAAGCGCTCGGCGTTGGATGTGGCGCGCTATCAGGAGTTGTATCAGAAAGATGAGATCACGCGACAACAATTGGATAACGCCTTGGCTCAAGCGGCGGCTGAAATGGCGGACGTGGAACAAAGTCGGGCCGTGGTCAAACAAGCCGAGTTAAATTTTTCTTATACACAAATTCGCGCGCCGCAAGATGGCCGTATCACTAGGAAATCGGTAGAAGCCGGCAGTTACGTGCAAGTGGGTCAAACACTTTTATCGGTGGTTCCGCCCGATGTCTGGGTGACAGCAAATTTTAAAGAAACGCAATTGACGCATATGCATCCGGGCCAGGCTGTTCGCATCCATGCGGACGCCTATCCGCACCATGATTTCCATGGGCATATCGATAGTATTCAAAGCGGAACCGGCGCTCGCTTTAGTCTTTTGCCGGCCGAAAATGCCACCGGCAATTACGTCAAAGTCGTGCAGCGCGTTCCCGTTAAAATTCTGATCGAGGACAACAACGACCCGCAATTTCTATTAGCCCCCGGGATGTCCGTCGTTCCGACCGTCGATTTAAAATGAGCCACCTTCCCGAGGGGGGAGCCAAAAATCCATGGCTCATTGCCTTGACGGTGACCATTGCGACCTTCATGGAAGTTTTGGATACCAGTATTGCCAATGTCGCTCTGCCGCATATTGCCGGCAATCTTTCCGCCGGCATTGATGAAAGCACGTGGGTCCTCACCTCTTATCTGGTAGCAAACGCGGTTATTCTTCCATTAAGCGGTTGGATCTCTGCGTTGATGGGACGTAAACGCTATTACATGCTCTCTGTCCTTTTATTTACAGCGAGTTCGATGTTATGTGGTCTAGCGCCAAGTCTGCCCTGGCTCGTTGTCTTTCGCGTTATGCAAGGACTGGGCGGCGGCGGACTCCAACCTAGCGAGCAAGCCATTCTCGCCGATACATTTCCGGCGAAAAAGATGGGCATGGCAATGGCGCTTTACGGTTTTGCCGTGGTCACCGCGCCGATTGTCGGCCCTACCTTAGGCGGATGGATCACCGATCATTACAGCTGGCGTTGGATTTTCTTTATCAATCTTCCAGTCGGACTGGTGTCTCTTTTCTTGACGTCGCGTATGGTCGAAGATCCGCCAGATCTTAAACGACGCTCGTTTAAAGAGGGACTTAAAATTGATTATGTAGGCTTGACCTTAATTACCATCGGCATTGCGGCGTTGCAGATTGTGTTGGATAAAGGGCAGCGCGACGATTGGTTTGAATCGCCATTTATTCTCACCCTGTCGCTTATCGCCGGAGTAACGCTGCTCTTTGCGTTGGTCTGGGAATATTATCATCCCGATCCGATGGTGAATGTGCGTTTGCTGAAAGAGCGAAATTTCTTTTTTTCGAATGTCTTAATGGGCGTCTTAGGCATTGTGCTTTTTGGAAGTACGGTGTTATTGCCCCTTTTCTTGCAGCAACTGATGGGCTATCCCGCAACGACGGCGGGGATGGTCCTTTCTCCCGGCGGACTGGTCACGATGGCGACGATGCCGTTTATCGGATTTATTTTGGGGTATGTCCAACCGCGCTGGCTCATTGCTTTTGGATTAAGCATTGTTTCCTTCTCGATGTTTCATATGAGTCATTTCACGCCGGATATGGATTACTGGACGGCCGTGAGCTCGCGAATGATTCAAGCGGCCGGCTTGGGATTTTTATTTGTTCCGATTAATTCCGCGGCCTATCTCTTTTTACCGCGCGATAAAACATCGTCGGCGTCGGGGATCATTAATTTTTCCCGGAATATCGGCGGCAGCATGGGAATTGCCTTTGCTGCGACCTATCTCTCGCGTTTTGGGCAAATGCACCAAAACCAGTTGGTGGCGCATTTGACACCCTATGATCCCGCCTATAATACAGCTCTGAATTCTCTGACAGAAAAACTAATTCATCAAGGACTGCCGGCGTCGGTTGCCGCACAAACGGCACAAGCGCGCATTTATGGGCAATTGCTGCGGCAGGCGGATATGCGCGCCTATATCAGCGATTTCCGGCTTTTAGGTTGGATTGTTTTGGCCGCGATTCCGCTTGTCTTTCTTTTGCGTCGCGGTAAGTTGGATAAAGGCGCGGCGCCCGTCCATTGAAACGGATTCCTCTTCTTCCCTTAAGCGTTGTTTTACTGTCAACGCTCGTTTGTTTTTTACCTGCTCTGCGCTTTGGCTTTCTTTATTGGGACGATGTGAAAAATATCGTCACCAATCCCTATTTGCGACAGCTGAATTTTTCTTCACTTCACTGGATGTGGACGACCCATTTTCAAGGACCTTATCAACCGCTGAGCTGGCTGTCGTTGGCTTGGGATTTTAAATGTTGGGGCCTGCAACCCTGGGGCTATCATCTGACGAATGTGACTTTTCATCTCACCAATGTGGCCTTGGTTTATTATCTGTTACGCCGTCTGTTTGATCAGGAATCGTCCGGTTGGATCGCGGGGCTGGGCGCCTTATTCTTTGCGATTCATCCTTTGCGTGTGGAATCGGTCGTCTGGGTGACCGAACGACGCGATGTGCTATCTGGTTTTTTCTTCTTTTTATCTTTAATCGCTTATCTCCGACGGCAATTGAGCTGGTCGATCCCGCTCTTTATCGCGGCGCTTTTATCCAAGGCAACGGCTGTGGGCTTGGTCTGGATTCTTATCGCTTTAGATATGACCGTTCTCCATCGGCTTCCTTTAGATCCTAGACAGTGGTTTGTGAAAGAATATCGTCCGGTCTGGCGCGAAAAATTAATTTATGGAGCAATGGCGTTTGTGGTTGGAGCATGTAATCTGTGGATGTTTCACGTCCAGGGTATTTTGCAAAGCCGTTACAGTATGGGCGGGCGTGTCGCTTTATTTCTGCATAACGCCACGTTTTATGTGCAGAAGATGGTCTGCCCCTACCCCCTTCTTCCTTATTATGAGCTGCCGGTGCATTTGTCTGAGATGAGCCCTTCTTTAGTTCTGCATGGAACGGTGACCGTGTTTTTAACGGTGGCTTGCTGGTTGTGGCGTCAACGATTCCCTGGGCTTATTGTTGCTTGGCTGACGTATCTAGGCATGCTTTTTCCTATTTCCGGCGTGGCCCAGAATGGTCAGCAAAGTGCGGCGGATCGGTATACGTATTTGACGCTATTGCCTTGGACGGCCTTAGGCGTGGTGATTCTTCAACGCTACCGCAAAACACGTGGGGCGGCGCTTATCGTCCTGGGAACTCTGGCGATCCGGACCTGGTTTCAAACGCAGGTCTGGCGCAATGATGAAACGCTGTGGGCCTACACTCTGCGGTTTGCTCCGGATACATATCTGGCCCATTCCAATTTAGGCACCTTATATTTTCGCCAACGCCGGGACAATGAAGCCTATCAGGAATTAGCGCTGGCCAATCGGCTCCGCCCTACCGAGGTGGGGGACGCATTGAATTTAGGGTCCTTGGAAGTTCAGCATGCGCATTGGGATCGTGCCGAGTCGATCTACCGCCGCGTTTTGGTTGCCGAACCGGGCAACAAACAAATTCAAAATAATTTAGCGTTGGTGAAAGCGCACCAGGGCCATTTTACCGAGGCGATCACGTTATTGCGTCATATTTTGGCAAGCGATCCCAATTTTGCCGAAGCGCAACTGAACTTGGGCGCTTTGCTTTTACAACAAGGTGAAAAAGCCGAAGGAAAAGCGCACATCGAACGCGCCTGGCAGTTAAAACCGGAACTCAAAAGGCATCTTCCACGTTCTCTCTCATAAGCTAAAATAGAAAGAAGCAAAAGAGCACATCATTTCAGGAGGTTTTATCATGTCACTACAAATCGGAGATCTGGCCCCAAATTTTTCGGCAGAAACTACAGAAGGACCGATTTCATTTCACGAATGGTTAGGTACCCAATGGGGTGTCTTTTTTTCCCATCCCAAAGATTACACGCCCGTCTGCACCACCGAGCTGGGTGAAGTCGCCCGCTTAAAATCAGAATTTGCCAAACGTAACACCAAGGCCATTGCGATTAGCGTCGATCCTTTACAGGATCACAAAGGCTGGAGCAAGGATATTGAAGAAACACAAAAATGCGCGGTCAATTTTCCTTTAATCGCCGATCCGGATCGCAAGATCGCCACGCTTTACGGCATGATCCATCCCAATGCCAGCGATACTTTCACGGTCCGCTCGGTCTTTATTATTGACCCGAATAAAAAAGTGCGCTTGATTATTACCTATCCGGCGAGTACGGGACGAAATTTTTTAGAAATTCTACGCGTCTTGGATTCTCTTCAGCTCACGGATCAGTATAAAGTAGCCACGCCGGTAAATTGGAAAGAGGGCGAAGACGTGATTATTAGCCCCGCCGTTAAAGATGAGGCGCAGTTAAAGCAAATGTTTCCTAAAGGGTATCGCGCGGTGAAGCCGTATTTGCGCTATACCCCCCAACCGAATAAAAACTAAAAAAATCAGAGCGGCGGGTGCCCACTGTGCTGGCCACCCGCCTTACGTAGTTTCAGCCGTACGAGCCCTTCGCGGAGGGTGTCTTTTAAACCCTGGCGTGTGGCGCTTCTCCCCATCAGTAAAAGCGCCGACAGAACAAGGTAGAGTCCGGCGGAAATGAGGCGCAGGGTAGTTCCTGTTTCGATAAAGGGAATGAGAAAAAGTACCAGCAGCGTGAGTCCATCGTAGAGCGATAAATCCAAATCACAAATCAAAATAATGGCGAATACCGACTGAGCAGAGGTGAGAATCATTTCTTCCACTTGTCGCGCATCCAGAGGCATGCCATGCAGGCTATGTGAAGACATGGCATAGGCGATGGGCAGCATACCGACCAAAAGCGTCCATTGATTCACTTTCGATGACACTAAAGCGCCAATGCCTGAACTCGGCCGGTTCCGTAGAGCAAAAAGGATAGCGACAATAAATTCGGGCGATTCCGAGGCCAGCGGCGCCAGCCATTGCACGAGTAAAAATTCTTCCACACCCCAATGCCGACCGATGGCGAGTAATCCTTCCGCAAACGGCTGCGCAGCTTGAAAAATGGTCCAGGCGGCTAAAGCGAATAATCCTAAGGTGGCCGCAATTCTCAACGGACGCGGCCCATGCGATAGCCATTCGGCCGGGCCTTCCTCCATCTCCTCAGGCACGGTTTCCGATCGCGCGGCGCCTAGCATGTAGAAAGCAAAAATAAATAAAAGCACCGCGGAATCGATGAGCGATAACGAGTGTTTGAGCGGGATAACAAATGAATAAATAGTGGCCGCTAAAAGCGCGAGCAGTTCTAAACGCTGTCCGCGATCAAGTGCAATTCCTTTTTTTCGCGTTTTTAACCAATAGGCAATAACCACCATTCCCCATCCGGCGCCAATCAACAGCCGATTGCCGCCCGTCATGTTGGCTGCTGCGTAAGACACATACAACGGATCTTTTCCTGCTTTCCAAGCAAAGTACATATCAACGGCATACTCAGGAAGTACGGCGACTAAAGCAACAAAACCTAAAGCCAGCGCTTGAGGAATTTCCATTTGCGCTAACTCTGCGGCCCAGGACAATAAAAACGCGGCGCCAAAAACCGAAATCCCCGGCAGCAACGCTTGGGCAATTAAAGGGAGTTCTACGTGCAGCGCTTTAAGCACTAGCCATTGCAGGCATAAACCAATGGCGCCGATTAAAAAAAGAAGGTGCGAGATGCGCGATTTTTTCATCGGACCCTATTATATGAACAAGGCATTTGGTGGTTATCGTGGCCGTTTTAATTCGTGCGCCCAATTAAGAGGCATGATGGGCGCGGCATGCTCGTATTCTTTCCATTGATCGCGTGGCAACAACACCATTAACTCAAATTCATTTCCGTCGGGGTCAGCGCCATATAAAGATTTAGTGGCGCCATGATCGCTTTCGCCGGTATAAGCCCCGGCTTCTACCAGTGCGGCGCGCGCTTCGGCCAATTCTTGGATGCTATCCAATTGCCATGCCAGATGATAAAGGCCGGTCGTTCCTTGGGGGGCATGGGGCGCTTTGGTGCCGATGCTCAGTAATCCTAGATCATGATGATTGCTTGATCCTTTGGCACGTAGAAATGCCATAGGGCCGTGACGGGCAATCACTTCAAACCCGAACAGGCGGTGATAAAAATTCACCGCCCGTTCAAGATCGGAAATGTAGAGGACCGCATGATTCAAACGACGTACAGGAATCATGAAAGTCCGGAAGGATTTACTTAGCGACGCCTTCAATATTTAATTCGATGGTGATCTCTTCGCCGACCATCAGACCGCCGGTATCCAAGACCTTATTCCAGTTCATGCCAAAATCTTTACGATTCAAATGCCCTGTGGCAGTGGCGCCGGCGCGCTGATTGCCCCAAGGATCTTTTATCGTCCCGCCAATTTCCAAATCCAAGACCACAGGCTTAGTTACCCCATGCATGGTTAAATTTCCCGCGAGCTTGCCGTGGTTATCTTTCACATCGGTGACGCCGGTGCTTTTGAAGGTCAAGGTGGGATATTTGGCGACATCAAAAAAATCCGGCGTTTTTAAATGCGCATCGCGTTTATCGTTGGCGGTGTTGACGCTGGCGGCTTGGATCGTGGCTTCGGCCTGCCAGGTTTCTGGTTTGGCGGCATCATAATTAAAAGTGCCTTCGAATTTATCGAAATGTCCAGCCACTCTCCCGACTAAATGATGGACGGAGAAAAGGACGCTCGAGTGCGAAGAATCAATCGTATAGGTTTGAGCATGGGCAACAGCGCTTCCGAAAAAAACCGCCACAGCAACCGCAAGACTAAGTCGTTTCATGATGGCTCCTTGAATTGAAAATATGGGCGACTACAGGTAGTTTACCCTTTGTGCTCAACTCCCAGTGCAGAAAAAAGTTCCGCCATTAAACGCTAGGCTATAAGAAGAGTTAGGATAGCACTAACAATGAAGACCCTAGAACACGCGCATAACCACGGCGTAATTGATCCTTCCTTATTAACCTCTCAGCGCGGGATCTGGGCGGTGAAATGGTCTTTAATCGGGTTATTGGTGACGGCGGGTATTCAGCTGAGTATCGTGGCGTTTTCTGGAAGTGTGGGATTGTTAGCGGATGGCATTCATAATGTGGGCGATGCGACGACCGCCATTCCCTTATGGGTCGCCTTTAAATTAGCGCAGCGCCAACCCACGAAGCGCTTTACGTATGGGTACGGACGCGTCGAAGACGTGGCCGGCTTAATCGTTTTGGCGACCATTTTGGCGAGCGCTATCACGACGCTTTATTTATCGATCGATCGTTTATTGCATCCACAGAAAATGGATCATCTCAGCTGGGTCATCGCCGCATCGCTTATCGGTTTCATCGGCAATGAAGGCGTGGCGATATTCCGTATTAAAGTGGGAAAAGAAATCGGCAGCGCGGCCTTGGTGGCGGATGGGCATCATGCGCGCACCGATGGCTGGACGAGCCTGGCGGTTTTAGTGGGTGTCTTCGGTGTTTGGCTGGGCTACCCCATCGCCGATCCGCTGATTGGTCTTTTTATCACGGCGCTTATTTTGGGTGTTCTCTGGGCCTCGAGCAAAACTATTTTTACCCGGCTGTTGGATGGAATCGACCCGGAAATCATCGATGAATTAACCGCGGCGATTCGTCATGTGCCGCATGTGCGCGAAATAACGGAGGTGCGCGTGCGTTGGCTGGGTCACCGGTTGCGCGCGGAAATCAATATTGCCGTTGATGATAAAATGCCGATCGAAGAAGCGCATGCCATTTCTGAAAAGGTTCGCCTGGAACTATTGCATCATCTCCAATATCTTTCGCATGTCACGATCCACGTCGATCCTTTGAGTATTTCGGGAGAAAAACATCATCATGCCGATGAGGTTCCCCGTTGCGCCATGAAGGGATCTAAGTCCAATGAAGAATAAAATTCAAATTTGGTGGAGTGCCGGTTTGTTTTTATTAGCCGCCTGCGCGTCGGCCCCCACCGCGCCTTATGTTACGCATTATCTGCGGCCGGTAGCCGCACCGCCATTCATAAAACAAGTCGAACAATTAGAATCAACGGCGGCGCGTTTGCGCAGTGGAGATTTTATTTTCGAAGTTCAAGGACAATCCTTAGTCCAGGCGGTTATTCTCCACTTTAATTTGATTAATTTATCGGACGGCGCGGTGCGCGTGAAGGCGTCGGACATTGTTTTGGCGGATGTTCAAGGCAAGGCCAGCCGCTATTTAAAACCGCGTGATGTGTTACAGCCGCTTTTTGAACGCGAAGCCGTTCTAAAAAATAAAACGGGAAAGCCACCGCAAAAATCCAGCCCTCTTGATGGCGTCGTTAATCTCGCCACAAATGAAGAAAGCGGGTCTGTGGAAGAACGCGAACTTAAAACCGTGCGCGCCGACATTGATCGGCTTTCCAAAAGTTTAGCGGATGATGCTTTTAACGAGACCGTGGTTGTGCACAACCAAAAAATTGAAGGCACGCTTTATTTTGCGCGGCCCTTGCATTGGCCGGCGACTTTGACCGCCCATATCGGGGCGGAGACCATCGGCGTGCAATTTTTATTTGCCGAAAAAAAAGGACTGAACCGGTAAAGGAGCCGTCGCCATGAACTCAGAAACACTCATGACGGATGAAACCGTCGTTTATGAAGGAAAATTGCATTGGGGAATTTTCGTGATTCCTGGGATTATTGATTTTTTGATGATCGGCGCTATCGTCGGACTGCTCGTTATTAGACATCCGTGGCCGGCGGCCTTACTTTTTGTGTTCAGTCTTATTTGTCTTTTACCCGTATTTTTGCGCTACAGCAGCAATGGACTTGTTTTGACTAACAAGCGCGTGATTGTCAAAACAGGCGTTACGTCCCGGCGCTCGATCGATATTGCGCTTTCTAAAATTGAAGGCGTTAGTATCGAGCAAACTCTTTTAGGGCAAATGTTTAACTTTGGCACCGTCATTGTCCGCGGCACCGGTGGCGGTATTGAAAAATTTCCGCAGCTAGGCGCGCCTGCGGAATTTACGAAACAAGTGCACCAGCAGATGGCCCCTAAAACGACGTAAAATAAATCCATGATCGATGAACAACAAATCGCTCTGCTGCGCGCCAAATACGGCCGCGTTAAAGAAGTGACGGAATTATTGAATGACGTCCAGCGCTTACTCGCCATTAAGCACGCGGCGGATCCCTTCATTGAATTCAGCCATGACCCCGACTATTGGCAAAAGCATGGGACCGAAGCGTATGAGGCGTTAAAGGCGGCGCTTTTCTATTACAACCAGTCGGCGGATTCCGATGATGACGATTCCGGCCCGCCACCTTCGTCCACCCCGAAATTTGATTTATTAGAGTAACCCCCTCTTCCTGTGGGAGAGGGGGGCCGGAGAGCGGGTGAGGGTTCAGGTTCGGAAAGCAAAATATACCGCGCCGACCAAACATAAAAACGCCGGCAGGTAATTCCAACGCCATGGCTCGCGCATGTAGAGGACGGAAAAAAGCGCAAAGACGATTAAGGTGACCACCTCTTGAATAATTTTAAGTTGCGTTAACGAAAATAGACCGTATCCCCACCGATTCGCCGGCACGGCAAAGCAATATTCCACAAACGCAATGAGCCATGACGTTAGAATGGCGGTCCACAAAGGCCAGGCCCGGTGTTTGAGATGCCCGTACCAGGCAAACGTCATAAAGGTATTGGAGATGAGAAGTAAAAGGATCGTGCGCATACGGGGTATCTTAAAAGATAAAATCAAATCCGTCGCTTATGAAATTAAAACACCTTTTTGATAACAATCGCGCCTGGTCGGAGGCCATGACCCGACAGGACGCGAAATTTTTTAAAACATTGGCTGCGCAGCAGGCGCCCAAATACCTCTGGATCGGCTGTTCGGACAGCCGCGTGCCGGCCAATGAAATTGTGGGGCTCCTTCCGGGCGAACTCTTTGTGCATCGCAATGTCGCGAACTTGGTGGTTCATACCGATTTGAATTGCCTGTCCGTGATTCAGTTTGCCGTGGAAATTTTGAAGGTCGAACATATTATTGTGACCGGTCATTATGGCTGCGGCGGCGTCCGCGCCGTGATTGAAAAGAAAGAATTGGGACTCGTGAATA
>Ga0105239_10009505_pt1 | contig 10949 bp, 13 predicted proteins | sample KBSC44metaG_FD_92761 | JGI IMG/M metagenome (GOLD analysis project Ga0105239, IMG submission 92761) | Corn rhizosphere microbial communities from Kellogg Biological Station, Michigan, USA - KBS C4-4 metaG | ecosystem: Host-associated > Plants > Roots > Rhizosphere > Soil | place: Michigan, USA...
AAATCTTCAAGCGAGATCGTCTGATCCGCGGCGATGCCGGCGAGACCACGGTCCAGGGAGGCCAGCGTCTCTTCATCCAGCGGGAGACCGTCCGTATCAGCGGGATCGCGAAGATCTTCTAGCAGATCGCGAGCCTGCTCGTCATCAAGCCGGTCAATCAGCAGATGAAGCTCTTCTTTGATCGTGACGCACCAATTGTAAGCTCCTAACCCGACCCCGCACCACGGGCTGCTACGATGGAAGGAATCGTCTCGCTATGGCCCTGCGTTTCTACAACACCCTCACTCAAAAAGTGGAGCCCTTCGCCCCGCTGCACGGCAACGTGGTGCGCATGTACACGTGCGGGCCGACGGTCTATAACTACGTCCACATCGGCAACCTGCGGACCTTCACGTTTCAGGACATCCTGCGGCGCTGGCTCGCGGCGCGCGGCTTCGAGCTGGATCACGTGATGAATATCACCGACATCGAGGACAAGATCATCCGCGCCGCCGGAGCAGCGCACCAGACTATCTACGATTACACTGCCAAGTACACCGCGGCGTTTCTAGAAGACACCGCGGCCCTGCGCCTGCAGCGCCCGGAACACATCGCCAAAGCCACCGATCACATCCACGATATGGTGAGCGCCATTCAGAAACTCGAAGAGCGCGGCTACACCTATATCAGCGACGGTTCGGTTTACTACCGCATCGCCAAGTTTCCGGGGTACGGCAAGCTCTCGCACAACGACTTCAGCGGCATTCGCTCCGGCGCCCGCGTCGATATGGACGAATACGATAAAGCCGACGCGCGCGATTTTGTTTTGTGGAAGGCCAAGAAAGACGAAGAGCCCGCGTGGCAGACTCCGCTCGGCGAGGGGCGGCCCGGCTGGCACATTGAATGCTCCGTGATGGCGATGAAGTATCTGGGCGAGACGCTCGACATCCACACCGGCGGCGTGGACCTCACGTTTCCGCATCACGAAAATGAAATCGCGCAATCGGAGGCCATCACCGGCAAGCCTTTCGCGCGCTTCTGGCTGCATGCGGAACACCTCAGCATCGATGCGCAGAAGATGTCGAAGTCGCTCGGCAACTTCCATACGCTGCGCGATCTTCTGAGGGAAGGCTACACGCCCGAAGCGATTCGCTACCTGCTGGCGTCAGTGCCGTATCGCAAGAAGCTGAACTTCACGTTCGACGGGCTGAAGGCGGCGGCGACTTCGATCGACCGCCTGCGTAATTACAAGCTGCGCCTGGAAACCGCGAAGTTCCCTGACGGCGGTAACCCGCAATTGGAGGCGCGGACGGCCGACGCTCACAAGGCCTTCGACGAAGCGCTGGATGACGATCTCAACACCGCCGAAGCGCTGGCCGCCGTGTTCGAATATATTCGCGATACCAACAGCGCGATGGATGCGGGAGAGTTTCTGGCCGAGAATGCCATCGCCGCGCTGGAATTCCTGCGGCGATTCGATTCGATCTTCGATGTGCTCAAGCCCTCCGTCAAGGAAGGCGGCCTGTCGGATGCCGAGATCGACGGCCTGATTGCCGAGCGCACTGCCGCCAAGAAAGCCCGCGACTTCGCGCGCGCCGACCAGATCCGGGCCGGGCTGGCGGAACAAGGCGTCATCCTGGAAGATACGAAAGAGGGAGTCCGCTGGAAGCGATCATGAAGTTCGAAAGCAAAACCGTCCACGTAGGCGACCGCAAGAAGGCGGGCAATTTCATACCCGTCACCACGCCGATTTATACCGCGTCCAGTTACGCCTATGAATCGATGGAGCAGCTCGATCGCGTTTTCGGGCGCGAAGAGCAAGGGCCGTCCTACGCCCGCTACGACAATCCGACAGTGAACGCGCTGCAGGAATTGGTGAATGAACTCGAAGGCGGCCACGCCGCACTGGCCTGTTCCTCGGGCATGATGGCGATGCACCTGGCGGTGCTGGCGGCGCTGGTGGATCGGCCGAAGCGGGTAGTCGCGGGCCACGTGCTTTACGGCGCCACTACCAACATGTTGATGACGGTTTTCGGCGCACTTGGTGTCGAGACCACGTTCGCGGATGCATCCGATCTGCCAGCTTTCGAAGCCGCGATCAAGGCCGCCAAGCCGGGCGCGGTGGTGGTGGAGTCCATTACCAATCCGCTGCTGCGGGTGTGCGCGCTAGACAAGATCGCCGCGATGGCGCGGGCCGTGAGCGCGCCATTGATCGTCGATAACACCTTTGCGACTCCGATGCTGATGCGGCCGCTGGAACTCGGCGCGAGCATTGTGATTCACAGTGCGACCAAATATCTGGCGGGGCACGGCGACGTGCTGGGTGGTCTGGTGATTTCGGACGTTGAGAATTTTGAGACGCTGACCACTCTGCTGCGTGTTCTGGGCCCGAATCTGGGTCCATTCGAGGCGTATTTGACCATGCGCGGTATCAAAACGCTCGCCCTGCGCATGGAGAAGCAATGTACGAATGCCTGCCGGCTGGCGTCGTGGCTCAAGGCGCATCCCAGAATCGAGCGGGTTCATTTTCCCGGTGATCCGTCGCATCCTGACGCGATGAACGTAAAGCGCCTCCTCCCGCCGGATCTTTTCGGCGCGATGGTGTCCATTGAGCTGAAGGACGCCGGCAAAGCGGAGGTCTTCGGGTTCATGGAAAAATTGAAGATGATCGTGTGCGCCACCTCGCTCGGCGATGTTCACAGCATGATGCTTTACCCCGCCATGTCCTCGCATCGTGAGATTTCGCCCAAGCATCGTGAGCGCTCGGGCATCCGCGACAACCTAGTGCGCATTTCAACCGGCATTGAGGCGATCGAAGACATCATCGCCGACCTCGACCAGGCGCTGCAGTTCTGAATCCGGGCCTGTGCTATATTAGGGTTTCATGTTCGTCGCTCGCCGCCATCATCACGGACCCCATCATCACCACGGGCATCCCATGCCGCGACGGGCTCATTCGTAAACACAAACCGATTTCAGATCGTTTCGAGAGCCCGCCCGGTTGATCCTGGCGGGTTTTCTTTTTGGGGCGTAACCTATGCAACTCGATTTCACAAAACTTGACGGACTTATACCGGCCGTGATCCAGGATGACGCCACCGGGCGGGTCCTCATGGTCGGCTTCATGAATGAAGAGGCCTTCCGCAAGACGGTTGAGACCGGCTTCGCGACTTTCTACAGCCGCTCGCGCAACAAGCTGTGGCTGAAGGGCGAAAGCTCCGGCCATCGCCTGGTCGTCAAGGACATTTCGACCGACTGCGACCTCGACACGGTGCTGGTCAAGGTGGAGGCGCAGGGTCCGGGCGTTTGCCACGAAGGCTATCAGAGCTGCTTTTTCCGCCGACTCGAAAACGGCGAGTGGAAGGTCAGCGAGGAGCGGACCTACGATCCGGCCGCGGTCTACAAATCATGAAACTCAAACTTGGAATTCCCAAAGGGAGTCTCGAAAACGCCACGGTAGATCTGTTCCGCCGCGCCGGGTTTCAGATCACCACCAGCAGCCGCTCGTATTTTCCGGCGATTGACGATCCCGAAATCGAGTGCATGCTGATTCGCGCGCAGGAGATGGCGCGCTACGTCGAAGACGGCGTGCTGGATGCCGGCCTCACCGGCCGCGACTGGGTGGAGGAGAATGAAGCGCACGTCGAGAATGTCGCCGACCTCATCTACGCCAAGCAGAGCTTCGGCAAGGTGCGCTGGGTGCTGGCAGTGCCCGAGGCATCGGCTTACAAATCCGTGAAAGATCTGCAAGGAAAAATCATCGCGACAGAGCTGGTTGCAGCGACCAAGCGCTATCTGGAACGCAACGGCGTCAGCGCGAAGGTCGAATTCAGCTGGGGCGCGACCGAGGTCAAGCCGCCCGAGCTCGCCGACGCGATCGTCGAGGTGACCGAAACCGGCTCCTCGCTGCGCGCCAATAAGCTGCGTATTATTGAGACCGTGCTTGAATCCAACACCCAGTTGATCGCCAACGTCAATTCCTGGAAGGATCCCGCAAAGCGCCAGAAACTCGAAGACATGCGGATGTTGCTCGAAGGCGCCATCAATGCGCTGGGCAAAGTCGGCCTGATGCTCAACGTAGAGAAGATCAATTTGGAAGCGGTGCTGGCAGTGCTGCCCGCGCTCAAACGCCCGACGATTTCGACGCTGAGCGAAGACGGGTGGCTGGCCGTAAACACCATTCTAGAAGAGTCCACCGTGCGCACGATTATTCCGCGGCTCAAGGCGGCGGGCGCGCAAGGCATCGTCGAATATCCGCTGAACAAAATCATAATGTGATGATCCGGATACTTACAGCTCAGGAAGCGCGTTCGCTCATCGAGCGAAAGACGGTGCGGCTGGAAGAGGCCGAGAGCATTGTCGCGCCGATTCTTGCCGCCGTGCGCCAACGCGGCGACGCGGCGCTGCTCGAATACGCCCGCAAGTTCGATGGCTTCGATGGCTCCAGCGTTCGCATGGAAGTTCACGGAGCATCCAAGTTTGCTTTCGCGGGGCAGCCGGTTTTTGGTAGAGCGGTTGAGACCGCGGCGAAAAATATCCGCGAGTATTCCGAACTGCAACTGCCGCGCGAATGGTTCACCGATTTCCCGGATGGCCGCAGGCTGGGGCAGATCGTGCGTCCGCTCGACGCGATGGGAGCTTATGTTCCGGCGGGGCGCTATCCCCTGCCCTCCACACTGCTGATGACCGTGATTCCGGCGCAGGTGGCCGGCGTCAAGACCATTTGCGTGGCCTGTCCGAATCCCAGTCAGGAGATTATGGGTATCGCGCAATGGCTGGGCGTCACGCATATGTTCCGCATGGGAGGCGCGCAGGCCATCGCCGCGCTGGCATATGGAACCGAGACGGTGCCGAAGGTCGACCGCATTGTGGGTCCCGGCAATATATATGTAGCTGCCGCGAAGAAACTCATCGCGGGTGAGACTAGCATCGACTTCGTGGCCGGTCCAACCGAAATTGTCATCATCGCCGCCGATGGCGACCCGCGCTGGATCGCGGCCGATTTACTAGCGCAGGCCGAGCACGATGTGGACGCGTCGGCAATTCTGCTCACCACGTCCCGCAGCCTCGCGGAAGCAGTCGCCAAAGAAGTCGACGCGCAACTGGCGACGTTACCGACTGCCGCGGTGGCGCGCCCGTCCATCGAAACCAACGGCGCGATTGTAGTGCTCGACAGCCTGGAGCAGGCCATCGAAATATCCAATGCCCTTGCGCCGGAGCATCTGGCGCTGCATGACGGCGGCCTGCTCGCGAAGATCCGCCACGCGGGAGCGGTGTTCCTGGGAGCGTCGAGTCCGGAGTCCGCGGGAGACTATGCTTCCGGACCGAATCACGTGCTGCCGACTTCGGGTGCCGCGCGGCAACGTGGCGGTCTCTCGACCGCCGATTTCGTCAAAGTTATCGCCGTTCAAGAACTCAGTCGCGAAGGACTCGCGAAGCTGACACCGGCGATCGCGGCTCTGGCGCGCGCCGAGGGATTGGAAGCGCACGCACGCTCGGTCGAGGTGCGCGTCTTCGGAGATTCGCATGAGTAAGGGGCTGACGCCGCGTCCGGCAGTCCAGAAGATGGCGCCCTATCATCCGCCCACCGGAGGGCGCCAGGGCAAGCTGCGCCTGGACTTTAACGAAAATACCGTCGGCTGTTCACCGAAGGTCATCGAATATCTGAAGCAATATTTAGCGGCGGATGCGCTGACCGTGTACCCGGAATATGTCGATGCCATGCGCGAACTGGCTGCCTACTTCGCGGTGGCGCCCGGCGAATTGCTGCTCTCAAACGGCACCGACGAAGGCATTCAGGTGCTGATCAATACGTTTGTCGATGACGGCGATGACGCGCTGCTGCTGAAGCCGTCTTACGCCATGTACAAGTTCTACGCGGAACTGGCGGGAGCGAGCGTGCGCGAGATCGGCTACGCTCCTGACGATCTGGCGTTCCCGCTCGACCAGTTCATCGCGGCCATCCGTCCGGCCACGAAAGTGATTCTGATTGCGAATCCCAATAACCCGACCGGCACCGGAATCGATGTGGATGCGATCCGCCGTATTCTCGATGCCGCGCCGCAGGCCGCCGTTTTGATCGACGAAGCTTACTTCGAATTCTGCGGCGTGACTGCGCTGCCCTTGGTGCGCCAGTACCCGAATCTTTTCGTCAGCCGGACGTTCTCGAAGGTCTTCGGAATGGCGGCGATGCGCTGCGGATGTCTCTTTTCATCGGTCGAGAATGTGCGCTGGATGCACAAGGCGCAATCGCCGTACAGCGTGAATATGCTGGCGGCGCTGGCGGCTCGCGCGGCCATACAGGATCGCCAGCATATCGCAGACTATGTAAAAGAAGTGCTGGCGGCGCGCGAAATGGTGTACGAAGGATTGCGCAAGCTAGGTATTCCCTTCTATCCGAGCCAGGCGAACTTCGTGCTGTTCCATGCTGGAGAGCGCGCTGTTCCGATTCGCGACGCGCTGCGCGATCGCGGCGTCTTGATACGCGACCGCAGTTACGAAATTCCGGGATGCGTGCGGGTCACCATTGGCAATCGCGCGCAGATCCAGCGCTTCCTCGGCGAGTTGGAGACCCTGTGGACTCGGTAATCGTGTTCGACATGGACGGGGTTCTGGCGGAGGTGACCGAGTCGTATCGCGAGTCCATTGTGCAGACGGTGAAGTTCTTCACGGGCAAGACGGTGAGCCGCGACGCCATCCAGGATTACAAAAACCAGGGCGGCTGGAACAACGACTGGGCGCTCTCGCAGAAGATCGCAGCGGACTTCGGAATGCAGATCGATTACGACACGGTGATCGAGAAGTTCAACGAATATTTCCTGGGCGAGAACGGGAACGGCCTGGTCACTCGCGAGAGCTGGTTCCCGCAACCGGGCCTGCTTGAACGGCTGGCTGAGCGCTACGGGTTGTCCTTATTCACCGGCCGGCTGCGCTACGAGGCTGATATTACCTTGCGGCGCTTCGCCCCCTGCGTGAAGTTCGATCCCATGATTTGCGCCGATGACGTGACGGCTGCCAAGCCCGCGCCCGAGGGATTGCTGGCGATCCAGCGAGAGAAGCCGGACGCGACACTGTGGTACGTCGGTGACACTGTTGATGACGCACGCTGTGCCCGCGCGGCCAACGTGCCATTCATTGGGATTGCTGCCCATACGCACACCAAGCGCGATGAATTGGTCCGGCTGTTTCAACAAGAGAATGCGGCGGCGATTCTCGAAAACATAAATGAGATCGAGGGAGCGCTATGAAGATCCGCAAGGCGTCGGTCGAGCGCATTACGAAAGAAACGCAGATCCGCGGCAGCCTCATCATCGACGGTCAGGGAACCTATCAGATTTCAACCGGCATCCGTTTTTTTGATCACATGCTGGAATTGTTTGCGAAACACGGTGGATTTGATCTGAAGCTGAAAGCTACGGGCGACCTGGATGTAGACCAGCACCACACCGTCGAAGATGTCGGCATCGCACTGGGACAGTTGTTCGCCAAAGCGCTCGGAAATCGTAAGGGGATTAATCGCGCGGGCTACTTCGTGCTGCCGATGGACGAGACTCTGGCGGTTGTGGCGGTGGATCTCGGCGGGCGCCCGGCGCTCGTTTATCAGGACCGCGTGCGCGTGCGACTGGTAGGGGATTTGCAGACCGAACTGGTGGAAGATTTCTTCGGCGGCTTCGTAAATCACGCGGGTGCGAACCTGCACGCGAAGGTTTTAGATGGACGGTCGAATCATCACAAGATAGAGGCCATCTTCAAGTGTTTCGCGCGGGCCATGCGCTATGCGTGCTCGACGGATCAGCGTCTGAAGAATCAGTTGCCGTCGACCAAGGGTTTGCTGTGAGCGTGGTTTCCATTTTCGACTACGGGGCAGGTAATTTGCGCTCGGTGCAGAATACGCTGAGCGCGATCGGCGCGGAATACGAACTCATCCGCGATGCGGCGGGTATTCGTCAAGCCACGAAACTCATTTTGCCGGGCGTGGGGCACTTTGGGCAGATGATGCGCTCGCTGGAAGAGCTTGGCGTGCGCGGGGCGCTGATTGAGAGCATCCGCGGGGGCGTTCCATTCCTGGGAATCTGTCTGGGGTTGCAGGCGCTGTTTACGTCGGGCGAGGAGGCTCCGGAGGAGCGCGGCCTGGGAATCTATCAGGGCGGGGTCAAGCGGTTCCAGGGCGAGATGCGCATTCCCCACATGGGGTGGAATCAACTGGAGCGGGTGCGCGAATCGAAGTTGCTGCGCGATACCGGCGACAAGCCGTACGTTTATTTCGCGCACAGCTACTATGCCCCCGTGGTCCCGGCGACCGCGGCCACTTGCGATTATTCGGTGCCCTACACGGCGGTGCTGGAGCAGGACAACGTCTGCGGAGTGCAGTTTCATCCCGAGAAATCGGGCGACCTGGGGCTAAAGATCGTGCGCAATTTCGTGGAGAGTTAGGTGCTGGCTAAAAGAATCATTCCGTGCCTGGACGTCACCGGAGGGCGCGTGGTCAAAGGCGTGAACTTCGTCAACTTGCGGGATGCGGGAGATCCGGTGGAGCTCGCCGCGCGGTATAACCAACAGGGCGCGGACGAACTTGTGTTTCTCGACATTACGGCGTCGAGCGACGACCGCGACACGATGGTCGACGTAGTGGCGCGCACCGCGCGTGAAGTCTTCATCCCGTTGACGGTGGGCGGAGGTATTCGAAGGGTGGACGATGCTCGCAAGATCCTTCACGCTGGCGCGGACAAGGTCAGCGTCAACACCGCGGCGGTGCAGCGTCCGGAATTGATCCGTGAACTCTCGCAGGAATTCGGCGCGCAGGCGGTGGTGCTCGCGATCGATGCCCGCAGGCGTGCAGACGGGGGGTGGAATGTTTTCACCAAAGGCGGCCGGCATGACGAAGGGATCGATGCGGTTGAATGGGCCGCACGCGGAGAGGCGCTGGGCGCGGGCGAAATCCTGCTCACATCGATGGATACAGATGGGGTGCAGACCGGGTTCGATTGCGCGCTCACCGCGACGGTGCGCAAGGCCACGCGCATTCCGGTGATCGCCTCCGGAGGCGCCGGCAAGCCCGAAGATTTTGTCGAGGTGCTCGGGGGCGGGACCGGCGCCGATGCGGCACTGGCGGCGTCGGTGTTTCACTACGGCACTTACACGGTGGGCGATCTTAAAACATTTTTGGCGCAACACGGAGTAGAGGTGCGGCAGTGATTCTCCCCTGCATCGACCTGATGGACGGCAAGGTGGTGCAGTTGGTCCAGGGGCGCGACAAAGCGCTGGAGGGCGATGCACCGCTCGAAATGCTGCGGCGGTTCGCGGCGTTTCCGGAAATCCAAGTAATCGATCTGGATGCGGCGATGGGACGCGGCGAGAACTCGGCACTGGTGGAGTTGCTGGCATCGCGCGCGAAATGCCGCATCGGCGGGGGCGTACGCACCGCGGAGCGTGCGCGGCGGTTGCTGGACCAAGGGGCGCACCGGATTGTGGTGGGCACGGCGGCCTTTACGCCGATGATCGAAGAAATCGCGGCGGCAGTGGGTCCGCAGCGGATTCTGATTGCGCTCGATTCGAAGCACGGAAAAATCGTGGTGAAGGGCTGGCGGGAGGCGACCGACTTCACCGCCGAAGAAGTGATCCAGCGCCTGGAGCCTTTTTGCGACGGGTTTCTGTGCACTTATGTGGACAAAGAAGGCATGATGCAGGGCACGGATCTCGACTGGTTCCGGCGTTTGCGCGCGGCTACGCGGCACGAGATCACGGCCGCCGGAGGCATCACGACCATGGAAGAAATTCGCGAGTTGCAGGCGATGAAGGTCCATGCAGCGCTGGGCATGGCGATCTATACTGGCCGGCTGGATCTGCAGGAGCTGGCGGCACTGGGAGTCTGAGGTATGTATTCGATTCGACCCGCCACGTTGGACGATGCCGGAACGATTGCCGGGCACCGGCACCGGATGTTCCTGGATATGGGAAAATACGATCCGCAGAAGCTGGAGGAGATGACGAACGCATACCGGCCGTGGCTGCAATCGAAGATGACTGCGGGCGAGTATCTAGGCTGGCTGGCGATAACCTCGGATGGCTCGGTGGCAGCGGGGGCAGGACTATGGCTGATGGATTGGCCTCCGCATGTGATCGGCAGAGGCTTGCGGCGAGGCAATATTATCAACGTTTACACGGAAGCAGCGTATCGCCGGCGAGGGCTGGCGCGACTGTTGCTGAACACAGCTCTGGAGTGGTGCCGCACAAACACCATAGACGTAGTTGTCCTGCATGCCAGTAAAGAAGGACGCCACCTGTACAAGTCGGTGGGCTTCGAACCCACCAACGAGATGCGCTTGTTGCTGGATTGACGTTTGCGATGCTTGGTTCAAACTTTTTCTAATTGGTTTCCCTGGCCTCAATTACTGATGGGCGCGCGCCCTAGCCGGCATTAACCCCCTGAATCCTCCTGCGAGGCTCCACGACCCGTACGGCCATTACCGAGGGGGACGGATTCACGGGTGGTCCGCACCCGCCACACTGATTTGCAAAGACGGAGGAGCTCGAGACTTCCGCACAGTTGCGACCGGGATGCAGTGGGACCACCCGATTCCTACGTCTATACGCTACCCGGCGACTGGCGCAACAGGCTTGCATCGGAGTGCGATGTGAAGCAGACGCGGGAGATTGAGGCGCGGGCTGGCGTGTGACCGCCCGCCGGATGCCTGACTCACATATGCTCGTCGAGCATGGCCGCGAAACTCGTCCAGGATTTTTTGAGGGCATGAACCCGGTTGCCGCTGGGCCACCATTCGACGCTTCCCCGCCCCATGAACAGCGTCCCGAGAAGGTCGTCGCCAGTGCGGATTTCGAGGGTCATGGAATTGCTGCTATTGCGCTTGGTCAGCTCGACGGAATTGGGGAGATTTGCGGTTACCTGGGTGCGGGTTACGCGACGCTTTCTAGGCATGCCGTGAATCGTATCACGGCTCTACTTTCGCGGC
>Ga0105239_10009506_pt1 | contig 10949 bp, 12 predicted proteins | sample KBSC44metaG_FD_92761 | JGI IMG/M metagenome (GOLD analysis project Ga0105239, IMG submission 92761) | Corn rhizosphere microbial communities from Kellogg Biological Station, Michigan, USA - KBS C4-4 metaG | ecosystem: Host-associated > Plants > Roots > Rhizosphere > Soil | place: Michigan, USA...
CATGAGTACTACAATCAACTCGATAAAGACCGTCTTGAGTTCTTCGCGAAAGAGCGCGAAAAGCGTGCGGACTTCGACGACGAAATCCACCAGCAAACGCACGATTTCAATGAATACATGAAACTGAAATACGACGAATTCGTCGAGCAAATGCGCAACTACACGCAACGATACGACCAGATGAAGAAAGAAAAAGGAAGCGCCAAATCTTCAGGCGATGCGAATCCAAAACTACCAGAAGGCCCCTACGATAATTAACGAAACTCTGCCCGCGGGCATAGTTCGCCTACCATCGATTAATAGGTGTGCAGGTTGTTCTGGCACCAAAAATAAATCAGATAAAGGAAAATAGAAAAGGGCAAGCCAAACCAAAATGCTCTATTTCCAAGACGACGAAGCATATCTAAGTAGTTTCGAAGGTTAAATCCGGCGTAGACAAAAAGTGCAAAATTACCCAAAGCCCATGATAAAAAAAGGAATCCTTGAAATGCCACATAATGGTAAAAAGAAGGATCTTTTCTGAACCAAAGAACAACTGGCAAAAAGATCCAAAAAAACGCAATTGAGGCTGCGCCAAGCTTCCAATTTGATTTCGTTTTTGTGGTTTCATTGTCAGTGATCATTCGAGTCACCGTTTAGTGCTGCGCGAGCGTGGACGCGATTTCAGGCGTTCCTCAGGTGGGCGGTATTTTTTAAAGATCTTGTCGAGTGCACCTTGATCCAAGAACGCGTATTCGCCTTTTTGGAGGTTGCCCAACGTCAACTGACCGATCGCCACGCGTTTCAGCTTCTTCACGTCGAAGCCGATTTTTTGGAACATGTGGCGGACCTGGCGATTTTTTCCCTCTGAGATGATGATCTTCACCCAATCATACAATTTCGATTCGCTGACTTTTACTTTTTCAGCGACGACCGCTTTCACGCGGCCACCAGGAATGGTCACACCATTCACTAGTTTTTGCAGATCTCTCTCAGTCGGATGACCATCGAGTTTTGCGAGATAAGTTTTTGGAATTTCCTCGCGTGGGTGCATGACCTTTTGAGAAAAATCACCGTCGTTCGTCAGCAACAACAAACCTTCTGTGTCCCAATCCAAACGACCCACTGGAAAAACCCGAACAGGTAACTGCTCCATGTAATCGGCAACGGTTGGACGCTCCAACGGATCTTCCATGCTCGTCAGCACATTTTCAGGCTTGTTGAAAATCACGTAGATTTTCTGTGCGACCGGTTTGACGGGTTTGCCATCAACCGTGACTCGATCCTCACCGGGAGTGACTTTAACGCCCAATTCGAACGTTGTTTTGCCATTCACCTGAACGTTACCTTTGGCAATTAAGCCATCGGCCGCACGTCGGCTGGCAATTCCGCAATCGGCTAAAAATTTATTCAGCCGAACGGTTGTTTTGGGAGTGATTGGCTTGGGCTTGCGGGATGGCCCGCGCTTGTCTGATTCCATGTTCCAGATGAGTTACCAGAAGTTGAAGCAGCTTGTCATTGGGAAAAGCAGACTTCAGCGCCAAACTTCCTTTTTGTAACGCTTTTTCAGCGGTTTGGGCCGCATTATCGCGCCCATTGCTGATCTGAAGGCCTCTAGCGGCCCTTTCCATGGCCCCAACGATCTCTTGGTAATACGGATCCGACTGCGGATTGATGAAGATTCTTTCAATCCGTTTGAGACCGTAAAATAGATCGACATTCTCGCTGCCACGAACGCGCATGAAAGTTTCAAATTTTTGAAAGATGTGACTGCGATTGATGATGCCGTTCAGTCCATTGTCATCGCGATAAAAACTGATCAGTGACGAGAGTGAACCTTGTAGCAACTGTCGAACATGCGGCATGAGTTCTAAGTTGTTCGAGTAGTGAAGGTGAGCAATCGGTGCGACAGGTTTCAAGCGATCACCAATGATCATCGCTTTTGGTCCATACACGCGAACTTCAAGTGTGCCGGCAACTGACAACATCAACGTCGCAATTTCTTGTTCAGAAATTTTGACGATTTTAAGTTTCTCACCAGACTTTTGTCTGCTGGACTCGACGTTGGTAATAGTCGCTTCAAAATCTTTCGCGTGTTGCAAAGTCACGACCTGAATCTCATCGGCATGACGAATATGTTTCCACTCGTTTTCATCCAAACGGTTTTGTCGAATGTACGCGGCGAGATCATCGCGAACACTCTGAGCGAGGCTCTGGCTGTTGGTTTGCCAGTATTCAAAACCAAGCACGCGAGCGTAAAAACCTTCGACCGTTTCAGGTGTAAATGGCTCCGTCGGTTCCAAAACTTGTTTGCAGTAATTGAACAACGACTGCCGTGCGAGTGTCTTTTGTGGATCGAGACGAAGTAAGTATTGTGCGAATTGAGTGACAGAATTCATAAGATAACGATAGAGTTTAGTTAGGGTCTCGTCTAGTCGTAAACTGAAGGACCAGTTTTCAAGGACGAACCGACCGTAGCAATCGACGTTCAAGGAGGATATATGTCGAGAGAGCTCAATCGCGATCTATTCGGCGAAATCAACAATTCTTCTTTACCTAACTCTCGACCAACTGCCAGAAAACCGGAGATGCCATCTATGGGCGGAATGACAGGTGTGACTTCTGAAGACGTAAAACTCTTGGGCTACCAAGTTGAAACAATGGCCAAGAAAGTAAAAGAATTCGAAGCCCGCATGGAAACATTGGCTTCGAAGTGGGAAGAGTTTTCTGGAACAGCAAAACTTCGCTTCGAACGCATTCAAGGCAGCTTCCAAAGACAATCAGAAACATTGCAATCCAACTTCCGCGACATTCACAGCAAGATCGCAACCGTCGCAAGCCGCACCAACGAACGCAAAATTATTGAGACGACGACACAAGAAATGATGGATCGTCACAATCAAATGGTTTTGTCATTTGAAGCACGCTTGCAAGCATTGCAAAAAACAATGTCAGAGCAAGAGTATCAGCTGCTCAATACAAAATCGGAATTGAAAGACGCGCTGAAAGAAATCGCGCGCCTGAAAAACAGCTAACCTTTGCGGCCTTTGTGGTGAAGGCCGTAGTAGCTTGGCCAGTCGCCATTTTCGCATGACGCGACTTGAATCTTGGCGACACCTCTTCCGAGCGGGAAATCAATACTTCTTGCGTAACCAATAGATAGATCGGCGGTTCGTCCCGGTACAAACGGGCCACCGTCGATGGCTTTGCCTTGAACCCAGGTTTTTGCGCCGGGCATCCGCACATAAACAGTTGAGCCGAGTCGAATGTCTTTTGTGGCCAAAGTGTCGGCGTTCGGATTGAAGCGCTGGCTTTTATAAGTGACATGAGAACCTGACGCATAAAATGAAGAGACACGGGTCGAAAAAATCCGACATTTCTCAGGCAGGTCTGCATCCGAAATGCGAATCGAATCTTTAGAAGCCACTTGCACTTGACCAATACTCGCTCGTGAAACCACTTGCCCAGTGTCTTCCATGTCCGCCATGTCGAGATGTAGATGGATCGACTGATCGATTGGGGCTTGCGCCTGCACGGTGGGCGCGTAATTCATTTCATCACCGGTGGCAATGGCTTCGGCGTGAGCCGAGTAATTTGGCAAAACGAATAAAACAGCGAATAAATAAAATAGCTTTGTCATTCAGCTCTCCTAATGTGATTCAGGGTGCTCGCTATTAGGAACTGCAAATGTCGTTCACAGCCAAAATGAAATAACGAGATGCTTAAACAACGATGCCGAAAATTGATCGCATGATTGTCGAAACATGCGACGTCTCAAAGTGAGACAGTGAGAATATGTCTCAAGACTTACGTCGAATGTACCGAAATAGATCAATACGGTAAAAGTGGAATGTAAGGGGGAACCGTGCGCAGAAATAAAAATCGTTGGCCTCTCGTAGTCGCAATCGTTAGTGCTTCCACTCTATTTTCATTCCAAAACTGTTCAAACGTGAATTTCGGCGCCGTCTCCAGTCAGTTGAATCAATCCGGCACCGGCACCTTGCCGATCGTCACTCAGCCACCTGATACGCCAGATGAACCCGCGCACTTTCCGATCGTTGATCCGCCGGCCCCTCTTTGCACGAAGATCTCACAAAACATTCAGCCGACTTTAAATTGGGATTGGTATTCGCAATTGGGTGCCAACGATTATCACACGTTCAGCCAAGTGATGGCGGCTCCAGTTGTTGGTGATTTAAATGGCGATGGTCATCCTGCGATCGTGTTCGTCAGTTGGTCACTCAGCGAAAACGACATGTACTTTCACGATAACCAAATTTCATACTACGCGCGCAACGGTGTTTTACGTGTCGTCGACGGGAAAACTGGCGCGACTAAATTCAGCGTCGGCTCACAGGCCTTAGCGCCGTTTGCGTCAACGACACCACTGCTCGTCGATCTTGATGGCGATGGCAAACTTGAAATTGTTTACATGCACTACTTGGAACAACAGATGATCGCATTGAATTCCGATGGTAGCCTTCGTTGGATTTGGAATTTGCCAACAGCATTGACCGCTTCATGTATGCAGGGCCTTTCGGCTTCAGACATGGACGAGAATGGCCACGCCGAAGTGATCGTGGGAAATTGGATCGTCGAAGAGAGTGCCGCAAAGCAGCCGACTCTGAAAATGACTTTGAATTCAAGTTTCGTCGGCTGTACGGCGTTTGCGACAGTTCTAAATCCAGCGACGCCACATTTTTCGGTCGTTGCACCAGATGCCGTTTACGATCATACAGGTGCGAAATCTTTTTCGCTTGGTCCCGAGTATGGTCACGCGGCCGTTGGTAAAGTGCGCGGCGATGTCGCGGGCAATCAGATCGTGAAAACGGCTTACACATCGAGCGGACCGAAACTGCAAATTTATAACGGCAACAACGGAACCTTGCTCAGCAACGTCGACCTTGCGTCATTGTCGCAATACAAATGCCCAGATGGCACCATCGGTGGCGGACAAGTTTCCATCGGCGACTTCATGGGTAACGGGAGTTTTCAGATTGCTCTCGCTTCTGGCCAGTACTTGATGTTGTTCGATGGGAATGGAAATCTGCTCACATCTTCACGCACGCAAGATTGTTCAAGCGAACAGACGGGCGTGACTTCATTTGACTTCGACGGCGATGGGAAACCAGAAATTCTTTATGGCGATGAAGAATACTTACGCATCTTTCACGTCGTAAACGGCCAACTCACAGTTGTGGCGAAATTGCCGAACCCATCCGGTACATTGCTTGAATATCCCGTTGTTGCAGATATTGATGGCGATGGTTCATCAAAATTGATCGTCGTATCTAACAACTACGCAGTCAGTGGTTTTTATAAAGATCCAGGCGAAGCGAATGACGGTGTGGCAGCTGCAACCATCACAGGAGTTCGTACGTTCAAATCGGGCGACGGCCTGCCATGGATGCCATCGCGTCCGACATGGAATCAGTTTCATTACAACGCGAGCCTGATGAACGATCATGGTCGAGTGTATGATCCTGCGATTTCGTCGCAATCTTGGCTCGGCAAGACCTTCAAACTCAACAGCCAAATCACGCTTTCGCAGCCTATCTGCCAGCACTAAGTCCTGATCTCGGCTCAACTAGCCTTAAGTACCTTCAACCTATAGGTCACATCTCCGATGAGACAACCAGAGGTGACTCATGGGAGTTGTTGGTATTCTCACAGTGCTCGGTTGTGTGTTCGGGGGCTTCTTGGCTTCCGGCGGTCACTTGCACGTCGTATTTCAGCCCTTCGAGGTTGTGATCATCGGTGGTGCGGCTCTTGGTGGTTTCATCATTGGTAACCCAATGAACACGATCAAAAAATCCATCAGCATGGGGATTCACGCGATCACTGGTGGTGGCCCAAGTAAAAAAGATTACGTCGAACTCTTGCAGTTGTTGTTTCAGTTGTTCCAAATCTTTCGTAAGGATGGTCCGCAAGCTGTCGAGAAACACATCGAGGAGCCAAACAGCTCTGAGATTTTCAAACTCTTTCCTGCATTTTTAAAAAATCATCACGCGGTCGACTTTCTCTGCGACACGATGAAGATCACATTGTCGGCGGATTTATCGCAATACGATGTCGACGATCTTCTCGATGCGGACATCAAAGCGGCCCATGAAGAAGAGCATGCCGCTCAACACGCAGTTCAAAATACGGCTGACGCTCTTCCGGGTCTCGGGATCGTCGCGGCGGTTCTCGGGATCGTGCATACGATGGATTATTTGACTGCAGGACCTGAGATCATCGGTCACCACGTTGCGGCCGCTCTGATCGGTACGTTCCTCGGGGTTTTGATGTGTTACGGTTTCATCTCGCCGATCGCCGGTAAAATGAATGCGGATATCGCGTCCGAAGGTCGCTATCTGTCTGTTATCAAAGCGGCGCTCGTTGCTTTGCAAAGAGGCGCTCCTCCATTAGTGTGCGTGGAATTTGCTCGTCGTACGATTTTTCCAGTCGATCGTCCTTCATTCGAAGAGATGGATACAGCAACTAAAGAAGGCAAGAAGGCGGCATAATCCATGGCTGAGAAAGAACCCGTCATCGTCATTAAAAAGATCACTATCGGCGCAGCTGCCGGGCATGGTGGTTCTTGGAAAGTGGCATTCGCAGACTTTATGACTGCGTTGATGGCGTTTTTTCTTTTGATGTGGCTTCTTAACCAAACCCCGGAAGTGAAGAAAAACGTTTCTGACTATTTCTCCACACCGAGCGTGATTGAATACAACTTCCAAAACTTCGGTGCGGAACTAACTCTCGAAAAATTATTCCTCGATTTGATCAATGAGCCATTGAAAGTGCTGCAAGATTTTATGCAGCCGATGGACTACACACCCAACTTCATGAAGATGGGTTCGCAAAATATCGCCAAGGCCGCATTGATGGAACAGCTAGGCGACTACGCATCTGAAATGAACGTGAGCGGTGACACAATTGAAATGGAAATTCCAGAACGCTTTCTATTTCAGTCCGGTACTGCCGACCCAACACCTAAGTTTCATGAAGTTATAGCGCGTTTACAGCAAGTCACGATGGGCTTAGAAGACGCCAACGTTTATATCGATTCCAAAGTCTACTTGAATACCATTCGCAACCAAGATTCTGGAACAGCGGCACGGGTGGCTGAAAAGCGTTTGGATCTTGTCGTAAGTCAAATTGATTCTAAACTCGAGCACAACTCGGTTGAATTGCATGGTAAAAAAGACGTAAAACCTGCTGCCCGAGCGGCAGATGGCCGACCTAAAGAAGGCGCTATCCATATCCGCATCAAGCAAAAGGACGAACTTCCGGACGGAACTAAGCCGAAAAAGTTAGATCGGATGTTTGGTAAGGATGATGATTCGATGGACGTTTACAGTAATTTTGTAAACAAACTCAGTCACAAACCGCCAACTTCCAAAAAATAATTGCGCCCTTTAAGAAATCATGACATTTGAAATCACCAATGCCCCACAACATTCGGTGGTCCGAAGCGACCCTTATCGCAATTGATCTTGAAACCACAGGCAAGTATCCGCTCGATGCTGAGATTTGCGAAATGGCGGCGGTCAAATGGCGTGGCGGGCGAGTTATTGATATTTATCAAACCTTAATAAAACCTTCGACCCCTATGTCCCAAGAGGTCATCGCGATCCATAACATCACCAATGAAATGGTGGAGACGGCTCCGACCTTGAGTGAAAAGATCGCCGAGTTTCACAAATTCGTGAACGATGGTTGGCTGATGGCGCACCATGCACCTTTTGATATGGGTTTTTTAACCTGGGAATTTGAGCGCGCTCGATTGCCATTGCCGAAGAATCCAGTCATCTGCACAAGTCTTTTGAGCCGTTCGGTCGTATCCGGCGTCAGCGATCATCGTTTGCAAACTTTGGCGCGACACTACGGCATTGAATCTGGAACCGCCCATCGCGCCTTAGACGACGCTAAGACGTGTTTGGAAGTAGCGCTGAAGTGCTTCCCGATCGTTGGATCAGATTGTCATCTGACACATATTTTTGATGCACAAACGCGCAGCCTGCAGTGGGCGAACTTCTCAATTGAGTATTTGATTGAAAAAGAAATCTATCGCTTGTTAGTGCGGGCGACGCTCGACAAGCGCGAAGTGTTTTTGACTTACGATGGTGGCTCGCGCCCCGGACAAATTCGTCGTGTGTTTCCGTTGGGTATTGTTCGCAATCCAGAGGGCGACTTCTTAGTGGCGACCGAAGGTGATGAAGTTCAAACCAAACGCTATTATCTCAACAAGGTGAATAGCGTTCGTCTTGTTGCTGACGGCGAGTTTTAATTAATAACAGAGAAGTTGATTGATGGTCGCGATCGTTTCCGCTGCCACTAAGTGGACATCATAGCCGTCTTGCAATGCTGCTCGATCTGTCACCATTCCAAGTTTTCCACCATACCGTGCACATTGACGAGCCCAACCTGTTTCGGTGGCTTCAAGTGTTTCTCGCGAATCGATCAGTCGACGAACGAGAACCATACCGGGCTGAGAAGAGCGGCTGATACAGTAGCCTTCGCATTGAACAGCAAATGCTGATGGTGCGGTCAAAAGAGCAAAAAGGATGATCCAAAGTTTCATTGCGTGTTCCTCGGTTGGTTCACGCGAGATGAGACTGCAAGGTTCAGACCTGTGGAAAGCTACGATTTAATTTTAATCGGCGTCAGAATTGGGACAATTTTTGTCAGTCGTGGGCTTTCACTTTGTCATCGTCAGGGACAAATCGGATCGGCGTCGTCTTGAATTTCTCCTGATTTTTTGGCTGGCATTCGGTGCCTTTGAATTCGCGCGATACGCTCGTTACGATGAGGCGAGCTTTTGTCTCTGAATCAGTCGATGTTGCGACTTCATCATAAACGGCGTTGCCGCCATAACGAGTGCGACAAAGATTTTTGATATACGTTCTGCGCTCTTCGGGCGTATCGCCAACGGCTGGTTCGACCATATCGACGAATTCATTCGGACCTTTGATTGGAACCACTTGAGATGGATTTCCCTCAATAGTTTTGACGCATTTAACGGCGCAGTCGCGAGATTGAGCGAGGGCCACCGAGCTGTACGCGAGAATAAATGAAATGAGAATTTTTGCCGGCATAAGCCTCCCACTAACAGCATAATTCATGTCGCTCACGTCAGTCGACTGGACAAAAATCTTGGTGCCGACCGTAGCAGATGTTATACGGACGGGATGCAGTTGATGGTCAAAAAATTTGGCGGTACTTCGATGGGTTCGATTGAGCGAATCGAAGGCGTGGCGGAGCGGTTGAAACAGGACCGTGATCGCGGGCAATCGCCTGTGGTCGTGGTTTCGGCGATGTCTGGAGAGACCAATCGCTTGGTTGGACTTGCGAACGCCATTGATCCGCAATCGCGTGGACCGGCCTACGACATGTTGGTCGCTTCCGGCGAACAGGTGAGTGTGGCATTGCTGTCTATCGCTCTCGAAAAACGCGGGATTTCTGCGCAACCACTGCTGGCCCACCAGTTGGGGATCAAGACGGACTCAGTTTATTCAAAAGCTCGGATCCAAGAAATTCGTACCGATGATTTGCGCAAATGGGTGAGTGAGGGAAAAGTTCCGGTCATCGCTGGGTTTCAAGGCGTTGATGAAATGGGACGGATCACGACTCTCGGTCGCGGTGGCTCCGATACGACGGCGGTCGCGATTGCAGCGGCGATTGGTGATTCGGCTTGCGAGATTTTCACTGATGTTCCGGCTGTGTTTACAGCCGATCCGCGCTTGGTTCCAAAAGCGCGTGAGATGCAGAAATTGTCATTTGAAGAAATGATGGAGATGGCGGCACTCGGTTCGAAAGTGCTGCACATCCGTTCGGTTGAAATCGCCGCGAAGTATGGCGTGCGCATTCACTTGCGTAGCACTTTCGAACAACGCGAGGGAAGTTGGATCGTTCCCGAAGGAGAAATCATGGAAAACGCAGTCGTCTCATCTGTCACGCACGACCCAAACACAGTCGTGTTTGAGATGAATCCGGTGCCCACCGGTCCGATGTTCTTAGCGGAACTTTTCAAGAATCTCTCGAATCGCGGAGTCGTTGTCGACATCATCACACAAAGTGAGGTTCCAGGTGGTCAGCGGTTGGCGTTCTCAGTGACACAAGAAGATCTTCCGCTCACGCAAAGTGTGTTGAAACAAGTGACAGAAAAAATCTCATGTGAAGTGATGGTCCGCGAAAACATGGCAAAAATTTCGGTGGTTGGAGTGGGCATGCGCAATCACCCAGGTGTCGCGGCTCGTTTCTTTGACGTGCTCGCGCGTGAAAAAGTGCATGTGCACTTGGTGACAACATCAGAAATCAAAATCTCAGCCGTTATTGAAAAAGAAGCATTGGCTCGCGCTGCGCAAGCGATGCACACCGAATTTTCTCTCGATCGCTAAAAGATCAGGTTCTTTCGATGGTCATTCGAAAACTCAGTCTCGTTATTCTTTTTATGAACTTTGGCTGTGCAACGGTCGGTCTTACGAAGGGTACTGAGATAAACTTGCAGAAAGTTCGCACTGGTATGAGCGAGCAAGATATTATTTCAGTTCTTGGAGCACCCAATTCTAGGACGATGGTGATGTCGGATGAAGTTTGGCGCTATCGGTTGCTTTCGAGGGAAAGAGATAGGGAGCGTCCTTACAAATTCATTTTCCACGAGAATGTACTCACCAATGTTCAGTTCGATACCGCTGAAGTTATGGGAGATAAATATATTCCTCCGGGCACTCCAACCAACTGCGGAATCTTCAACTGCGGTGAGACGATCTACAGTTCTGGCTGGAAATAAAAAGTTTCCATGAAGTTTTATTATCCAAGTGAGCGTAGCAATTGTGTTAAGTTGAGCCTGGAACTTGCTATCAAACTGATTAAACCGATTGTCGATTTGGATGGCCTGTTCGATCGAATGCCGGATGAAATGCGTTCCATAGGGCTGTACGATTTCGATCGAACTGTGAATTAGAAGCCTTTGGTTAACG
>Ga0105239_10009507_pt1 | contig 10948 bp, 8 predicted proteins | sample KBSC44metaG_FD_92761 | JGI IMG/M metagenome (GOLD analysis project Ga0105239, IMG submission 92761) | Corn rhizosphere microbial communities from Kellogg Biological Station, Michigan, USA - KBS C4-4 metaG | ecosystem: Host-associated > Plants > Roots > Rhizosphere > Soil | place: Michigan, USA...
CCGCTTCCTGGCTCTCCACGAATTCGCGCTCGAACAGCGCGATCAACGTATCGCGCTGCCCGGACTTGAGCGTGTACTGTCGAAGCTCGACAACGTTGCTCATTGGACCCTCGTGAAGTCCATCCGCCAGTTGACCTCCCAGGTCTTGCCCTTATCAGGCGAGAAGGCCTGTTCCCAATGCGCCGAGGTCGGTGTGATGCGCGACCAGGTGAAGCGGACGATGATGGGCTTTCCGTTGAACGTGTCGTCCCCTTGGAACGTGCCAACGCCGTTCTGGAAATTGCCGATCACTGGCGGCTCGATTTTGTGCGGATTGCGGCCATCGAGCCAGAAAATCGCCCAAGTCTGCGTTTTCGGATCGTAGCCGCGGATGCCAACTGCGCGATACGGACCGCTCGGCAGGCCGATATAGTTGTCGTCGATCGTGCCGTGACCGTCCATCGTCATCCACAGTTGCGAAGTGCCTTCGAACTCGACCCACTCGTGGCTATTGGCGAGACGGTCTTTGAGGCGCCAGTGATGGACGTTCCATTTGCCGATGAGGAAATCGAAATCGTGGGCATGATCGGTATTCATTGCGGGTTCTCCGGTTGCGGCCGTCGCCACGAGAAGCGATGCGGCGAGTGCGAGGTTTGCTGCGGTTTTCATGGGCGTTGCCCTCCTTGGTTGCGGGCGCAGGTATAAGGGCTTAAACATGACATCGAATGTCATGTTTTCTGGTGATCTGAAAAAATGTTGGCGAGCCGGCTTCTCTCAATCCTGATGCTGCTGCAGGCCCGCGGGAGGCTCAGCGCGAGCGAGTTGGCGCGCACGTTCGAAGTGTCGATCCGCACCATCCATCGCGACATCGATCAGCTCAGCGCCGCCGGTGTTCCGGTCTATGCCGAACGCGGCCGTAGCGGCGGCTTTGCGCTGCTGGACGGCTACCGCACCCGGCTCACCGGATTCACCCAGTCCGAAGCCGAGGCCATTTTTCTTGCCGGTCTTCCGGGACCCGCTGCGCAACTCGGTCTTGCCGATATCCTCGCGACCGCACGTCTCAAGCTCATGGCCGCGCTGCCCGCGCAGATGCAGCCGGAGCGCATCGCGGCGCGCTTTCATCTCGATCCCGTCGGCTGGTTTCGCGGCACCGATCCGGAGCCCACGCTCAAGATCGTCGCGCAGGCGGTCTGGGACGAGCGGTACCTCAAGCTGCGCTATCGCAACAGCGGCGAGATTTACGGACGAAAGCTCGGGCCGCTCGGCCTCGTTCTGAAGAGCGGCGTCTGGTACCTCGTGGCCCAAAGCGGAAAGTCCATCCGCACCTATCGCGTGGCGCAGATCGTCGACGCGGAGGTCACCGACGAGGCGTTCGCGCGGCCAAAGGATTTCGATCTCGCCGCGCATTGGGAAGGTGCGTCGCGCGCTTATGAATCGGGCCTCTACCGCGAGCGGGCCGATGTGCGCTTGTCGCCCAGGGGAATGGATCTACTCGATATGCTGGGTCCGCACGTCGCGCAGGCTGCGCGATCTTCTGCGGCTCCGGCAGGCAAAGGTTGGATGCGCTGCAGCCTGCCGATCGAGACCACCGCCCAGGGTATTCGCGAATTGATGCGGCTTGGCGAAGACGTCGAGGTCCTGGGACCGCCAGCCTTGCGCGCCGAAATGCTGCGCAGCATCGGCGCCATGGCGCAGCACTATCGCGGCAAGGCTGAGCTCAGACCGGCTGGCCGCCGATCAGGATGACCCCGGCAACGATAAGCACCACTGCGACGCCTTTGCGTATCAGCGCACCTTTCGACAGGTCCTCGCGGCCGAGTGTTGGAAAGAACAGCGACAGCATCACGCCGAACGCGAACACGAAGAACGAGGTCGTACCGCCGATGGCCTGCACGAGGCTGACCGGCCCGAGCAGTGAGGCGTAGCGCGCCGCAAGTCCGCCGCCCAGATTGATCAGCTCGTTCGCTGCGTTGATGGCGATGACCGCGCCGGGGCTCTTGGCGAACATGGCAAGGAACTGGCGGCGCACATGCGGGATGCAGAGCAGAACCACACCGAACACCGCCTGGCCTGCGAAGCTCCAGAACGTCACCGCCCAGAACGCGTCCTTGATCGCGAAGAACTTGAACATCACCGCCGACGCCGCGAGCGTTGCCGTGCAGCCGAGGAGGGGAATGACGATGTCGAGCTTGAAGCGTATCCGCCGCCCCGGTTCGTAGGAGGCGACGATTGCGCTCGCCATCATCAGCAATCCGCCGACAAGCCTGAGCGGCGTGGGTTTCTCGTGCAGCACAAAGAAGGCGATGACGTAGGTGAAGAGCGTGGAGGTCTGGAACAGTGGCGCGATCACGCTCGCCTCCTCCTGCTGCAACGCGCGCAAGTAAAAATAGATCGCGGTCAGGTACAGGAGGCCCGAAAAGGCTGTGACCACGATCCCCGTGGTGCCGAGCGCGGTCACGTCCACGAACGCCGCGATGATGGGCAGGCCAACAAGCCCAATCAGGGCGGTGAAGATGAGCAGTGCGCCGACGCCGCTGTCCTTGAAGAAGCGTTCGACCAGATATTTGTCGATATGGGTCGAGACGGCCCAAAGCACCGGACCCAAGAAAGCGAACAGAAGCCAGTTCATTCGCCGCGGCCGTGTTCTTCGATTGCGCGCAGGAAGACGCCCGCGAAGTCCCTGAGCTTGGCGGCGCCGACGCCGTGGACATCCGCGAACTCGGCCTCGGTCTTCGGGCGGCGTTCGGCCATGTCGATCAGGGAGCGGTCGGAGAAGATCACGTAAGGCGGGACGCGCCGTTCGCCCGCGAGCCGGAGCCGCAGCGCCTTCAGGCTCGCGATCAGCACGCGGTTGTCCTGGGGCTGTGCTGCGAAGCGTTCGGCCCGGGCTTCGCGTTTCGTGCCGGCGCGCGGCCGGTACGGCCGGCTTTCGAACTGCCCCTCGCCGCGCAGGAGGGCGTGCCCCTCGGCGGTTATCTGCAACCCGCCATAGCCCTCGAGATCGTGGCGCAGCAAGCCCGCCCCCGCCATCTGGCGGATGAGCGACTGCCATTCGTCCTTCTTGTGCGCCGCGCCGGAGCCGAAGACGGCCAGCGCAGCATGAGCGCCTTCGGTCCGCTCCGTCCGGTTGCCGAGCAGCACGTCGATGATGTGCGCCGCGCCGAAGCGTTCGCCTGTGCCGCGCATTGCGGCGAGAACTTTGCGCGCATCATCGGTGCGGTCGATCCGTTCGGACGGATCGAGGCAGACATCGCAATTGCCGCAGGGTTCAGAGGTCTCGCCAAAATAGGCGAGCAGCAGCTGGCGCCGGCAGCGTGCGGCCTCACAATAGGCCAGCAGCATGTTCAGCCGCGCATGCTCGCGGCGCTTGCGGTCCTCTCCTGCGTCCTCCTGATCGATGAAGACACGGCGCATGCGGATGTCTTCGAGCCCGAACAGCATGTGCGCTTCGGCGGGCCCGCCATCGCGGCCGGCGCGCCCGATCTCCTGATAATAGGCCTCGAGGCTTCCCGGCAGATCGGTGTGGAAGACGAAGCGAACGTCCGGTTTGTCGATGCCCATGCCAAAGGCGATGGTCGCCACCATCACGACAGCCTGTTCGGACATGAAGCGGTTCTGGTTCGCCTCGCGCGCGTCCTTGTCCATGCCGGCATGGTAAGGGAGCGCGTTCACCCCGTTTTCCACAAGCAGGCTCGCGATCTTCTCGGTCTTCTTGCGCGACAGGCAGTAGACGATGCCGCTTTCGCCCTTGTGGCGGGCGATGAAGTCGACGAGCTGGCGGCTGGAATTGTGCTTGGCCTCCACGGTCAGGCGGATATTGGGCCGGTCGAAACCCTGCACCATGGTCTCGACGCGATTGTTGAAAAGCTGCAGCGCGATGTCGGCGCGTGTCACTTCGTCGGCGGTCGCCGTGAGCGCGATCATCGGTGTCTGGGGGAAGAGATCGGCGAGCTTCGACAGCGCGCGATATTCGGGCCGGAACGCAGGTCCCCATTGCGAAACGCAATGCGCCTCGTCGATAGCAATGAGCTTCACAGCAAGCTTCGCCAGTGCCGCCAGCATCGGCTCGGTCATCAGCCGTTCCGGTGCCATATAGAGAATGCGCAGCTCGCCGGACGCCGCGCGACGCCAAGCGGCGACATTGTCGTCCCGCGACCGCGACGAGTTGATTGTCTCGGCTGCGACACCGGCAAGCCGCAGCGCCGCCACCTGATCCTGCATGAGCGCCACCAGCGGAGAGACGACAATCGTCAAGCCACCCAGAGCCAGCGCCGGAATCTGGTAGCACAGCGACTTGCCCGAGCCGGTCGGCATGACGGCCAGCACATGGCCGCCGGACAGCAGCGCGTCGATCGCCTCTTCCTGGCCAGGCCGGAAATCATCGAAACCGAAGACATCTTTCAGGATTGCGTGTTTTTCGTCGTGCTTACGCAACGGCAGGCCCATGGAAACTCGATTCTCGAACGGCTGATATTGTCGGGCGGCAGAACTCTCCTTAACCTGCCATAGCCCGCGCCGCAGAGCGACGGGAAGGGGAGCGTTCCATGAAGATTCGTCTGGCTGCGATTGCAGCCATTGCCGCCGCCGTCAGCAGTCTTTCTTTCGCCGGAACACCCGGCGCAGGCGTCGATAGCGCGCGGATCGTGAAAGCCGCGCCGGGCGAGTGGCTGTCGAATGGCCGCACCTACAGCGAGCAGCGCTTCTCGCCGCTCAAGCAGATCGATGCGTCGAACGTCGGCAAGCTTGGTGTTGCCTGGGAATACCGCACCTATTCGGTGCGCGGGCTGGAAGCGACGCCGCTGGTGGCGGACGGCGTGATGTACATCACCGAAGCCTGGAGCAAGGTCGCCGCGCTCGACGCCAAGACCGGCAAGGAACTCTGGACCTACGATCCGAAAGTGCCGGGGCAGACGGGGCGCTATGCCTGCTGCGATGTTGTCAATCGCGGCGTGGCGCTGTGGAAGGGCGCCGTGTTCGTCGGCACGCTCGACGGGCGCCTCGTCAAGCTCGATGCGAAAACCGGCAAGGTGCTGTGGTCGAAGGACACGGTCGAGAACCACGCCCACACCTACACGATCACCGGTGCGCCGCGCGCGTTCAACGGCCTTGTCGTCATCGGCAATGGCGGCGCGGAATATGACAGCCGCGGCTATGTCAGCGCCTTCGATGCCGCGACCGGCAAGCTCATCTGGCGCTTCCATGTCGTCCCGGGCGATCCCGCAAAGCCGCAGGAGAATGCGGCGCTGACGCGCGCGCTCAAGACCTGGGACACGACGGGCAAGTACAAATTCTGGAACATCGGCGGCGGCGGCGCGCCGTGGAATTCCTTCGCCTATGACCCGCAGCTCGATCTCGTCTATTTCGGCACCGGCAACGGCAATCCGTGGAACCGCGAGATCCGTTCGCCCAAGGGCGGCGACAATCTTTATCTCTCCTCGGTGATCGCGCTGCATGCCAGGACGGGCGCATACGCCTGGCACTACCAGACGACGCCGGGCGACACATGGGATTTCGATTCCACCGCCGATGTCGTGCTTGCCGATCTCAAGATCGACGGCAAGATGCGTCCTGTGCTGATGCATGCGCCGAAGAACGGGTTCTTCTATGTGCTCGACCGCGCGACCGGAAAGCTCATCAGTGCGCAGAAATACGCAACCGTCACCTGGGCCGATCATGTCGATCTAAAAACCGGGCGGCCGATCGAAAATCCGGGCGCGCGTTACACCGACAAGATGGCGGTCGTCTTCCCGCAGGAGGCCGGCGCGCACAACTGGCAGCCGATGACGTTCAATCCCGAAACCGGGCTCGTCTACATCCCGGCGATGGATGGTGCGGCGATCTTCGTCGGCCAGAAGGAATTGGACTACAAACACGGCGCCTGGAATCTCGGCGTCGATTTCGCGGCGGTGAGTCAGGCCGTGCTCGATATGGTGAAGTCGGGCAAGCCGCCGCCGCCGGCAGTGGGCTACATCAAGGCCTGGGACCCGGTCGCGCAGAAGGAAGCGTGGCAGGTGGCGATGGGTGGCTCGTGGAATTCGGGGCTGCTTACGACCGCGGGCAATCTTGTCTTCGGTGGCGACGCTTATGGCCAGTTCAGTGCGTATGACGCGAAGGGCGGCAAGAAGCTGTGGTCGATCGATCTCAAGACCGGGATTCTCGCGCCCGCCATGACGTATGAGATCGACGGCGTGCAATATGTTGCCGTTCTCGCCGGCTGGGGCGGCGCGGGCGGGCTCGCAGCATTCATCGATCCGCAGACCGCCATCTACAAATACAAGACCAACCAAGGGCGGCTGTTCGTGTTCAAGCTAGGCGGCAAGCAGGAAGTCGCCGCGCTGGAGCCGGAAGGCGTTCCGCCGGTCGAGCCGCCGGCGCAGACGACCGATGATGCCACGCTCGCCAAGGGCTTCACGCTCTATCACCGCAACTGTCTCGTCTGCCACGGCTTCTTCGCGCAGTCGGAAGGCGAGGTGCCTGACCTTCGCCTCGCCAGTACCGCAGTGTGGGACCAGTTCGACGACATCGTGCGCGGCGGTGTCCTCGCGGACAACGGCATGGGATCGTTCAAGGACATTCTGAGCAAAGACGAGGTCGCCGCGATCCGGGCCTATGTGCTGCAGCAATCCCATCTGGCGTGGGAACAGGGGCATCCCAAGAAGTAGCAGTGCTGCTGCGAACAGCCGAAGGCCCACAGCTACGGCGAATCGCTGACATTACGCACACCCGCAGGAGTAGCGAGCGGTTGCAGAACTATCGAGGTGACGGCACAATCTCTCGCATTGCGCGGGGGATAGCATGCGTTTGTTCTTTGTAATCGCTTTTGCAGCGCTCGTTGCCACACACGCTATTGCCGGCAGTGCGGCGCCATGGGCCGACGATCTTAAGCTTCTGAGCCAGTGCCAGGATGATGTCGACAAGGGCGGCATCCTTGCGCTGTCGGCGCGTGTCAACGATCTCGAAGCGGCATTGGCGGGTGAGAAGAAGTCCATGGAGCTTGCAGCTGCGCAGAGGCCTGAATCGCTAGTCCTGACCGACGGACCGACCAACTCGATCATGGCAATGACGCTGGCAACAACCCAGATGCCCATTGGTGCGACCAAGGTCGTCGCAGTCGACAATCCCTATCCGTCGATGTCGTTTTATCTGGCGAGCTATTACGACGAAGTAGGGCAGCCCAGCGATGCCTTGCGGGTTCTGGACGCCGAACTTGCTCTTTCCGCCTCGGACATCGGCTTAACGGATCACTGGGTGCTGCAGATGACGGAGCGTGGTGCTTCGCTAATGGCACTGCATCGTTGGACCGAAGTACTCGAGAATGAAGATACGGCATTGAAGACGGAGAATTTGGAAGAGCACCTGAAGGCCCAATTGCTGCGCGGACGCGGTTATGCCTTGACCGAGTTGAATCGACTTGAGGAGGCGCAAGCCGCCTATCAAGAATCGTTAAAACTCGATCCAGAGAGCAAACTGGCCAAGCACGAGCTCGCCTATATAGCGGGCTTGATCGTCGGCAAGCCAAAAGCTCTGGCGGGCGCATTGACGTCGGTACAGAAGAAACCAGAGAACCAACCCGCCAACCCTTGAGGCCTCGCGTTAATCGCGAACTCCACCAAAGCTATTGCTCACTTCTGACTATATTCCTATTTTCCTTGGCGTTTAATGGTCTGACTATTCCCCGCTTGCCGCAGTGCAGCGCGGCGGTTAAGGAAATGGTCCATTATGAGCGACCCGGCCCATGAGCACGTCCAAGCAACAGCGCCCGAAGGCGCGGCTTCCTCGCGGCTTTCGTGACCGCACCGCCGCGGAGATCGCGGCGGAGCGCAAGGCGCTTGATACCATCCGCAACGTCTACCAGTCCTACGGCTTCGAGCCGCTGGAGACGCCCGCGTTCGAGTTCACCGACGCGCTCGGCAAATTCCTGCCCGATGTCGACCGCCCGAACGAGGGCGTGTTCTCGCTGCGCGACGACGAAGAGCAATGGCTGTCGCTGCGCTACGATTTGACCGCGCCGCTCGCGCGCTATGTGGCGGAGAATTTCCAGAACCTGCCCAAGCCCTTCCGCCGCTATCAGGTGGGACAGGTGTGGCGCAACGAGAAGCCGGGGCCGGGACGCTACCGCGAATTCACGCAGTTCGATGCCGATACGGTGGGCTCAAATTCCCCCGCCGCTGATGCCGAATTGCTGATGATGGTGTGCGATGCGCTCGAGGCGGTCGGGCTGAAGCGCGGCGAATATGTCGTCAAGATCAACAGCCGCAAGCTGCTCGATGGCGTTCTCGCCAACGCGAGTGTCGATGGCGCGAAGCGCGGAACGGTTCTTCGCGCAGTCGACAAGTTCGACCGTCTCGGGGAACAGGGCGTGCGTCTGCTGCTGGGCGCGGGGCGCAAGGACGAATCCGGCGACTTCACAAAGGGCGCGGAGCTGAATGCCGATCAGATCGCGCAGGTGATGCAGCTGTTGACCGGCGGTGCCTCGGACACGCTTACGGGCATGGACGACCTCCGGGCCATCGTCACGATGGCGCGGGGGAGCGGGTATGGCGAGGATCGCGTCGAGATCGACACGAGCATCATTCGCGGTCTCGACTACTACACGGGTCCGGTGTTCGAGGCGCAGCTTACGTTTCCGGTGAAGAACGAGGACGGCGAGGAGGTCGTGTTCGGCTCGGTCGCGGGTGGCGGACGCTATGACGATCTCGTTGCGCGCTTCACCGGCCAGCAGGTTCCGGCCACGGGCATCTCCATCGGCGTGAGCCGTCTGCTGACGGCATTGCGTTCGCGCGGGCTGACCGGCGATCTCGAGCCGTTGATCGTGGTGCTGTCGCTGGACGATGCATCGCGGGCGTTTGCGACCGCACGCGAATTGCGCAATGCGGGCCTCCGCGCCGAGACCTATGTCGGCACCAAGAAGTTCGGAGACCAGCTCAAATATGCCGACAAGCGCGGCGCCGCGCTCGCCATCATCGAAGGCGGCGACGAAATCGCGAACGGCCAGGTCACGATCAAGAACCTCGCCGCCGGTGCCGAGATGGCGAAAGCAATCGAAAGCCGCGCGGAATATCTCGGCGCCCGCCAGGCGCAGGAAACAGTGAGCCGTCGGGAGCTTGTTGCGGCTGTGAAGCGAATGTTGGGCGGGTCGTGATGGCCGCGACCGACACGAGCAACGTATTCAACCCTCCCCTTGAGGGAGGGTCGAAAAATCCAAAGGATTTTTCGGGGCGGGGTCCTTTCTGGGCTGCAGCTTACCCCTCCCCGAAATCTGCTTCGCAGATTTCGACCCTCCCTCAAGGGGAGGATGGGATTTGGGGAAGGGGCTGAGGCATGGCCGCTTTTCCCGCCTATGACGCGACCCAGCTCTATGAGCTGGAAGTGCAGGCCGATGCGATCCTCGAGACGTTCTCGGGGCTTGGCTATGCGCGCCGTGAGCCGTCGATCCTCCAGCCGGCTGACATCTTTCTGGACCGCTCGGGCGAGGAAATCCGTAGACGGACGTTCGAGCTGACCGATCCTTCGGGCCGCGAGCTTTGCCTGCGGCCTGACCTGACGATCCCGATCTGTCGCATGCAGATCGAGAGCGGCGAGGCCTACCCCGCGCGGCTCTGCTACAATGGGCTGGCGTTCCGCCATCAGCCGCTCGAGCCGCATCGTCCCACCCAGTTCTATCAGGCCGGCGCCGAACTGCTCGGGCTCGAAGACCGCGCCGCCGCCGATGTCGAGATCATGCGGCTCACAATCGATGCCTTGCGCGCTGCGGGGCTTGCCGGATTCGACATGAAGATCGGCGATCTTGGGCTCTTCTCCGCGCTGATCGACGCGCTCGACGTGCCGGTCCAATGGCGCGGACGCCTGAAGCGTCACTTCTGGCGGGCGGGCTATTTCGAGGAATTGCTGCATCGCCTGACCACCGGCGCGACCAACGATTCGCAGGCCCTGCTTGCGCATCTGGGTGGCCTCGCGCCGAAGGAGGCGCGCAAGGCTATCGAGGGACTGCTCGACATGGTGGGAGAGGCGCCGCTTGGCGCGCGCACGCGCGAGGAGATCGTTGAACGGCTGATCGAACAGGCCGCCGATGCCGCGGCACTCCGGCTCGATCCGGAGGTTGCCGCCACGATCACGGGGCTGCTCGCCGTGTCGGGCCCGGCGCCCGAGGCGCTGAAGAAAATTCGTGCACTGACGAAATCGGCGGGCATGGCGCTGGAAGCGCCGCTCGCCGCGATGGAAACGCGGCTTGCCGCGCTCGCGCCGCTCGGCATCGATCCGGCGCGCGTGGCGTTCGCGGCACGCTTCGGCCGCAACATGGAATACTATACCGGCTTCGTGTTCGAGCTCTGGGGGCGCGATGCCGAGGGCCCAGTGCAGGTCGCCGGCGGCGGACGCTACGACGGACTGCTCGAAGCGCTGGGTGCCGGATGCGCTATCCCGGCCGTCGGTTGCGCCATCCGTACCGAGCGCGTGCTTGCGGCGCGAAAAGTGCACGGGGGCGTGTGACATGGCGCTGACGCTCGCAATCCCGTCCAAGGGCCGTCTGCAGGAACAGGCGGCGGCCTACTTCGCCGATGCCGGCCTCGTGCTCAAACAGGCGAGCGGTGCGCGCGGCTATCGCGCCACGCTGTCCGGTCAGCCCGGCATCGATGTGATGCTGCTCTCGGCATCGGAGATCGCAGCCGCGTTGCTTGCCGGCGACGTGCATTTCGGAATCACCGGCGAAGACCTGTTACGCGAGACCGCGCCGGAACTGGAATCGCGCATTGCGCTGATCCATCCGCTGGGCTTCGGTTTCGCCAATGTCGTTGTCGCCGTGCCGCAGGCCTGGATCGACGTCACGACCATGGCCGACCTCGACGATGTCTGCGCGGCTTTCGCGCACCGTCACCGCCGGCGCCTCAGGATCGCCACCAAATATGTGCATCTCACGCGCGCGTTCTTCGCGCATGCCGGAATCTCGGACTACCGCATCGTGGAGAGTGCG
>Ga0105239_10009510_pt1 | contig 10946 bp, 8 predicted proteins | sample KBSC44metaG_FD_92761 | JGI IMG/M metagenome (GOLD analysis project Ga0105239, IMG submission 92761) | Corn rhizosphere microbial communities from Kellogg Biological Station, Michigan, USA - KBS C4-4 metaG | ecosystem: Host-associated > Plants > Roots > Rhizosphere > Soil | place: Michigan, USA...
TACTGGAATTTTTCTGATCCCAATCCCCAGAATCTAGGATCCCAGTCAAAGACAATCGAGTTCGGCTTCTCAAACTCGTCATCATCAAACAGCATCGTGTACAGGCTGGCCATCAACAACAAGTGTCCGCTGTACATAATGTTCTCGCGCACGACTGGATCAGCCCAAGGTTTCCGGAGCTCCGTAAGACTCGGATCGAGAAATTTGCTACCGGAAGATGTGTTGTACCAGTAGCCCCAAACGTCCCGACGAAGCATCTTGTGAATTAGGCGACGGAGAAGTGGCTTGAAAACCCCTCGCAATGCTGGAAGTCGATGGTAATGAGCCAGGCTCGCAGCATATGTCATGTTGGCGATCTGAAACCTGTAGGCATCGAACAGCTCCTGCCCTGGGTCTTCGCACTGCATATGATGCCAGCAACCATCTAATTGTTGTATCAAGTTATGAAAATGTCGCAAATGACCTGCTTGCTGAAGGTCTAGTTTGGGAAGCTTGTCTACCGAGAAAGGCAACAAATCAGGTAGGACAAGATTGTCAGCCTCGGTCACGGTTTCGGTGATCGTTGTCGACATTCTGGCGACTCGTTATTCTGATTCAAAGCAAAGGCTTCAATGGAGGTCTGACTATTCGTCGAATGAAGCTTCCGAAGTTGTCATTCCACCTCAGGTATTCGAAGAAGTGTTGATAAAGGAGCTGAAGAGGGTCATATTTGCCGAAACATCCGAGGAAAGATTACAGTCTCAATGTCCTCTTGAATCTCCCGAGAGTGGGCACGGTCTGCTTGGGAGGCTTGGTACGGAATCCAAAAAGGTGAACAACCATCCGAATCGCTTCGTCTAATGCAAAAAGGTGGGGACGGTTGGCTTCCCCGGGAATGGCAAGCCATGTTCCTGTGTAGCGCCCCATGGGGTCGACGCGGCACGAGGTTGACCGGGTATCCACTTCCCCGGTTCCAGACCTCCGGAGCGAGTCCTCCGAGCCATCGTCTTGGGTTGGTGACCAGGGTTAAAAGCGGTGGAAAAGACCTGTGGAAATGGCTTGACCTCTCTCTCAACAGTCTCGGTATATTGAGATCACGCTGCTATAATGAGTGCGATCACGGACGGCAAACAGGCCCTTGCTCATCACGAGCAGGCTCTGCTCCAGGATCGCATCGCTCGCAATGACGACGAGGTAGGCATCCTCACCCTTGAATTACGGCCTCACTGATCAGCTTGTAGATTGAAAAGGAAGCCGGCGAGATCTTGTTGACTTTAAACTACGAAAATGGGGAAGCGAAAAATACCACGGACTTGAAATTGGCAAAGGATGGCATGGTCAGGACGCTGACTTCTCGATCACAAACCAGATGCTGACTTTTCTAGACCATCCTGATTCCACAACCGAGCAGCGATCCCGGCGACCCGCTAAACTGGAGCTGGTCCAAGAAGCACATCATGCTCATTCTTATTGGCTTTGCCTCCTTTGGAGGCGACCTTGGCAACGCTTCGGGCATTCCATGTATTATCCTCCAGGCGGGAGAGTGGCAGATCTCGCCTGTGAAGGCCAACTATCCCAACAACATTGCGTCTTTGATGTCTGGCATCTCCGGACTGGTCTGGATGCCCCTGGTCAACTGCTGGGGTCGCATGCCGGTGTTGTTCTGGAGCACGGTTCTGGGCATGTCCTTCCACCTTGGTGCAATCTTGGCTCCAGACTTCAACACGTACTATGCTCTGCGGGTGATCTCAGCGCTCAACGTCAGTGTCGGTCAGACGATCGGGTTGACGTTTGTGAAAGATTGCTTCTTCTTCCACGAGCACGCACGCAAGATTGGCATCTGGATCACCATGTTTGCGTGTGCCCCCTTTCTGTGCCCGATGCTGGGTAACTTTATCATCGGCACAATTGGAGAGTGGCGTCCGGTGTTCTGGATGGTCTTCGGATGGTACTGTTTTCTGCTGTGCCTCCTCGTCATGTTCGGTGACGAAACCTACTACAACAGGACTGTCAGCGTCGACCAACAACCCGTCCGCCGTGCTGGACAATATCAGAGACTACTCCGTGTCCTGGGTGCGTGGCAACTGAAACATCATTCGGGATATTTCACGACTGTTATCAGCGCATACTGGCGTCTTTTGCACATCTTCATCAAACCGGTTATCCTCCTCATGATGATATTCTACTCAGTTGTCTTCATGTGGTTCCTGGGTATCGCCATCTCGTCCAGCATCCTGCTCGAGACGCCGACTTCTCTTGGTGGCTACGGCCTAGGACCCATCGGAGTAGGCTGTGTTTTCATCACGCCTATCGTTGGTCTCTTGATAGGAGAAGGGATTGGACATTGGCTCAATGATTACCTCGTGTATCTCTACGGGAAACGGCACCAAGGTCTTTACGTGCCAGAGATCAGACTCTACACGGCATACATAAGTATTGCGCTTATTGTCCCAGGACTCATCTTGATCGGCCAGACACTTCACCATCACCTGCCAGTGGTGGCTCTAGTATTCGGGTGGGGTATGAACACAGTCGGCATATTGATGCTCTCAGTTGCTGTACTCTCGTATGCTCTGGACTGCTATCCGTCCGCTTCTGGGGAAGTTTCCGCCTTGATTAATATGGGAAGGGTTGCACTTGGGTTCTCGGTCGGGTATTTTCAACAAGAGTGGGGTCAAAAGCAAGGATTTGATGTTTCTTTTGGATTACAAGCCGCGGTGATTGTCGCTGCCTACGTCATTTGTGGCTTCGTGCACAAATATGGTGCAAGGATGCGTACTTTTGCTGGACCAGTTCATCCACTAAAGTACTGATGCAACGTTCAATGCAATGAACGCAGACCGATCAATGCAGGTTAAACACGTACCAAGCAGAAAGAGTCGGCAGGGGTAATCAGTGCCGCACAATTTGCCCAGAATAACAGAGACTTGCTTCCCAAGAGGACTTGCATATTCAGCAGTAACATATTGCCCAGTCAAATGAGCTCAAGTGCGCGAGCACACCTCTCCAGGCGTCTTTTCGGTCCCTCGGATTGACATACCGAAATAGCTAAAGGGCTGTAATGCATATGGTCCCGAGCCCGAGATGTCTTGTGGTTGTCAATGCAGGCAACATGTGGGGCCGGATTCCGATCACCGGATCGCCGAAGAGGTGCCTCTGTGCGCGCATTCGTGATCTGAAAATTGTTATCATGAAAGCATAGTAACTGAGCAACATGTAGTTGTGTAGTCTTGACAGAGCTGGTATCGCCTGAAGGCTATCGAGCAAGGACCACCCTGCAGCGATAGACGACTGACCGACTCATCACGACGGCTTCACCGTAGATTCGCACCCGACGTGAATTCTCCACGGCCGGTCGCCCAAGTTTGATTTTCACAATTTCAGCTTGCAAGATACAATTTCGAGATGAAGCAGCATGTCATCATGATCACAGGTGCCTCCTCGGGATTTGGCGAACTTGCGGCATACATGCTGGCAGAACGAGGCCATGTTGTCTATGCAGGAGTACGCCAGTTTGAGACCCGGGCGATTGCTGCCATGAAAGCATTCACCAAAGACAAGAGCAAGGAATTACACTCTGTCCTACTTGACCTTACAGATGAGCAGGCCGTGGAAGCGGCAGTCCAAAGAGTCATAAGCGAGCAAGGACACATCGATGTTCTCATCCACAATGCTGGGCATGGAGCGATGGGACCTGCGGAAGCATTCTCAACACAGCAGCTGCAGAAACTTTTCGATATCAATGTTATCGGAGCGCAGCGTTTGAATCAGGCTGCACTGCCACACATGCGGAAAGCCAGGCGGGGACTCGTGATGTGGACATCATCGTCAAGCGTGAAAGGGGGAACCCCGCCGTTCTGTGGCCCTTACTTCGCAGCAAAGGCTGCAATGGATGCCCTTGCCGTCTCGTACTCTGGTGAACTCTCCAGATGGGGCATCGAATCCACAATAATCGTTCCTGGCGCATATCCAAAAGGCACGAGTCATTTCGCAGACATGAGCCACCCTGCCAGGGAAGCCGTCGCGGCTGATTACTACCAACATTCATACAAAGGTGTCCTGGAGCAGATTGTCAGTGGAATTACAGCTTTGTTTCCGGCCCAAGCTGAGGCGTCGGAAGTAGCAGAAGCCATGGTGCGCGTCGTGGAGTTGGCTCATGGACAGCGACCCTTTAGGACTCATATCGACCCTTCGAGCGATGGTTGCGAGATTGTTAATGCTATGCATGACAGAGTTCGGGCAGAACTGTTGCGGAAGATTGGACTGGAAGATGTACTCAAGCCAGCCCTGACTGACTCTGATGGCACTACTGTCAATAAACCGTAGCATCATCGACATTAGTAGGATAATTTCTCAACACAGCAAAGGTTCTCGTCGACAAAAAATGCCTCGCATCAAATTCTGTCCGACTCATTATCAATGTTAAATCTCTATCACTCACACACACACACACACACACACACACACATACAATTTATTACGCCCGGCGGCGGAGCCGAAAGGGCAACTAAAGCTCCGTTGGGTTGCAGATGTTCAACGGCGTGACGCCTCCAGGACTCCTGGCCGTCGAACCATTGAAAGCACAGGAAACAGAATTCTTGAAAGCGGGCCCTGCCTTTGACAAGGATCTTTCGATAGCGATATACGTGCGTCCACCATGTCGCTTGGTTGTGCCTGTCTCCAACGTTAGCAGTGTGGGAGCGTTGTGATCAAGGCCCGCTAGCCACATACCCGCTTCGTAGCTAATGGCATATATCGCATTCATCGTAAGAGTGGTTCAAGCCTTGGCAGTACGTCTGCGACTTGTTACCTTGTAAGAGTCGGACCAAGTCATCCATGATCCTCATTCCGACCTCGTCCCGGAGACTCCCTTCCTTGAATAGGTTCTCTGCCAGTCGGTCACGTTCAGGCATTACCTTCCTTGTTTGTATAAAGTCTAACTCGTACCGGAAGCTTTCCATTGTCCCGGAGTCTACTTGGGAGGAGACTTGATACTCGCGCATGGCTCGATCTCATTCCTAACGTCTCTGGTCGTAAAGCTTCTGTCGCTCCTTGATATCGCATTCGACCGTCGACGACGCCGCTTTCTAGTCACCGATAGCTGGTTCTTTGAGCTGCCACCTCAAGTGTTCCGGCAACATGGGCCTGTAGTTGTAGTCTCGACGTAATAAGTACCCGCGAAACAACTCGTGGATTAGCACGTTCTGACGGTCTAGTTCAAAAAAAGTTACCTGTCCATCCACCGTACTGATCCGAGGCTGGTAGGCCGCCGCGTAAGTGCCTTAGTTACGATGGGCGGTAAACTATATGTGTTCGTTAATAGAATATCCGTAATCTAGTCTATTAATCCTCACGTTACTACCTTATAAATTAGTTAGTTATACTTACTATTTATCTTTAATAACGCTTCTCGACGCGACACATAAAATATAAGGCTTTCGCGGAAGCCTATTTAACGGCCTAGCTCGGGGAGGGCGTAACTCGCGAGGGAGGAAGAAGTCTACTTGTCATCAACGGACCCATCCGCGTGACAGCGAGGGAAAATTAGTATATTACGGTAGTAGTCTTTATAGTCTAGAAGTCGATGATTTCGTCCTGGGGGCTTCTTCATGGCGCAGATATCGGCCTATGTCTTGTATAAACGCAACGCTCTCACGGCCAGAACTCGCGCCATGAAGAAGAGAATAGTATTGTAGTAGAACGGTTGATCGATCAGTTTATACAATAAATGTTCCGGCCTAGAGCTGTCAACGCGGAGACTGCGCTAAGCAGATCGGCCACCTACTGTTCGCGAGGCAGATTTTGAAGGCCCTTCGCCTTATCTCGTCGCAGATCAAGCACAATCTGGGGCTGAGCAGTCATCCAGACCTGAGTAATCGTAATATCCTGAATGACAGTCAGTATTGTTCACCGCCTATAGACGAAGAGGTCCGTCACTCACGCGGAAACAGAGGTTCTGTTCGAATTCGCCAGCGCGGCCAGAGGTTCCACAGTGTAGAAGTTGAAGCAAGTGTAGCCCCGCCCGGTACAGCTCATGACGATAGTCGTACCAGTCGTTCTGCCACAGTTAGCGAGAAGCGGCTTCAAAATCGCGGAGCGTATAATTCTTGACTGGCCTTCGCTCGTGGGACAGGCCGAGGATGTTATTGTCTCCTCCACGAATCAACTGTCACATGCGTCAGCACCAGCGTCGTAAGAGTGGCCCAAAGGATCTTCGACATTGAGAATCGTGTCCCGCAGAGGTTTGGGGAAATGGTCGCTCGTCTTCCTCTGCCAGGCGGTCATGAAAGATTTCCACGCGGTCTCCGCGCTGGAATCCGTCACCACATCCCCCGCGCCAATCCGACCTCTTCTCCCGGTTTTGTAGAAGAGGAGAAATTCTTTCGCGGTCTTCGGGTCCAGCGGGCTCGGTGTCCCGACGGGATCGCGCTTGCTATAATCCTGGGCGAAACTACTCGCTGTTAGACCAAGACTCTTGACATCATACTTCAGGGCCAAGCACACAGATCCCATTCATGTAAGATAGAGCCGTAGTGAACCTCCGTGTTGAGCTTTACCGGCTTCAGCGTGAGGGTGCCGGTGGTGTGTTGGAGAAGTTCGTGGAAGCCGTTCGCTCTCCTCAGCTTGTCGCGTGCACCATCGCCTGGCCTCTGAACAACCAGGGCCATGATGGTGAACTCTTGATTCTTGATAGAACCGAATTGCCTCAGCTTCCCCAAAAAACCCGCCTTTCAGCTGAGTGTGTGCATGGAAGCCAGAAAACTAAGCGGCGATCGGGAAGGTTGGATGTCTCTTCTCTCAATTGCTCTCCTTTCGCTCTTCTCCCAAGGCCGAAACTTGGGCTGAAGCCTCTTAAATATTCCCTCTGGACAACGAGTCCGCCGCGGCGGTCGACGCGCACGGCACGCGTCCCTGGCATGGGATGGCATGGTGCCACCAGGCCGGGGGCCCAGCATCTCACCTGGATGGCAAGGGCAGCCATCCACAGGTCGACGGCTGGCTCTTCCACGCCGAGCCAACCGGCCTATGAGAATCGGGGTGAGCGTGGATGAGTGGAAGGGTGAGCTAGGTTGAGTCGAAAGGTGAGTCGGGTGAGTCGAGGAGAGCCGAAACTGAGCCGGGGGTGAGCCAGGGTAAGCCGGGGTGTGATTGGGGTGAGTAAACGGGCGAGCCGCGCCGACGAAACGGGCAATCGACCCTCCAAGAATCTAGGCCGTAATACTTTAATTATATTTTAAGCGAGGTTATTTACTTATTCTAGACTTATAGTATTTAAAATAATTTAGCTATTTATTATAGGGAACTAGACCCCGTCGTTATTTATCTATTATCTATTTATACGAGAATACTCTTTTATTTATATATTAAGGAGAGCTTTAGAATAATATAAGGGTTTAGTAAGGAGTCTTATAATTATCCTTATATACCGTATAATAAGGATTCTAAAGCTAAAGAGAGAAAAGAAGAGAGGAAACCTCTCTACTATATAGATAGAGGAAATACTCTCTCCTTCCTCCTATAGTAGGTCAATATAGTTATCGGGGAGATAATCGATAGTAGAAGTTATATAAGGAGTATTACGCTCTAGGGAATACTCCCGGAGTATTATACGGGTTTAACCCGTAATAAATAATTTTAAATTTATTTATAAGTTTCCTTACTTTTTTTAATATTTTTATAATTTTTTCTATATATATATTCTTATAAATATCTTAGAGCTTAACTTCCTTTTAATCCCTATTCTCCTTAGGTATTTCGCCTCTTTTTCTTTCCTTTTTACTTCTCCTTTTTCTTCTTAATTTATTTTAGGTATTACTACTCTTATATAGTTATTTATAGCTATATATAGTTAGTTTTTAAGAAGTTCTTAAGTATATAAGTTAATAAAGATTTTATTTAAATAGTTAAAAGACTAAATATAAGAAGTAATTTATATAATAAGTAGAGGGAAAGTATTATAAATAGGTTATAAATAAGGTTACTAGGTTAGGTACTCCGCGTTCTAAGGGATAGTATAAGGAAGATTAGCCGATAGAGGACGAGACTATATTATATAACTAGGAAGGGCTCTATTAAGACTAGTAGCTCTATATAGAGTACCTATAGAGCTAGAGAGCTAGGGTTATAATAAATCTATCTACTTAGTAAGAGCTAAGATAGATTTAGCGGAGCTATTAGCGATATATATATATACTCCTTACTCTAGATAAAACTATTTATAGTTAACTTCGTTAATAATTCTATATCTATATTTAGGAAGTCTAAACTAGAAATAGTTTCCTTTATCTACTATTTACTATAAGCCTTATAGCTCTTACCCTATTATTCGCTTATTAAGAAACCCTACTTTAATTAGTACTATTATAGTTTAGATTATAATACTTTAATTACTACTTAATTAATAGTAGAATATTTAATATAAGAACCTTTTAAATAAAATCCCTAATCCTAAGTATAGTACTAATAGATAAGCTTATTAATACTTTAAAGATTAACTTAGGTAAGACTCTAGAGGACTTAGACTTAGAGATAGTTAACGCACTTAATATAGTAGGCTATAACCTATTATAAGGAGGAAAGAATAATATAAAGATAGAATACTTCTATAGTAATAAAGCTAAGCTAAATACCTTCTTAATATAACTTAAGATAGTATTTAAGCTTAACTTAGCTAAGTATTAGAAGGTAGCTATATAGGTCCTATTCGCTTTAATATACTTAAAGGAGGCTATATAGGCTTAGTTCTAACCTATCCTTAAAGAATATATCGAAACTAACAAGCTAGATAAGGATATCTAAATAATATTTAGGTACTTTACTAAGTTTAAAGAAGGTATTAAATAAGTATTTAGGACTATTAGTAAAGAAAGAGTAGTATTATAAAGGATTTATACGCTTAAATAAATCGGTTTAACTATATCCTACTTCTTAAAATTCTAGAAAGTTACTAAGAAACTCCGCTAGGAAGACGAAGATATATTTATAGAAATATTCTACAATAAACTTAAAGAGTTAGTATAACGATAAATAATAAAACCCCTAATAATATATAAAGAAATAGTTAATAAAGTAATTATAATTAATAATAAACTCTATAAACTTCGCCTAGAAGGCGAGGGACCCCGGACCTTAGGTAGAGGAAAGGGCGCTTATAATTAATAAGGATACTATTTTAAGGGATAGAAAGATTACGGGGATCCTATAGACTTAAATATAATAGAATACTATTATATTCGAAAAATAGGCCTAGGAAGAGGTCGAAATATAGGAAGATAGGCCTTAGAGGGCCGAGACTAAAATTAAGAACAATAAAGGAAAGAGAATCTATATTATAAATATAATAAGCTCGGACACTATATACGCGATTACCTATAGAAGAAGAGCGCTTAAGGACTATATATAATAAATATAGAGAGCGATAGTATAGACGACTTAGTAATAAAAAAGGTTAATACTACTAAAAAGACCTAAAGCCCTACTAAAGGGATAAGTAAGATAGTATAGAAGGACTACTATAAATTAGATAGCTAAAAGAGGCTAGGTAAATTAGATATTAAGTAGATAAATAAGGACTTTTAATCTATAAAATAGACTAAGAAGGCTAAGCGATCTAAAGGAAGTTATAAGGCTTAAAAGAATAAGTTTAATATACTCCTAGAAGGCGAAAAGGCCTTAGAGGTATAATATAATATTAGGCGTAAGGTAGCGGTATATACTAAAATATTATAGTATTTCTATTATAAGGACGATTACTAACTCTACTTAGCTTTAAAGATCGAAAACTAATAGTTTCCCTATTAGGAAGGTAGAAGTATAGAACCTTAGTAGGGAATAAATAAGGTCTAGGAAACTTTAGCTATAATAAGAATAAAAATATAAGATAAAACTATCCTAAATAATAAAGATATAAAAATAATATTATAAACTTACTACTAGAAGAGATTAGGAAATTAGATTCTATTTAATTAAACGATATTTTAACGGGAAAGACATATAGTTAATGTCTTAAAGTATCGATTTAAAGATTATAGAGAGTTTAGGTCTACCTATATATATATAGATAAGAGTAACCTATTTTAATTAGATATATAGAAACGATATAATAATTAAGCTAGACTAGATAAATTAATATATAAAGAAGTAGGAACTATTATACTTTATACGCACTACTAAGAGCGAAGAAAAGGAGAAGTACTTTACCGATACTACTTAGGAAGCGCACTAAAGAGGTCGGAAATATTTATATAGCTACTAAAGTGTCGAGATATTTAATATATATATTTAAATAGCTATACCTATAATACCTATAATAGGCGACTATATTTCGTAATATTCTAGGAAGACTTATAGACGGAACTAATAAAGGAGGGAATAAATAAATAATAAAATACATTACTACTAAGCTATAGAGAAATAGCTATACTAGAATAAGGACCGGTCGATAAAATACTATTAAGATAAGACGACTTAGTAGTACTTAAGATAAGTTATTAGGAAATAACTATAGATAATAGAAAAGGAAGATAATATAACTTACGCGGACAACTAAAGAACGAAAGACTTACCGTTATAATAAGGAAATATATAGAGAAAAGATACTTAGCGGAGGATTATATATATAATATTATAGACGAAGCCTTATTTAGGTTTAAATTTAAAGAAAATCTTAAAGACTAATAAACGAAAGAATTAAAATAATAGCTAAATAAATATTATAAAACTTAGGAACTAAATTATAAAGTTATAGTAGCGGAACCTTATATAATAATATTTATAACGCACTACTATAGAATTAAGTAGGTAGGAAATTAGGAAGTACTAACGTTTAATTTAAGTAAACCTAGGTAACCTAAGCGACGACCTATAGGTATTTAAGGGTATTATAACTTTAAGTATCTTTAGGCGGCGACTTATTACTCTTATAATACCGCGGATAAATCTATAGTTACTTATAATCTATTAGACTA
>Ga0105239_10009511_pt1 | contig 10945 bp, 9 predicted proteins | sample KBSC44metaG_FD_92761 | JGI IMG/M metagenome (GOLD analysis project Ga0105239, IMG submission 92761) | Corn rhizosphere microbial communities from Kellogg Biological Station, Michigan, USA - KBS C4-4 metaG | ecosystem: Host-associated > Plants > Roots > Rhizosphere > Soil | place: Michigan, USA...
GGCAATCAGTACCCACGATTTACCGACGCTGGCAGGTTTCTGGCAAAGTCGTGACATTGCTGTCCGGACCGAATTAGATCTCTATCCCAATGCTGAACTTCAGGATCGTCAGATTCGCGAACGCGCATTAGAGCGCATCGGTATCCTTCACTTGCTTCAAGAACAAGGTCTCTTACCTGACGGTATGATTCCGGATCCCAATACTGTTCCCAATATGACAACAGAGTTGGCTTTAGCCGTTCATCGATTTGTTGCCAGAACACGTTCCAAAGTATTCATGGTTCAATTCGAAGATTTACTGAATCAAACCGAGCAGATTAACTTGCCAGGTACGACTGAACCCACTTATCCATGCTGGCGGCGTCGTATTCCTGTATCTTTGGAGCAGTTGTTTTCTGATCCGAAGGTCAACAGCATTGCGCGTGCTATTTCCAAAGAACGTCCAAAACCTGTTGTGGCTCAGAATCAACAGCCAGTTTCTGTATAGCTCTTTAAAACTATTCTTCAATACGTCCGTTAGCCGTTAGGATTGAGAGTACCGTTCTCAAGATCCGTAATGTGTGAACGGGCGTATTGAATATAAGGCCCAATACCAGTTCCTGCTGGTGTTGCATCGGGATTATTTTTATCTACGCCATTTTCGCCGGAGTTATAGGCCCTGAGAGCTAAATCCCATGTTCCAAATTTTTCTTTTAATGCTGCCAGGTAGGTTGCTCCGGCCATAATATTCTGATCTTTGTCAGTCGGCGTTGTTCCGTGCGGTAAACCATTTTTGCCGGCAACTTCCGAATCGTAAGTCGTGTTATCGATTTGCATAAGACCTTGGTCTGAACCTCCGTCAGTTGCACTGACGTTAACGTTTCCGCGTGATTCATTCCAGATAACAGCAGCGACAATGGTTTCGGGCGTACCGCTGGCTTTAGAAGCTGCTTCAATCTGAGGCTTCAAAGATTGAAGTGCCGGAGGTGCCTTATCCCAATTGATGGATTTGCCGTCAGAAAATTCAGGGCTTTCCGCTCCGCCTTGACCTGAAGGTGTTGTTACGGCGGGTGGTCCGGGTGTTCCGCCAGGTGTTGGTGTAGGAGTTGGACCACCGGAAGGCGTTGGCCCGCCACCAGGCGGTGTTGGGGTTACGCCAGGTGTGCTATCAGCACCCCCGCTTGGTACTGTTGTACCGGAAGGTACCATCCCAAGGGCAGCGTATTGCTTCATGTAAGCTTCCAGAAGTTCCGGACCTGCCCCATTCTTTTTCAAAGCTGTCATCATCATATCGACATAATCACTTCCAGTCCCGCCACTGGCTGGTGGTGTCCCTGTAGGGGATGGTGTGGTTGTGTCTGGTGGAGGTGTTGTCGTGTCACCAGGTGTTGGACAGTATTCTTCTTCACCGTTAGAAGGAGGCGTTCCTTCAGGTGTTTCGGCATACTCCGATTCTTCATAGTTTTCCTGGCCTGGAGCATAATTTCCCGGACCCGGGCTGTAATTTCCTTGACCTTGGCCTTGGCCATAATTTTGATTCGGATAACCTACATTAAACGAGCCCCATTCCTGGGCGCCAGGATATCCAGTTCCGTATCCGGGTGGTGCTGTAGCAAATATCGACGGGCCTGGTGAAGCGCCGTATCCGGGAGGACTGCCATAGGAACTATTGCCAAAAGCCCCATTGGTAAACAGATTTGGCGCATTATTCCAGCTTGAGCTATAGGCGGGTGGAGCACCCGAAGGGGTTCCATAGCCATTATTCTGGTTGCCATAACCATAATTATTATAAGTATAGTCGCCTGGAGGCGGCGCATTTGTAACCACAATCCCAAATCCCATTGCCTTAAATGAATCTTAATTGCAATAAAACAAACTTTTGGGTTTTTGTGCCTCTTATTTGATGAATAAAAAAAAATTATTATCTTGGACTGCTTTTAGAGTTTAAGTTTATTAGAAAAGAATGACGTATCTTGTTCTGGGAAGAAAAATAAAGAGATGACACGGAATAGACCCGCGTTTTTATTGCGTAGCATTCCCGGGGTGAAAAATTCAGAATAGCGACGATGAGAAGACGTAAAGAGTCCTTTCTCCTGACTATCGAGGGGCTGTTGAAGCACGGATATAGTCCATGCTCGCAAGTGTTGTTTTTGCCTGACTTCTAATAGCCGACGTACTGGCCGCCATTATTGACTTGAACGACACCGGGAACATTGGATACAGAACCATATTTATCAATCGCATAGCGAACCCCGGCAATGATATTATCCACAGGGTTGGTAATATTGTCGTGCCCTGGGAGTTTGTAAGCATTGAACGTGGATGGAATGGTTTGCATTAAACCTTGAGACGGTGTGCCTGCTTGGGCATTATAATCCCAATTATTAACCGCATTGGGGTCGCCGCTGGATTCGTGTTGAATAATCGTTGCGATGTCTTTTTCGCTCATCTTATCAGCTGGAACACCTGCCGCTATCAACTCTTTTCGGGCCTGAGCAATCCAGTCATTGACAGAGCCGCTGGGTGGCGGTGAACCCGCTGGAGGAGATCCTGCCGGTGGTGGTCCGCCTGCAGGCGGAGGACTGCCTGAAGGTGGCGTTGGTGTTGCCGCCGGGGGAGTCGATCCCGATGCGGGTTGCGGAGGCGACCCACCCGTTGGAGCCGGTGCTACATAATTACCCAGAGACGGTGGTGCAACAGGGCCTGAAGCCCCACTCACTCCCAATGATGCTAATAATCCTCCCACGCCATATTGGGAATTATAGTTTTGGAAGTCGACCATACCCGCTTCTTCAGAGTCTGTCAGAATGGAAGAGGAGTAAGCTCCTCCGTCAAAGTTAAAGCCATTACCACCGGCGATACCTGTAGGATCTGATAGTGAGAAATCAGAGCCTTGGTAAGCTCCTATACCGTAGCCGGAGTTAAATCCCATGACGGAGAAAGGATCGAAGTTTCCGTAGGAAGCTCCGGCACCTGTAAAGGATGATCCGGATCCGCCACCCATATCGAATAAAGAATTCATATTCCATCCGCCGAGGGTGTTACCTTGGAAATTGCCACCAAACCCTGCACCCGGACTTCCGCCGTAGGCAAAATCCGATGAAAAAATATTCATAACAGGGTTATTACTAACCACAGCCTAAATCCCATCGCTATTACTGACTTTATAATATTATTAAAACAAAAAATTGATTTTTGATGCTATTAAATGACCGCCCAAAAGCTTCTCTAGGCTGATCCAAAGGTGACCGTTAAGCTATTACTTTGCGTTGTTCTAACTGCTTTATCATCATCATGCCGAACATAGGCAATGGTATTTCCAACGGCTGAGTTGAAGTAATCGACTGCGGCCTGTTGAACAGAACCATCGTAGCCTTCCGTATCTTTAATAACTTTATTGCCGCCAGCATCCGTGGTGATAGCATCAGGCGGCGCTCCATCAATAATGGATTTCTCCGTTCCCGCGACTTCAGAATTGTCAGTTGAATCGGTCGGCCTCATCGTGACGGCACTGTTGTAGCCACGGATTAAGCTTAAGTCGTACCAAATTTTGGCCGGAGCACCGTTTTGGCCGGGCTCATAATTGATTTCAGCCCATGAGGCCGGATCATTTGCTTTACCGCTGAGTTTTTGTGCTCGGCCCTGCCAACTGGCAGGCATAGAGAGCTTTAAGGTTTGTCCGGGTTGGACTGTATATTTATGATTCGGATCGTCAATATTGGGATTCATCCCGGGTCCGGTGTTTTCAAATAATGCGATCGTCATGGGCTTGCTATCGGTATTTTTAATAACCAATTCATTCGGCCCACCTCCGTTAACAGAGTCTGTTTGGACATTACCCCCATTTCCCGGAGGAGGTGACAGTGTCGCCGCTCCAGTAGCTCCCAATACCGGAGGAGTTGATGCTGCAGGAGGCCCTGGTGCAGGACTTGTTGACGGTTTTGGAGTCGCTCCCGGTGGCGAGTGCGTCCGATCCGCTTCCAGTGTTGGAGAAGCTTGATTTGAATCCGATGCTTCCGATGGGGAGGGTACATTGTTGCCGTTGGATGCAGGGGCATTATTGGCCACTTGTGCAAGTAACAGAGCTGCCACCACGGTTACAATTTCTCGGAGAAGTCCTAAGAAGCTGCCCATTTCATTCATACCCACGCTATTACCGTAGTATGAGCTATTATTTGCAGATAAACCATTGACAGTGGATGAATTGTTGTAAGGACTATTCACCTGGAGGAGCGACGCACCGGTTCCCCATCCTGTAGAGCTCATTGCAGTCGGTTGTTGTATGTTTAAGGGTAGGCTCGTATAGCCCGATGACAGCAACTGATTATTCAAGGTTAAATTATTAATTGTCATCGCCTACTTACACCTACACCCTACTTAAACGTCCCTAATCCCATGCCCCGAATATTAATGGCATAAAAACAAACATTGAGGAAAACGTGCTAGAAAGATTCGGACTTGTTCCGTATTTGCCTGATTCTCCGTTATCAAGAAGTAAATGGGTTTTTATTGAGAGTTTTTTGGGTACTACCTGTAAGACATCTATAACGTCTAATTCAATAAATTATTCTGTAATAGCCCGATCGTCTATAGGTTGTCACTGTGAGCATAACTTATAATGCCTGTTATCCCATATAACTTGATATCTAGGTAGGGTGGTCTTAAATGTCTCAAACAAAGTCAGCAGTCCAAAATTCCGTCATTCGACTTATTTTAATCGAGGATTATAAGCTTGTGCGTGTTGGTCTTCGCTCTGTTTTGAATGAAGATCCGCGTATTGAGGTTATTGGAGAAGCTGAAAACGGGGAACAAGGCATTGAAGTCGTGAAACAAATGCGACCGGATATTGTCATTCTCGATTTGGGATTACCCGATATGAACGGGATTGAAGTGACAAGCGCTCTCAAAGCGTTTGATGAGAGTATTAAAATTGTGATTTTGACCTCTCATGAGGTTGAAGATGAAGTTTTGGCTTCTCTGTCAGCGGGAGCAAACGCTTATTGTCTGAAGGAAATCACATCCGGCCGATTGATCGAAGTTGTAAAATCAGTATATGAGGGTGCCGCTTGGCTTGATCCGGCTATTGCCAGTTTGGCCTTGGACATGTTTTCCTCAGGGAGCATTAAACCCCGTGTGGATTCAGCCGATGCTCGTGCCGATCTTCAACTGACCGACCGGGAAAGCCAAGTATTAACGCTTCTGGTGGAAGGGAAAAGCAATTCCGAAATTGCGGATGATCTTTCCGTTAGTGTTCATACCGCAAAAGCCCACGTTTGCAGTATTTTACAAAAGCTTTCGGTTCATGACCGAGTGCAGGCGGCTGTAAAAGCAGTCAAAGAAAATTTAGTTTAATCAGTTTTATTAATATCTTTTTATTTTGAAACGCCATCTCAGCTTTTTGAGATGGTGTTTTTTCGTATCGGAATGTGAGAAGGATACAGTGGAAGCCCGTATTTCAATCAATCTATAAGTCCAAGAATCTTGAAAGGGGGGAAGGGTCTTTAAAAAAACGCCGGACTTAAAAGACATTTTCATCTTTGCGACCGCCGTCCTCTTTTACCAAAAACTCTGGAGTGTCCAACACACAGGCTGGCGCATATGAAAATGTCAGGAAAGTCAGCCGTTCTTTTTAAAAACCCTTCCCCCCTTCTCAACCCATTCCTGGCTATTCTGAATTAAAATGTACGGGCTTGTTCCGTACCCTCTTTTAAATTTGAAAAAGGTCATCCCATAATAATCACGGGATGACCTTTTTAGATTTGCATCAATTGTGTTTATCCCAGGCTCACCGTGGTGCGCACTTTTCCGACACCTGCTCCTCTATAGCTGACGTTGGCCTTATCCGCGTCGCCACCGACACTGGAGTTGTAATAGAAGTCTCGGGTACCGTCGGCTTGTAACGAGGTTTTGGCATAGTAGTCCCTTAAGGCTGGATTGGCTGCCGCATTGCCTGTACTGCTGGCATCCGGGCCCAGGCCGGGAATAGTACCGTCTTCGTTATGAACGGGTGCCCCGTCAATTTGTGCTTGAGTAAAATGAACCGTGCGGCCGCCATGACCCGACATCGTCATTGGAATATTGGCTCCATCCAACGGACTGATGTCGTCCCAGGAGAGCTGTTTGCTGGGATCGTAATTCGTTTCATACAGCGTACCGGTTTTTGCGGGTGCGATTATGCCGCTCACGGTGCCTGTTTGATTGAGTTCAGCTTGCTGAGCGGCATTCAACTTTTCCGAGTACTTCTGGAAGCGTAATCCATTATTGTCAGGTGCATCCACGATCACTTTGCTATGGGCCGGAATCTTGAAAACGGTCCCGCCCGGATCTTTTTCACCCGGCTTCAAGCCTTTTTGGGCATAGATCAGCATGGCTTGATCTGAATTGTTCGCAAAAGCAATATTATTTTCTCCGGAAGGGCTGCCACCAAATAGTGTCACTTTCCCTTTGGAGAAGAAACTGCTTCCGCTATCATCAATCGATTCCGAATGACTCGAAGCTCCCTCGTAAGTTCCGGATTGAACCATTTTGTTTATGAGCATTTCCATCGCTGTTGTCATCATGCTCATCATGGAAAAAAGTTGTGTTTCCATACTGTCGGAAGTATCGGTATTGAAGCTATTCTGGAAAGAATCCAGCTGGGGTGAATTCGGGAACACTGAGTTTCCCGGAATAAATTGCATATTAGGAAGGGCTTGAGTCGGTAAACTAAAGCCTCCATTGGAATACGGTATATAGCTTTGTAATCCGTAATTTTGCATGGATGACCCACTTTATGAATTCTAAAGTCGGTGCTTCATAGAAACAGGATGCTTTCAAAAGCAGCGTGCTTTATGAATCACTATAGAAGCTTTTGCTTGGGGGCTATCCCAGGCTCACCGTCGTACGGACTTTTCCGGCACCTGCGCCGGTATAGCTGACGTTGGCCTTATCCGCGTCGCCACCGACACTGGAGTTGTAATAGAAGTCTCTTGTACCGTCAGCTCGTAACGAGGTTTTGGCATAGTAATCCCGTAAGGCTGGATTGGCTGCCGCATTGCCTGTACTACTGGCATCCGGTCCCAAACCGGGTACGGTGCCATCCGGATTGTGGCTGGGCGCACCATCAATTTCGGCCTGAGTAAAGTGTACGGTCCGTCCTCCGTTACCGGACATACTCATGGGGATATTCGCCCCATCCAATGGGCTGATATCATCGTAGGACAGGTGTTTGTCAGGGACATAATTGGTTTCGTATAAAGTGCCTGTTTTGGCGGGAGCGGTGATGCCATTGACCACGCCATTTTGATCGAGTTGAGCTTTTTGATCGGCTGATAATTGATCCGTGTACTTTTGAAAGCGCAAGCCGTTGTTTTCAAGGGCGTTAACGGTTACTTTACCCCCTGCGGGTATCTTAAATACGGTTCCGCCCGGATCTTTTTCTCCAGGCTGTAAGCCTTTTTGGGCATAGACGTACATGTCTTCACCTGAATTATTGGCAAAATCAATATTGTTTTCACCGGATTGACTTCCGCCGAATAAGGTTACTTTACCACCAGAAGCAGAGCTGGTACCGCTGGACGAGTTATCTCCTGTCGAGGAAGACGAAGAACCGCCCGGGGTAGGGGTTGGCTTTGTGGAATCGGGTATGCTGTCGCCTCCACCCGGCGTTGGACCGGGGTTGTTTCTGTTGGAACCCCACGAATGACTGCCGTGTCTGTGATTTCCTCCCCAGTGGGGGCGACCGTTGCCGCCTGCGTTGGCTTGGCCCGCCACATCAAAAGAAGGGGTATAACTATCGCCCTGGTCGCCGCCTTTTCCCCAACGACCATGCCTCCCGCTTTCTCCTCCGGCAGAAGGTGCAGGCGTTTGGTTTTGCTTATTCCAAGTGGCAGAATTGGACCAGTTAGACTGGCCGCCATGAATTCGCATAAATCTCAATCTCTCACTAAAGCTGATGCATCCAGGTGACTGGATGACACTAAACCATCTTTAAGATTCTATATACAAAATAAAACCAGTAATTTTACTGAAATTGCTTCAATAGTTAAGAGAATTGAAAGTGAGAACCCTGGCACAATATGACAACATTCTGTTCTCATTGATTGAGAAAATGTACCCGGAGGATTAAACAGGTATACCTAAACATTTAGGGAATTGTGTTAAAGGGATAGCCCCGTCTTGCGTTAAGTGATACGTATCTTCTATTCGAACGCCCCCTATCCCCGGGACTGAAAGAACCGAGTGACCTGAAGTCAAGGTCATATCCGCTTTTAATTCAATCGCTGCATGGGCGGGATGGATTGTCGGCATTGGGCTTTCTTCAAACATAAGACCAATACTGTGGCTAAAGCCGTGAATAAAATAATTTCCATACCCTTTTTCATCAAAAAATGTTTTGGCGATGTCATCAATCTGCCGGTTTTGAATACCCGGTTTCATGAAGTTTGCAGCGGCTTCCTGAGCGTTTTTATACGTATCATACATTTCCTGATGCTTTTGGCTTGGCTCTCCCATAACGAAGGTTCGGCAAAGATTTGCACAATAACCGAAATGCTTCGGGACGATATCAATCACAACGGGGCTACCGGCTTCAATCACGCGATCGGTTGCCATACCATGCAGCCAGCCGGAGCGAACGCCGGAATTCACAAAAACAGGCACTGCGGTCCCATGCCCGCCCGCTTTGCGCATGGCATATTCAATTTCTGCTGCCACCAGGTTCTCGGTAATACCGGGTTTTAACGCCTTAACTGCTGCTTCCATTCCGATATCGGCAATTCGGCACACCTTACGCATGAGTTCAAGCTCATTGTTATCCTTAACCATGCGTAATTCGTCCATAACGGGTGCGATATCCACAACCTCAATGACGGGATTGGCTTTTTGAAACATGGTGAGCAAAAACGCAGGCGTAAAGAACCCCATTTGAACGCCGACTTTAATTTTCCCATCCTGACCGACGTGCTGGAAGAGGTTGCGCATACTGCCCACCACGTCTTTAATTTGTTGACCTACCGTACTGAAGACCTTTACCTCATCAAGCTTGAAGTTTTGGCGAACTTCCTCTTCTTCGCCTTTGAAGGTAATGACAATGGGATCACCAACAGCTGGAATAATGGCGCGAGGCTGATACCGATCTTCTCCCATTAAGTAAAGGTAATCGTCGTGCGTAAGAATCATATAGGCTTGAATGCCTTGTTCTCGCATTCTTGCCTGTACTTTACTGATTCTGTCACGATTTAACATGATGTTTATTTCCCTACTTTAGTCTTTGGAACACTTTTCAGTTCAAAGACAACTCCCAAGGCTTTTTGCTGTCGGCTCTGAAGCCATCAGCCTGATAACCGGCTTTTTGTAGCTCATCCCTATATTGCTCGGGATGCTTGGCTGCGTCAATCATCACATTGGATACAACCGTTAAGGCCTCTTGCCAGTTATTTTGCATTTCTTCCGTCCAATCGCCTTCTATCGACAAATGTTCGGCCAGAACAGCCAACAGGTTTTCCGCTACAGCGGCATAGTGCTCCTCTTCAGTCTTGTAGGCAATGTGACGAGCGCCCATAGCCCGAAGGTAAGGTAACATGGTTTCAGGGTGATTTACGGAGGCAACAATTGCCCCGATCGATGCCATCAGTTTTTTGTGTTGTTCTTCAGGAGGCGTATGAAAGAGTGGACGCACACCGGGATATTTTTCAAACAGTCTTTCATAAAAACGCAGGCCAAGGGGTTTAAGGCCTCCATTTTCATTTTTTGCGCGTTCAAAGCTCTCAGCAATAATGCTTGTATTCAGTGTCATTGTCATTCTCCTTGCCGTAACCGATGTTTACACCGTACAACGAGAATGAATATGATGGCTTTGACTTAAATCAAGCCTGTTTATAAATTATTGTGGAATTAAGATTCGGATAAAAATACTGTCAACAATGCCATAACAGCCTTTTTCCGGGGTGAATAGGCATGGTTAGTAATCGGAACCCGCCAACTCGGTAAGCGCTTCGCGTTCCAACAAGTGAATCTGATTGCCTTGAACAGAAATAAGTTTGGCATTACTCAGTTTTTTAAATGCACGGGAAAGCGTTTCGGGAATTGTTCCGAGAATTGAAGCAAGGGTTTTTTTGTGAATGAAAATAACCGCCTTATCGGGAGAATTTTCGCTGACAGCTAAAAGGTACTTGGCTACTCGTGATTCGACTGTTCGTAATGATAAATCTTCAATGAGTCCGTTAAAGTGATGAAGCTTTTGAGCCATAATGCTCAGCATATTTAAAGCCAGATTGGGAAAGCGGTATACCAAATCCCGAAATTCTGCTCCTCGTATGGCCAACACTTGTGAATCTTCCAGACACAGACTGTTCGCCGGATAGTGGGGATACCCGCTAAAAACCGGAATTTCTGCAAAAAGATCGCCCGCCCCAAACAGGTGTAAAATCATCTCCTTTCCCTCGCGGGATAGTTTATAGATTTGAATTTTTCCGCTTAAAAGCACATAAAAAACGCTTGCCGCATCCCCCTGAGCAAAAATCAATTCACCCGCCTGAAATTTACGAATGCTGGCAATCGCTGCCAACGCTTCCACTTGCTCGGTATTGAGTAAGCGGAAATGAGATAAATGCGTTACCGTCTCGCGAACAGTTTGCTCAGTCAGGGAAGTCATTATTTTATTATAGGCGAGACCTATTCTTTGAATTTTAAAACGATGAATACACAATCGGTTTCAGCAGTAGCCCCATGAGTAGTTCCCGAAGGCATTTCCAACAGTGAGCCGGGATGCATGACATATACTTCATCGTTTGCTGTAAAAGAAGCTTTACCGCGTAACCAGACAATTAAAACATGATCGCTGGTTTGATGACATTTGAGTTCCGTTCCTACTTTAAGCGTCACTCGTTTCACTTGGGTACTGCCAATCTCCAGCAATTGATTAATGACGGGCTTTTCGGCTTCAAAATCACAATGATCAAACAGGTTATGATATTGACTGAGTGCA
>Ga0105239_10009512_pt1 | contig 10942 bp, 8 predicted proteins | sample KBSC44metaG_FD_92761 | JGI IMG/M metagenome (GOLD analysis project Ga0105239, IMG submission 92761) | Corn rhizosphere microbial communities from Kellogg Biological Station, Michigan, USA - KBS C4-4 metaG | ecosystem: Host-associated > Plants > Roots > Rhizosphere > Soil | place: Michigan, USA...
AGGGTTCTGCTTATGAAAGGCGCTCAGGGTACGGCGGGCCGTCTCCTTGAGGCGGATCGCGGACGTATCGGAGAAGTAGATCTCGTTCGGCAGCGCTACGGCGCGTCCCTGCGTGACGAGCTCCCGGAGTGCGGCGGCGACACTCTCCGGTGTAAGGTCCGGCGCGGCTTTAGCGACGATCTCGGCAGCATCCTGGTCGGTATGGCTTTCGGTCAGGAGGGCATAGACGCGCTCGGTGTCGTTGCCGGCCTGCATCTGGGCATCAAACTGTGCCTGCACGAGTCGGTCGCCACGGCGGTAGCGCCGTGGCGGATTCGGATTTGTCACGATACCTCCCCCAATCACGCGGGGCGGGCTATAGGCCCGAAGAATGAAGCGCTCTCCCTTTGCGGGAGCTGTCAGCGACTCGCAAAAGATCTGCGCTGCCACATCCTGGCTGCCGGGCGGCACGATGGCATCACCAAGCAGCAGGACGCGGCCGATGATCTCCCCGGTACCGAGGTGTACCCGCACCCGCTGGCGATGCTTGACGCCCGGCTTGTCGTCGCCGTCTTTCCGTTGGGATGGAAGAAGGGTGAGACGAGTATCGAGCAGGTTGGTCGGCGAGAGGGCGCCGGGCGGGCAGACAACCGCGCCGCGCTCAATTCCCCCTACTTCGACGCCAGGGAGGTTGACGGCAACCCTGGTGCCAGGGCCGGACAGATCTACCCGCTGGCGGTTTGTCTGTATCATTCGGATACGGGTGGCGATGGCCTGTGGCTGAACGATTGCCACATCGCCAGCATGCAGCACGCCGGCCGCGAGTGTGCCGGTGACGACGGTACCGACGCCCGGCAGCGAGAAAACCCGGTCGACCGGCAGGCGAAACGGTGCGGTGGCGTTTCGCAATGGCGAGGCGAGGGCGGCTTTGTAGAGAGCTTCCCGAAGGGACGCCAAACCTTCCCCCGTCGCGGCGGAGACGGGGACGATCGGGGCTTCGGACAGCGAGCTGCCGACAAGCGCATCCCGGGTCGTGAACTCGGCCAGCTCTACCAGATCGGCATCGGCCAGATCTATCTTGGTGAGCGCGACTACGCCCTGACGGACGCCGAGGACGGTCAGGATGTCCAGATGCTCTCGAGTCTGTGGCATCGGTCCCTCCTCGACGGAGACGACCAGCAGCGCCACATCCACTCCGCCGGTGCCGGCGAGCATGTTTTTGACAAAGCGCTCGTGTCCGGGGACATCGACGATACCGGCGGCGATCGGAGGATCGCCGGGGAGGACTAGGAAGGCGAAGCCGAGGTCGATGGTCATTCCTCGGGCCTTCTCCTCGGCTAGTCGGTCAGTATCCGTACCGGTGAGGGCATGAACGAGAGTCGTCTTGCCGTGATCGACATGGCCAGCGGTCCCAATGATCACGTGCCGCAGGGTACCGGCCGCTTCAGTCTCGGTTGAAGACATCGGCGCCTATCCTACCGCTCGAAGATGGACATCAAGGCCGGGCTGGTTCGGATCGACCGTCAGGATGTCGCCGCGTTGCGAAAAGCCCCCCTCCACACGATCCGTATCGTCCACTAGCAGATGGCCGTCGAGGTCCAGGTAGGGAACGATCTCGGTGCCGAAGGAGATCGCCATGCGCAGCGCAGCACCGATGGCAATATGGGTCTCCATCATACAGCCGAAGAGGCAGGGCACGCCGAAATCGCGGGCGACCGTGGCGATCGCTTCGGTCTCGGCGATGCCGGATTTGGCAACCTTGAGGACAAGTCCCCGGCAGATGCCGGAATCGACCAGGCGGCGCGCATCGGCAGCGGTGTGCACGGACTCGTCGGCGAAGACCGGGACCGGAATGCGCTCGGCCACGAAGCGCATTGCGTCATCATCGCCGGCCCGTGTGGGCTGTTCTAGAAACGCGATGCGCGATAGAAGGTCGCCAAGCTCCCCGATGAGATATAGGGCAGCATCGGGCGTAAGTCCCTGATTTCCGTCCAGGCGCAGAGAGACACCCGGCGCGGCTTCGCCGACGGCACGGACACGGGCGATATCGGCGGCGATATCGCCGCCTCCGATCTTGAGCTTGAGAGAACGGAAGCCGGACTGAGCCGCCTCGGCGGCGCGGCGAACGGTCTCGTCGTAGGGCAGGATGGGAAGCGAGAGGTCCGTGGCGCGGCTGCATTGCTTCTTGTGAAAGTGGGTGCCGTCCCGATCAAAGAACGGTCGCCCGTTCTCCCGGGCAACGGCATCGGCCAGCGCCATTTCCAGGGCGCCGCCAGCGCCCGGCCATCCCTCGGATACTGCCGTGCGACCGAGTACACTGGCGTCGACGTCGGAGACATCGCGGCCGATCCAGAGGCGCGCCTGCTCGCGCACCTTCTGAACGACGCTCTCCTGAGTCTCTCCAGTCACGTAGGTCGCCGGCGCCGCCTCCCCGTAGCCTTGGATGCCTCCCTCCAGTTCTACGGTGACCAGCACATTGCGGGCTACGGTGGTAAGCCGTTGCGCGGACTGATAGGGTGTCCGCATTGGCACGTCCCACGGTTCCGCCACAATAGAAACGATCTTCACGAACGCATTATAGTCGGAAAACCGACGATGCCGTCAGCGCGACCCGACGATCCCGCAATTACCCCTGATCGTCCGGACCGTTCACGTTGATCTTACGCCGATCCGGCGCGCTGATCGTCGGGATCTCGACCTTATCGCCCTCTTTCAGGCCTTCGACGACCTCGATCGTCGCATCGGTCTTGAGGCCGACCTTCACGGCCCGCTTCGTCTTTGTGAGTGTCGGACCATCGCCGGTGACGACGGTCACGGTGTTGCCGGGCTGAAGAGCGGCGGCGGGCAGCGTAAGCACCTTATTGTGGCGGTCGAGGATGATGCTGACGGATGCGGTCATTCCGGGGCGCAGGCGCGGGTCGGCCCGCGTTACCGCAACCTTGACGTTGAATCGAACGACGCCGGTCTGGCTGGTGGTCGTGCTGCTCGATGGGGTCGATTGGTTCTCCGACAGCGAGGCGGGAGCGATCGCGGCTACCTTACCGTAAAACGTCTCATCGGGAACGCCGTCGGCATGTATCTCGACGGGAAGCCCGATCTTCAGGCGGGCGACATCGACCTCGTTGATATCCACACGGACCTGCATGTGGGTGAGGTCGGCGATGCGGACGATCGTGGCGCCCTGCGCGAAGCCGGCAGTAGCGGAGGCCACCAGTTCCCCCTCCTCTACGAACTTTCCGGTCACCTCGCCGACGACTGGGGCGACGATATGGGTCTCTGTCAACTGTACCGACTGTTGGGCGAGCTGGTTTTCGTTCTGGGCGACATCGGCCCGCGATCGCTCGACATCGCGCATTCGCAGTCCCGCCTGCGCGAGGTTGGCGCGGTCGGACGCCAGCTGGACTTCGGCGGACTGCACGGCAGCACGGGCGACGGCAACATCTTCCTGGCGGGTTCCTTCATGAAGGACGGAGAGGCGCTGTTTGGCAGAGGCGAGATCCGACTCGGCCAGCGCGAGCGCGGTCTGCGCCGAGTCCGCCTCCGCCTGAGCGATAAATCCTTTCGCCACGAGCGCCTGGCGGCGCGCGAGGGTCCGACGGGCATCTTCGACCTGAGCATCCGCGCGGTTGACGGCGGCTACCTGCTGCTGGATCTCCTGAGGGCGTGTTGGGGCGGCGGTCTGAGCAAGGCGCTTTCGCGCTTCGTTCAGCGCCGCCTCCGAGCGGGCGACCGCCAGCGTGTTCTGCGTTTTGGTAAGGTTATAGTTCTCTTCGGCCTGATGCAGCCCCGCCTGGGCGGCGGCGAGTTGCGCCTGAAGGCCGGCCACCTGCCGCGCGACCTCGGTCGGATCGACAATGGCAAGAGTCTGCCCGGCGCGAACGTGATCCCCTTCCCGCACGAAGATCTTCTGAACGCGGCCGGCGACCCGCGACTTGACGTCCACATAGGTAACCGGTTCCAGCGTCCCGTTCTCAGAGACGCGTACGGTGATTTCTCCCGGTCGAACGATGACGGTCCGGCCTACCTTGACCTTCGGCTGCTGCTGCCCGCGCAGGCGGTAGGCACCATAACCGATCGCGAGCCCCGCGGTAAGAATAAAGACCAGGATCCGGGCCGTCCCCAGCTTCCGTTCTTTCACTCGATCCTCCCAACCCGCCGCAATACTATCCCGGCGCGGTCACCCCTCCAGAAGACACCCGGCAGTAGGAATTGGTTGCAGCGAGTTGCAAAAGGCTTCGAATCTTTGCAGTAGAGAGCGGCAACGCGACATTCGCCTCTCAAGAATCGGCAAAGATACGGTATAATACTTTTGCGGAGCCGCATTCCTATCAGGAGTAGCGGCTCCTTTTATGTGTAGACATAGGTCTTCACGTTCGGGAGCTGAACCTGCTGCCGAGCGATCTTAAATCTTCGGTACTCGGAACAGTGACAGCAAACCAATCAAACACGGCAGCACCGGCCGTCTCTCTAAACGGTGGTAGCTCCCAGACATCGGAAGAGGACGCCGTATACGACATCACCATCATAGGCGCCGGCCCCACGGGTCTTTTCGGCGCCTTCTATGCCGGTCTCCGGCAGATGAGGACGAAGATAGTCGACTCGCTGGGGCAGCCCGGCGGGCAGCTCGGCGCTCTTTACCCGGAGAAGTATATCTACGATGTCGGCGGCTTCCCACGCATTCTGGCGAAGGATTTCGTTCAGCAGTGCACGGAACAGGCGATGCAGTACGATCCGACGATCTGTCTGGGCGAGAAGGTCATGACCCTGGAGCGTGGCGCGAGCGGACGGTTTACGCTCACCACGGATAAGGGAGTCCATCATTCGAAGACGGTGTTGATCGCCGCGGGTGTCGGCGCGTTTACGCCCCGTCCGCTCAATGTCGCCGGGATCGATGCGCTCGTGGATCGTGGCGTGCAGTATTTTATTTCCGATCTGAACGCTCTGTGTGGAAAACGAGTCATTATCGTCGGTGGCGGAGACTCTGCTTTCGACTGGGCGCTAGCGCTCTCGGATAAAGCGCACTCGGTGACGCAGATCCATCGCTCGGATCGGTTCCGCGCCCATGAGGATACCGTGCACAAGGTGCTCTCCTCACCGGTTCAGCTGCGACGGTTCTATGAGGTGAAGGCGGTCCATGGGACGGAGCGCCTGGAAGCGGTGACGATCTACGATAACCGTTCTCAGGAAGAGGAGGTTGTCGAATGCGACAATCTGCTTCTGAATCTGGGATTCAGCACGAATCTTGGCCCGATCAAAGATTGGGGACTCGATATCGAAAAGAATGCGATTCGGGTAGACTCTACCATGCAGACCAACATTCCCGGGGTCTATGCTGCGGGAGACATCTGCACCTATCATGGCAAACTCAAGCTGATCGCAACCGGCCTTGGCGAGGCGGCGACAGCAGCCAACTTCGCGAAGACATATATCGATCCGACCTCACGGGCATTCCCCGGTCACTCTTCGGAGCGAGACACACACTAGCGCAAAAAAGTGCTCTGCCGCACATGTCCCCTAAAAAATACCAGGGCTATCAGCCAGAGTTGCTGTAAAATAGTAGTTGTAGCGTTTGCACCAAACGACCGACTGTGAAGATTCCGACACCCACCAGAGTGCCTTGTAGTGAAACAACGCCTCTGACGGTAGTGTCATAAATATGCCATTGGCGCGTTTCTTGTGACACATACAGAGTAAGAAACGACGCCGTCTCATCAGGCGCAGAACGTCGACGTGATCTCACCAGCACTATCGTGATCTACACGTACGTCGCTCGACTGTCTGCACAGGACGACCGAACCGGAGCTAATGGGTACAACGCGTTCAACGGATAATCCGATCCCCGCCCTCACCAATCCTCTGCAGGTGGAGATTCCGCCTCTTGCGCCAGGAGAATTGGAGCGGATGTCGGTCGAGTACGCGATGACGCGTGAGCCAAGACTGCGCGAGACGCTGGTACTGCACCATCAGCGGCTTGTGCGTTCGATCGCGTCCCGTTTCCTGGGAGCCGGAGAGTCGCTTGATGACCTGATCCAGGTCGGTAACATCGGCCTGATCAATGCCCTCGATCGCTACAATCCGGCGCAAGGGACGCGCTTCTCCACCTACGCGACCCCGACGATCCTGGGTGAGATCAAGCGGCACTTCCGCGATAAGACATCCGGTATTAAGATGCCCCGCTGGCTACAGGAGTTGCAGCAGGCGACGCGTCGCGCGACACAGGCGCTGACGCTCGAGCTTGGCCGGTCACCGTCGCCGACGGAGTTGGCCGAGTATCTGCAGATCACCGAGGAGGAGGTCACCGAGGCGCTGGAGTCCGGTGAAGCCCTGAATCTTCTCTCGCTGGATACGCACCTGGACGGTCACACTGCGGTCGATGCGACGTCGCTGCTCGATCTGATCGGCCGCAACGACAAAACCCTTCTGGAATTCGAGAACTTTGGCGATCTGCGAAACGCTCTGGAATCGCTCAACCCACGCGAGCGCGAGGTGATATCGCTTCGCTTCTTCGACGATATGAGCCAGGCGAAGATCGCAAAGCGGTTGAATATCTCGCAGATGCATGTCTCGCGGTTGCAGCAAAGAGCATTAAAGCGATTGCGCGAAATGCTCTCTGAAGATATTCGACTGCTTCAAGGACGGCGTTCGCGGGCGGAAAAGCGCCTCTGACGCCAATTCTGCGACCGGCTTGACACGCCACGTGGGCCGTGTTACGATGCGTTGACGCCACGGTAGAGGATAAGGGCGTCACGTTTTTTACGCCCCGTACGTTCACCGCTTTATGACTCTTTCGTCACGCTCCGGTTCGAGAACGCCCGCGCTCTCCAGCGAGACGCCCGCCCCTAGGGCTCCGGCCTCCAGACCCTCGGCCGACAATATCCTTGCCCGCATCCTGGGGATCATGGTCTTTCTGGGCGGGATCGGTCTGCTCTGGTATGTCTTCCAGACGGCGAACGGTCTCTTCAATCAGCCGGCACCGCACGTATCGACGGTCGCGCCAGCCCAGGCAGCGGCGGGAAATGCGGCAGCCGCTCCCTCGGCGGCCCTGGAGATCGGTCGCGACCTTACTGAGTACCTCAAGAAGCTGCTGACCCTGCTGCTGATGTGTGTCGCCGGCTCTCTCATCTCCTCTGCCGGAATCCGACTTTACTTTAGCGCGGGCCGAGCGCATGCCGCCTCACAATCGACCGATCCGGCGGCGTAGCGACTGACGGTCACGCCTCTACCGCCACGACCTTGATTGGCTCTCCACCCTCGACCGAGACGAGATCGCCCGGGTAGAGCTTACGGCCCCGCCGATTATCGTGCTCGCCATTTACCTGGATCGACGTCGCCGTCAGGTACAGCTTCACCTCGCCCCCGGAATCGACAAACCCGGCCAGCTTCAAGAACTGTCCCAGCGTAATAAAGTCGCTTGTAATCGGAATTTCGGTCATCAACGTCTCCACAAAGTGCTGCAGCCACACTCGTCTCGAGTGTGGCTGCAGCATATCTCCCGACGGGTATCGCGGACCGCTCTACAGCACAATCCGGGCCTGAAGCGCGGCAACGATAGCTGACGCCCCCTGCTCCACCGAACCCGTCGTCGTATCGACGATCAGTTCCGGATGCTCAGGCGCTTCGTATGGCGCATCGATTCCGGTAAAGCCCTGGATCTCCCCAGCACGCGCTTTCCTGTAAAGGTGCTTGGGGTCCCTCTCCTCGCAGGCTTCCAGGGGCGCCTTGACGTAGATCTCCAGGAACGGCAGTCCGGCCGTTTCGGCGATGGCACGCGCCCGCACCCGAGACTCCCGGTAGGGCGAGATCAGCGCGGTCAGCACGACCTGGCCGCTGTCCGCGAAGAGGCGCGCGACTTCCGCGACACGCCGGACATTCTCCTCGCGATCCTCCGGGGAGAAGCCGAGGTTCGCGTTCAGGCCGAAGCGAAGATTGTCGCCGTCCAGGACGTAGACCTGGCTCCCCTGCTCGAATAGCTGCCGCTCCACCGCGTGTGCCAGGGTCGACTTACCGGAACCCGAAAGCCCGGTCAACCACACGACAGCGCCCCGGTGCCCATTGCGGCGTGCCCGATCGTCCGCCGTGACCTGTCCGGACGCCAGGGTCAGATTGGCGCTCTTGGCCGGAGTCGGCCGCGTCGCCTCGTCGACCACCGTATCCAGCACGATACCGCCGCCGGCCGTGATCCGATTGTCCACCAGGACAAAGCGGCCAGTCAGTTCGATCGTATCGTGCGGATCCAGCGCCAGGGGCGCGTCCGTTTGCAGGACCAGTTCGGCGACATCATTACGCGCGACATGCGACCGCCCCTGCTCGGCGACGGACAGCGTGGAGGCATCGATCACGCGCTCGACGGCGGCGACCGTAGCCATTACCTCCTGCGTCGCGAGCTTGAGCTTGTAGCGCCCGCCGACGCGCATCTCCGCGTGCCCCATCCAGAAGAGGCGCGCGCGGAAGCGGGTCGTTGTCGCTGGCGCAGTGGCGGCATGCGCCGCCACCGTTCCCCGCTCGACAAAGATCTGATCCTCCAGGGTGATGCCGACGGATTCACCGGCGACGGCGAAGTCCCGATCCGGTCCCTTCCAGCGCTCCAGCGTCTTCACCACTCCGGTACGGTTGCCTGGCTCGAAGACGAGGGAATCGCCCACCCGGAGCGTTCCGGATTCGATCCGGCCAGCCAGGATACGCCGCGCATCGAAGCGATAGATATCCTGCAGCGGCAGTCGCAACGGCAGGTCGGAGAGCGGCGCCGGCGCCTCCAGATCATCCAGGGCATCCAGAACTGTCGGTCCTTGATACCAGGGCATCTGGTCCTGGGCATGCCGCGCCACGTTGTCCCCTTGCCGTGCCGATACCGGAATGAAGCGTCGGGCGGTCAGCCCGATCTCCCGCAGGAACGCGGAGTACTCATCCACGACCGCCGTAAAGGTCTCCTCGGAGTAGTCGACCAGATCCATCTTATTGACCACGACCAGGATCTGGCGGATACCGAGAAGGCTGAGAAGATAGCCATGCCGCCGGCTCTGCTCCCGGACCCCCTCGCTAGCCGCAATGATCAGCAGGGCGGCATCGGCGCTGGCCGCGCCGGTGACCATGTTCTTGAGAAACTCTTTGTGACCGGGCGCATCCACCAGCACATAGTGCCGGTTCGCCGTGCGGAATGGGAGCTGGGTCGTATCGATCGTAATGTTCTGCTCCTGCTCTTCCAGGAGAGCGTCCAGCAGAAACGCGTACTCGAACTCCATCCCTTCGGCGGCGCAGGCCTTGCGGATCTGCTCCACCTTGCCCTCGGGCAGGGTGTCCGTATCATGGAAGATGCGCCCGATCAGGGTCGACTTACCGTGATCGACATGGCCGACCGTTACTACCCGAAGGCGCCGGGCCTCCGCTCCGCTCAGTGCGGTCGCCTCTACCCCATTCAGAATTGCCGTCATAGTCTCCTGCACCTTACATGAAGCCGCGCGCACGCAGTTTTTGCATCGCGTTACGCTCGTGATGATCCTGGGCGCGGCCGGCCCGCTCAGAGACCCGGGTCGTCGATAGCTCCTCGATGATCTTCTCGATCGTATCCGCCTCGCTTTCGACCGGCATCGTGATCGGCATACAGCCCAGCGAGCGATACCGCTTGCCGTTCCGCGCGAAGTACATCTGCGGGATCGGGATCTTCTCCCGCTCAATGTAGCGCCAGATATCGATCTCGGTCCAGTCGAGAAGCGGCTGCACGCGGACGTGCTCACCCGGCAGGATATCGGTCGTGAACTGCCCCCAGAACTCCGGAGGCTGATCCTTATAGTCCCACTGGAACGTGGCCGAACGCGGCGAGAAGTAGCGCTCCTTGGCGCGTGTCGAGTCCTCGTCGCGGCGGATACCAGTGATCAGGGCATCCCACTTGTGCTCCGCCATGACCTGCTGCAGCGCGACGGTCTTGAGCTCATGGGTCACGGTCACCGGGTCATGGGTCTCGTAGCTGACGCCACGGCCATAGCGCGCCTCCTCGTTGATCTTGACGATCAGATCAAGGCCGTATTCCTTGACCGCCCACTCCCGAAATTCGAGCATCTCAGGGAATTCGTAGGTGGTATCGATGTGAAGGACCGGGAACGGAACCTTGCTGCCGCAGAACGCCTTCTTCGCCAGCCAGATCAGGACGTTGCTGTCCTTGCCCATCGACCAGGGCATACACAGATTTTTGAAGGCGTGGTACGCCTCCCGCATAATAAAGACGCTCTGGTTTTCCAGTTGGTCCAGATGCGTTAACTCGACGGTTTCCATTGTCTTCCTGTCACTCACGTCCGCGATGGTTCCTCAGTTCCCTCCGCCAGGGAGAGATCGGATCTGCCTGCCTATAAACCACCCGTCCTCGGAATAGGACCCATTGACCGGGACACGGTTTCGCGTCACCTGGTTCCCACGCTCCCAATCGCACAAAGGACAGTCTGAGGTTCTTAGAGACAGAAGCGCGCCGGAACGGATCGTCCCAGCGCGCCATAGCCACCGCATCTTACTCTACTTTATCGCGCGACATTTGCGCCATTAGTTTATCATATTCCGACCTTTCGCCGGAGGCGGCCAAAAACCGTCCAGGCTACCGTGGTAGCTCGGTCGAGCGATTTCGCCTATTCGCCTGGGTGAACACTGTTTTTGGGCGAATATTTCGCCTGATTTCGCTTACGCACCGCCCGTGCGTGATCGATGAGCGAGCGAGCGAAGCGCTCGCTCATGGACCTTTCGCTCGCTCGCTCGCTCATGGAGAGATGGGCGATTTCGTCGGGGGTTTCGTCGATGGAGGGGCAAATCGCTGAAATTTCGTCGGGTGCCCTCTGTGCCCTCTAAAAAACACAAAGCCCGCCGAAGCGGGCTAGTGACAACAGTGAAAAAAGACGTAGGGATACTCTCTCCCGCTCCGGGTGCGAGGACGTCTCTGTCTCGCGGAGGCGGTACGGCAATGGGAACAGAAGGGACTTGCAGA
>Ga0105239_10009516_pt1 | contig 10938 bp, 8 predicted proteins | sample KBSC44metaG_FD_92761 | JGI IMG/M metagenome (GOLD analysis project Ga0105239, IMG submission 92761) | Corn rhizosphere microbial communities from Kellogg Biological Station, Michigan, USA - KBS C4-4 metaG | ecosystem: Host-associated > Plants > Roots > Rhizosphere > Soil | place: Michigan, USA...
CGGATCCTCGGCCATGACCATGACCTGGTCAAAGAACTCATCGACAGCCGGGCGTAACTGCGCCAACCGGCCGAGCGCGTTGGCGTATTCCCGTTGCGCAGTCGCCACCGACACCGCATCCTTCAAAGTACGCATGGCGTCGAACAGCTTTACCTCGGCCGACTCCTTCAAGGACTCGACGTCGATTTCGGCAGGCGCCGTGCCTCCAGCGGACTTCTTCAGGATGTTGGCAATACGCTTGTTGGCAGCCGTCAGGCTGGTCGACTCCGGCAGCTCGAGGAAAGCCCGCAACGCATTCAAGCGTGCATCGAAATCCAACGGAGACAGAGGCGAGCTCGCCAACACGGCATCGAACATCTCCGTGGTCATGGTGGCCGCCCCGATGGTGTTGCGGATTCCACCGCCCTCGAGGTAGTACGCCCGCAACCGCTCCATCATGTAGTCGTAGATTTCGCCAGTAATCTTCTCTATCGAGAAAACTACCGGCGGTTTACCTGCCGCAGAAGCGGACGGTGCCGGCTTGTTCGCCGCCACGCGCTCGATATCCACCCGGGCCAACTCCACCGCCCGGGTCACAAAGTGGCGCAGGTCCAGGTCCAACCCGGTCTCAATCAGAATTCTCAGCACCCCGATGGCCGCACGGCGCAATCCCAACGGATCCTTCGTACCGCTCGGCTTCTCACCGACGGCGAAGATGCCCGCCAATGTGTCGAGCTTGTCGGCAATGGCTACAGCCAACCCGGGATGGGTTTCCGGCAACTCGTCGCCGGCGCCGCGCGGCAGGTAATGCTCGCGGATTGCCACAGCGACCTCGGGAGTCTCGCCGTCCGCAAGGGCATAGTACGTGCCCATGATCCCCTGCAGCTCTGGAAACTCACCCACCAGGGCCGTTAGAAGATCGCACTTACATAACTCTGCCGCGCGCTCGGTCTCGGCGACCTCTTTCGCGCCCACCGCGGCGATTTCTCCCGCCAGCGTGCGAACACGCCGCGTCTTATCGCCTAATGAGCCGAGCTTCACGTGGAAGGTCACCGCGTTCAGAGCCTCTCGCAGCGAGGCCAGCGGACGCTTCCGATCCTGGTCCCAGAAAAATGCCGCGTCGGCCAGGCGTGGACGTACCACACGCTCGTTGCCCTCGCGCACTTTCGACGGATCGTGACTCTCGATGTTGCTTACAGTGATGAAGTGCGGGAGCAGGTGCCCCTTGTCGTCCTCCACCGGGAAGTAACGCTGGTGGTCCTGCAACGTGGAGATCAAAACCTCACGCGGCAAGGACAGGAAACGCTCCTCGAACCGACCTGTAATGGGTACCGGCCATTCCACCAGCGCCGTGACCTCATCCAACAGCCCGGTCTCGATCAACGCCCGGCCGCCAATCTCCGTCGCCGCTGCAGTGACTTTCTCGCGAATCGTTTCGCGACGCTCCGCAAAGTCCGGCACCACATAACCCCGCTCCCGCAAGGCCTTTTCATAACCCGCGGGCGAAGTGATCCGAATCGGCTTCGGCGCATGGAACCGATGCCCCCGCGTGTGATCTCCCGCCGTCGTATCCAGGAGGGTCACCGGCAGCACATCCTTCCCATACAACAGGATCAGCCAGTGCACCGGCCGCACGAACTCGGCCTCACTCGAGCCCCAATGCATGCGCCGGGGAATGGGCAACCCATCCAGCGAGGTCTTCACGATGCCGGGCAACAGCTCGCCAACCGGCGCTCCCGGCTTCGTGCCAACGAAGTAAAGGAATGTGCCCTTGCCTTCCTCCACCCTCTGCAAAGCCTCGACGGTTGTGCCGCAGGTCTCCGCAAACGCGGTAGCGGCACGCGTCGGTGCCCCAGCGGCATCGAATGCAGCCGTCACCGGCGGGCCGCGGCGCTTGATGTCCTGGTCAGGCTGGCTTGCAGCGAGTTTCTTCACCCACACCGCGAGCCGGCGGGGTGTTGCATAAGAAACGACATCACCGTGCTCCAACACGGCTTTTTCCAGACCCGTGCGGATGCCCGCAGCAAAGGCCTCCTCCAACACGCGCAGGGCTTTGGGGGGCAATTCCTCTGTGCCCAACTCCACCAGAAAGTCGTGGTGCTCGATTTTCATGCGGCGATCCCGCGCTTCAACATCGGAAATCCAAGCGCCTCCCGGCTCTCGTAATAAGTTTTTGCCACTCCACTGGCGAGTGTACGCACCCGGAAAATGTACCGCTGCCGCTCGGTGACCGAAATCGCCTTCCGCGCATCCAACAGGTTGAAGGTATGCGAGGCCTTCATCACCTGCTCATAAGCGGGCAAAGCCAACTTCGCCGCCAGCAGCTCCTTGCAGGCCTTCTCGTGATCGTCGAAATGACGTAGCAACGTCGGCACGTCGGCGTGCTCGAAGTTGTAGGTCGACTGCTCCACCTCGTTCTGGTGAAACACGTCACCGTAGGTCACCCGCCCCAACGGCCCATCGGTCCAGACGATGTCGTAGATGCTTTCGACGCCCTGCAAATACATCGCGAGTCGCTCGAGGCCGTAGGTGATCTCGCCGGTGACAGGCCGGCATTCGAGGCCGCCGACCTGCTGGAAGTAGGTGAACTGCGTGATCTCCATGCCATTCAGCCAGACTTCCCAGCCGAGTCCCCAGGCCCCTAGCGTGGGTGATTCCCAGTTGTCCTCCACGAAGCGGACATCGTGCACCAACGGATCCAGTCCCAGGGCCTGCAGGCTCCCAAGATAGAGATCCAGGATGTCCAGCGGTGACGGCTTGATCACCACCTGGTACTGGTAATAGTGCTGCAATCGGAAGGGGTTCTCGCCATAGCGGCCGTCAGTCGGCCGCCGTGACGGCTGCACATAGGCCGCGCTCCACGGCTCCGGCCCGATGGAGCGGAGGAAGGTCGCGGTATGAAACGTACCGGCACCGACCTCCATGTCATAGGGCTGCAAAATGACGCAACCACGGTCGGACCAATAGCGCTGCAGGGCAAAGAGGAGCTCCTGAAACGTTTGCGGCGCGGTGCCCGGGGGGCCGGCGTTTTTCATGCGCAAAACTCGTGCTGAAGGGGCAAAAGGACAGTTAAAGACCCGCGAGTATAGCGGGTTGAACCCTCAGCCCATCACGGTCAATGTGTAGATCTCGCTGATCCGCTCCCCATTCCACACATATCGCAGATGTGTGCCCTGCCGGCAGTTCTGAATGAGGCGCGGCCGGTAAACAGCGATGCACTGACCGCCGACGTGGCGGACGCTGTCGAAAACGATGCCGTTCGACCCGGCCCTCTTCAAATCCCGAGCCAGTTTCTGAGAGGCGGTGTAGCCGTCAGGGTCGTAGACGTGTGCCATCTCGTCGCGCCTGCCACGGATGTCATGAAAGCTCGCCACGACGTCGGTCAGATACGTCCGCATGTCGAGCTCGATCGGCGGTTGGCGTGTGGCGCGCAGGAAAAGCTCGCGATGGTATCGGGTCTCGGCAATGGAGGTGTCGAGACTGGCCGCTGCATAAAAGGCCCCAAAGGTACTGTCGGCGAAGCGACTGCCCTCGGGATTCAAATGGGTGAAGGCGGCCATGATGACGGAGGTGCCCGGACCGAAGACCCGGTCCTCGCGGGGTACGAGGTCGATATCGCCCACTTCCTCACGCAAGCGGGGATTGGTCAGGGACTCGAGCCAGTAAAGCGCTTCCCAATCCTCCTCGCTCGATACCCGCTCGAACAGGTGAATGGGCGGATAGCGGCTCGAGATAATTCGAAAGCACGGCTGCCAGCGCACCTCGCTGGTGATGATGGCGGTAGTAATAAACAGTCCCTCTTACCCGGCGTCTTCGTCGGCTACGCTTCCGAGCTTCGCGTCTTTCGCGAAGCGAGTGGGTCCCGCGCGCAGCGCATGAAACAGGTCTCAGCCCCGTTGGGCGTCGAGGTACTGCCGCACGGTGTAGAGGTCGGCGACATTGCCGGAGAGCATTCGCTCCAATGCGGACTTCCCACCGAACAAGGGCGCCTCATTCGGGCGGCGTATCCACTCGTCGGCGGCCTGGGTGTCAGGGAGCAGAATCTGCAGGGCCTTATAAATGCCCATCAGATAAGAGAGACGTTCGAGCGTGTCGCGCGGTAACCGCGGTTGCGGCTCATTACGCCATTTGAAGTAGGTCGAACGAGAGGTGATACCGAGCAGTGCAAGTTGCTCGGAAATGGAGAGGTGCCAAAGTTCCGCGATACGTGTGAAGGCTCTTAAACCCGCTCCGCCTGCCGCGGCGGCATCCCGCGGGCTTCCCTGCCGGGCATGCACCGAATGAAGGGGAGTACTCATGAGAGCGCGACCTCCGACTGTCCATATATGGACTAAATATAGCAGAAGTCTACATATAGACCAATATGCACCAAGAACAGGCGGAGCCCCAGGACGATTCTACGGCCTCGCTCAAAAACCCAGCCTGGATCGGCTCAGTTATGGTGCAATCACCTCGCCGTATGCACCGTATTTGTGCAACGCATTGTCGCAGAGCGGCTAACTAGTTGATTTGACTGACACGCCAAAGTTGGCATGGTGCCTGCACTATCACTGCGCTCCGCCACGCCCGGGCCGAGCGTGGGCAGTAACGGGTCAAGCTGCACACGAACGGCTGTAGGACTGCAACCAATGGCGGGACCACCCTTTCCCGGAGAGCGATATGTCACCCACTGATGTGATCAAACTGATAAAAGAAAAAGAGGTCAAGTTCGCGGACTTGCGCTTCACGGACACGCGCGGCAAAGAGCAGCACGTGACCATTCCTGCGCGACTCGTCGACGATGATTTCTTCCGCGACGGCAAGATGTTCGATGGCTCCTCCATTGCCGGTTGGAAGGGCATCAACGAGTCGGACATGATCCTCGCCCCGGACGCGACCACGGCTGTCCTCGATCCTTTCTTCGAGGAGCCCACTGTCAACATCCGTTGCGATGTCATCGAGCCCAGCACCATGCAGGGCTACGAGCGCGATCCGCGCTCGCTCGCCAAGCGCGCTGAAGCCTATTTGAAGTCCACCGGTATTGCCGACTACGCCTTGTTCGGCCCCGAGAATGAGTTCTTCATTTTCGACAGCGTCGTGTTCGAGAACGGCATGAACGGCTGCTCGTACAAGATCGACTCCGTGCAGGGCGCGTGGAACTCCAAGAAAGAGTACGAGAGCGGCAACACCGGTCACCGTCCGACCATCAAGGGCGGCTACTTCCCGGTGCCTCCGGTGGATGCCTTCCAGGACATCCGCTCCGCGATGTGCCTGGCCCTCGAAGAGATGGGCCTGAAAGTCGAAGTGCATCACCACGAGGTGGCGACCGGTGGCCAGTGCGAAATCGGCGTTGGTGCCGGCACGCTGGTGAAGAAGGCCGACGAGGTGCAGATCCTCAAGTACGCCATTCTCAACGTTGCCAACGGCTACGGTAAGACGGCGACCTTCATGCCAAAACCTCTGGTAGGTGACAACGGCAGCGGTATGCACGTCCACCAGTCACTGCAGAAAGAAGGCAAAGCCCTCTTCGCCGGTGACAAGTACGGTGGTCTGTCCGACACCGCGCTCTACTACATCGGCGGCATCATCAAACACGCGAAGGCCCTGAACGCGTTCACGAACCCCGGCACCAACAGCTACAAGCGCCTGGTCCCCGGCTTCGAAGCGCCCGTGATGTTGGCTTACTCCGCGCGTAACCGCTCGGCTTCCATCCGTATCCCCTTCGTGTCGAATCCGAAGGCGCGTCGTATCGAAGTACGCTTCCCCGACTCGTGCTCGAATCCGTACTTCGCGTTCGCGGCCATGATGATGGCCGGTCTCGATGGCATCCAGAACAAGATCCACCCCGGCGATCCGGCCGACAAGGATCTCTATGACCTCGAGCCCGAGGAGGCCAAGCACATTCCAACAGTATGCCACTCGCTCGACATGGCGCTGGAGCACCTCGACAAGGACCGCGAGTTCCTGACGCGCGGCGGCGTGTTCACCAACGACGTGATCGATGCCTACATGGGATTGAAGCTGCAGGAAATCACCAAGTTCCGCATGTCCACGCACCCTGTGGAGCTCGAGCTCTACTACTCCTGCTAATTGATACAGTATGGGTACAGCGTGAAAACAGGCCCCTCTTCCTCAGTTTTTCACCAGACTTCCGCGGTCGCGGGTCGGGCGATGGGGAACTGGGGCCTGAATCACGAACCAGACCGTCTACTTTTGTGCCGCGCGTCGCATAGGACTATGCTCAATCCCCATGCGCGCGATGCTCTTAACATTATTGGCAGTGGTCGCTTGTACGGCGACCTCTGCAGCGACCATCTACAAGTGGGTGGACGAAAACGGCGTCACTCACTACAGCGACCAGCCGCACGAGAATGCGCAGAAGGTCACCGTCACGGCTCCGCAGACGTATTCCGCGCCTCGCGGCACCGTGCGCAACACGCCGACCCCGAACGCGCCGGCCAGGCAGGCCGAAAATACCTACAGTTGCACGATCGTGCAGCCCGGGAACGAAGAGACCCTCCAGAATACGTCCAACGTAACGGCTGTTGCACAGTCCAGTCCGGCACCCCACGATGGCGACCAGATGGTGTTGCTGTTGGATGGCTCCAGAGTTCCGAATTTCCCGGGCACGGGCGGCTCCGTTACCATCGACTCCGTCGATCGGGGTACGCATTCTCTGCAAGCCGTGGTTCAGGACTCGACCGGCAAATCGCTATGCCAGTCTGCTGCCGTGACGTTCACGGTCCTGCAAGCCTCGGTACTGAATCCCGCCAATCCGAATCACCGCCACTAACGTCGCCTGCGCTGGGGCGCGACAGCGTCCGGGTGCCTTTCCAAATAACACTTGGCGAGGTTCCCCATGGCGCATGAATACGCCTCCGCGCCGTCGGCCCTGTCCCATTTCGATCCGACCGACCTGATCGATGCGCTCTCGACCGGCATCGTCATGTTGGACGCCCAGTTGTGTCCGATCTATGCCAACGTCGCGGCCCAGGATTTACTGGCGTTCAGCCTGAACAAGGCTCGCGGACGGCCCTTCGGGGACTTCCTGCAGGATTCCAACGGCCTCATTGGCCTGCTGCGCCGCGCCCTCGACACGGGTGAAGGTTTCGCCGACCGCGAGATCACCGTGCGACCGACCGGAGCGCCACGCGATATTCGTACGCTGGACGTGACGATCACTCCATTGGAAGGCCAGATCACCGGCACTCACCTGTTGCTGGAGATTGCCGACACCACTCAGCGCAAGCGCATCTCGCAGGAAAACGACTTGCTCGCACGGCTGGACGGCAGCCGCCTGATGATCAAACAGCTCGGGCACGAGATCAAAAACCCGCTGGGAGGCTTGCGAGGCGCGGCCCAACTGTTGGAGCGCGAGTTGCAGGAAGACTCTCTTCGCGAATACACACGCGTCATTATTGGCGAGGCAGATCGCCTCACCGCGCTGGTGGATTCCATGGCGGGTCCGAACCGCTTACCGTTGAAGGCCATGCTCAACGTTCACGAACTCTGCGAGCACGTTTATCACCTGCTGTGTGCCGAAGCCCGGGGTGTGGTCGCGGTTGATCGGGATTACGACCCCAGCTTGCCGAATGCCACTCTCGATCGGAATCAAATGATCCAGGCCCTGCTCAACGTGGCCCGCAATGCACTGCAGGCGGTGACTCAACAGCCCGCCGGCCACAAGGGTCGGATCACGTTTCGTACCCGCGCCCTGTCCAATGTCAGTATCGGCCCGGCCCGGCACCGCCTGGTCGCCAGTGTGCAGATCGAGGACAACGGGCCGGGCGTTCCCGACGATTTGCGCTCGAGCATCTTCTATCCCCTGGTGACGGGGCGTGCGAACGGCACGGGTCTCGGACTCGCCGTCGCGCAGGAGCTGGTCACTCGCAACGGTGGGCTCATTGAATTCGAGAGTGAGCCCGGGCGCACCCTATTTACCCTGTTATTGCCACTCGGAGAAACCACATGAACGGCCAGAGTCTTCGCGTCTGGCTCGTCGACGACGATGCTTCCATTCGATGGGTGTTGGAACGCGCCCTGCGCAACGGCGGTATGGCGCCGCGCGCATTCGAAGCCGCGGAACCGGCGTTGGATGCGCTAAGGCGCGAGTCTCCGGATGTGCTCATCACCGATATCCGCATGCCCGGCCAATCCGGTCTGGAGTTGCTGAAGAAAATCCGTGACACGCGGCCCGCGTTGCCCGTGATTGTCATGACCGCGCACTCTGACCTGGGAAGCGCCGTGTCGGCTTACGAGGGCGGTGCGTTCGAATATCTGCCCAAGCCCTTCGACATCGACCAGGCGGTCGCGTTGGTGAAACGGGCGGCGAATGCCGGCTCGGCCGTCAGTGGCGACGGTACTGGAACGCCGCGGATCCCCGAGCTTCTCGGCCGCGCGCCGGCAATGCAACAGGTGTTTCGCGCCATCGGGCGCCTGGCACGCTCCAGTGTCACCGTGCTCATCACCGGCGAGTCCGGCACCGGTAAAGAGCTCGTCGCGCGTGCGCTCCACGACCACAGTCCGCGTGCCGGAAAGCCGTTCATTGCACTCAACACCTCGGCGATTCCGGGCGACCTGCTGGAGTCGGAGCTGTTTGGTCACGAGAAGGGTGCGTTCACCGGCGCTGACTCTCAACGCCGCGGCCGCTTCGAGCAGTCCGACGGCGGCACCCTGTTTCTCGACGAGATCGGCGACATGTCGACTCCGCTGCAGACACGCCTGTTGCGTGTGTTGGCCGAAGGTGAGTTCTATCGCGTCGGTGGGCAGACACCGATCCGTGTTGATGTCCGCGTGATTGCCGCCACTCACCAGAATCTTCAGGACCGGGTGACCCGCGGCTTGTTCCGCGAGGATCTCTATCACCGCCTGAATGTCATTCGCATCGAGCTGCCGCCGCTGCGAGCCCGGTCCGAGGACATTCCGGATCTGCTCGCTCATTACCTGACCGTTGCCGCGCACGAGTTGGGTGTCGAGCCGAAGTCGCTCTCGAAAGAGGCGGAAGCGCGCCTGGCCGCCTACGGCTGGCCGGGCAACGTGCGTGAGTTGGTGAACCTGTGCCGGCGCCTGTCGGTTCTGGCCCCGGGCACCGAAGTCAGTATCGAGGATCTGCCGCCTGAGCTGGGTGCTGCCGCGGCCGCCGGATCGGTGGACGCGGATTGGTCCAAGGCCTTGGCGATGTGGGCTGATCGACATGCCATGAACGGCAAAAAGCCGCTGCTCGATGAGGCACAACCCGAATTCGAGCGGGTGCTGATTCGCGCCGCCTTGAAGCGCACCCAGGGGCATCGCCAGGAAGCCGCGAAACTGCTCGGTTGGGGACGTAACACCCTGACGCGCAAGCTCAAGGAGCTTGGCATGGACGCAGCAGACTGATTTGAAACGCTGGATCCGGGCATTCATGCCCGGATCCAGCGTGCCTCGTGCAAAAACCAAAGCGTTTTTTGCACAGGAGGCCGTCCGACGCACGCGTCGGACCCTGTCGGCGGCGGGGCACATTGCGCAGGCATTCGCCTGCTCATATCCCGGGGTTGCCCTCGCGGGCCAACCCGTGCGACGCATGCGTCGCACCCTGTGCCTGGGAGATCGCGCAGTCGCCCTCTCATTTATCGGGACTGGGGGTAACGCGCGAACGAGACTTGAGGTAACTTGCGCGCTCCAAGCGGATCGAGGAGCGCTCGAGCTCATGTCGAGCTTAGACAAGCTGTGGCAAATCGAATTCTTGAATAACGACGCGCGGTCGTGGGCGATCGCGCTCGTGACTTTGCTGGTCACGCTCATTGTTTTGCCGGTGGTGAGGAGCTTCGTCAGCGCTCGCAGGCGTCACTGGGCCGAGCAGGAAAAGTCGGCGGCGCACTTACGCGCTCCCGCGCATCACGCCATCGACCTGACGACCCTGCTGATCGAGCAGACCGGCCCCGTCTTTATCTGGTCGATCGCCGTCTATCTCGCTTCCCGTGACCTGACTTTTTCGCCCAAGGTCGAGCGCTTTCTCACCATCGGCATTGTCATGGTCTTCTGGATTCAGGTCGGGCTCTGGGCCATGACCTCGGTGCGCTATGCGATCGACCTGCGGCGCAAAACCTCCGCCGGGTTGGATGCACTGCTGTCGAGCTCCATTGACGTCATTCTGTTCGTCGCCGGACTCGTGATCTGGGCGATGGTGTTGCTGCTCGCCCTCGACAACCTCGGTGTGGCGATCAAACCGCTGCTTGCCGGCCTGGGTATTGGCGGTATTGCCGTCGCCCTCGCGGTGCAGACCGTGCTGAGCGACCTGCTCGCATCCTTGTCCATCGCTCTCGATAAACCCTTCGGCATCGGCGATTTCCTGACCGTCGGCGAGTCCCAGGGAACGGTCGAGCACATCGGCGTGAAGAGCACGCGACTGCGCAGCCTCTCCGGTGAGCAGATCATCATGAGCAACACCGACATCCTGAAATCCCGCGTGCGCAACTACGGCCGCATGCGGGAACGGCGGGCGCTGTTTCAGTTCGGGGTTTCCTACGACACCGAGCCCGCAGCGTTGGCCGCGATTGCCGGTGTCGTGCGCCAGATCATCGAGACCACACCGGATACGCGCTTCGACCGCTGCCATTTCCTGGCATACGGGCCCAATACCCTGCAGTTCGAAGTGGTGTTCTACGCCACCAAGCCCGATTTCAACACCTACGCGGACGCCCAACAGAAAATCAACCTGGAGATTTTCGAGCGCCTGCGTGAGATGAAGGTCAGCCTGACGCCGCCAAGCCGCACCTCGGTGTACTTCGAAAACGCACCATCAAATTAGTTGTCCATCGCGCTCCGCGCGACCCCGAGGCATGAAACGGCGAGCGCGCGGTCTTCCAGGCACAGGGAGGTGCCCCGCCGCCGACAGGGTCCGACGCGTGCGTCGGACGGCCTCCTGTGCAAAAAACCTTGGTTTTTTGCACGAGGCAGGCTGGGCCGGGCACGATGCCCGGATCCAGCGTTTCAAACTATAGC
>Ga0105239_10009523_pt1 | contig 10933 bp, 9 predicted proteins | sample KBSC44metaG_FD_92761 | JGI IMG/M metagenome (GOLD analysis project Ga0105239, IMG submission 92761) | Corn rhizosphere microbial communities from Kellogg Biological Station, Michigan, USA - KBS C4-4 metaG | ecosystem: Host-associated > Plants > Roots > Rhizosphere > Soil | place: Michigan, USA...
AACATATCGCTGACCACATGAATGACTTCTGCAAACCGGAAAACCGAAAATTGACTCCTTAAGGTTGTCATTGATCTCTCAACACCAGAAAGCCCATGTGTTTTGACCAGTGCCTCGAGGCTTTGCTCAAATACCTGCACCAGCACATCCATGTAAAGTTTTTCAATACTAGTAGCACGAGTTAAATTGTCGAAAAAATACGTCGCCGCAAGGGCCATTGAAATCGCCGAACGCTCCCAACTGTCGGGAATCGCTCGTAACGTCTTAATAATATACCGATAATAAGGTGTCGGGTCTCCTAAGTGAGAGGCCGAACTATCAAAACGCGATCGCAGGTCAACCTTCATCAGGCTCGTCAGAGCAATATGTCGGTCATCAAAATCCCCCCTCTCATAAAGGTCAGCAATTTTGGCTAAAAAATCCTTCCCTTGGGTACGGATCAAATAACCCATGCCCCAAACGTAATACCGCTTAAGCAGTCGGTTTTCAGGATAAGTTTGCGAAAGAATATGTCCAAGCGCCGCCGGATGACCTCCTGCGCAACCTTTAAACAGATCGATGATCTTTTGCTTGTGTTCAATAGACACTGTGGGGTCGCCGAGCTTACGCTCAAAAAACGCATGCGGTTTGCGCAAATCATACCACCTGGAAACCGTTCGTCCCCGCCCGATATGTTCGGCCGCTTGAAACTGGCCAGTAAGTGGGCCTTCGTTAAAACAGGAATAAAAATAACTCACTACCGAACCATCTTTACTCGTTAACCATTTATTCAACTGGTCTTCATAGGCAGCCTCACTATCGTACGGTGGTTCTTCGACCACATCTTCCGAAGGAGGGGTCCCGTCAAATGTCGTCGTAGGCATTCCATAAAACCGCCCTACACCATGTACTGGATCAGTAGGCTCGAACGCAAACGTCAAAAAAGCAATCTCTTCATGACATAACGTTTTGTAAAGCTTCTTCAGCTGGATAAAGAATGCCTCATATTTGGGTAAGTCAAATGCGGATACGATCGTTTTGAGCGAACTCACCGGAAGGGTAACGTCGATGTGACCACATGCCTTGTTTCGGATCATTCTCAAATCACTCAACTGCCCGTCAAATTGGTAATTCCGTCTAAACGCAGTAAGCATATCATAAGCTTTCGGCGTCACTTTGATATCTACCAACTGATCGAGGCCCTCTTCATACTGAGGCGCACCCGGCTGGATATCTGATCTCGTAAAAAAATTGTCCGCGTAGCTGACCAGGTCAACAATGAATAACTTGATAAACAGCTCATAAAAAACAGAACCACGAGCAAGGCCGCAAATCATCGCCAGTTCGTAATTCAGCAAAAGCTCGATTGATTTTAAAACGCCCATTTTATGGAGCAAGACACCCCCATGAATCAATCCAGAGGAATTTGGCCGGGTATGGGAAAGAATGTCTGATGACATGTTGGGCAGCGTCTCTATATCCAGCTCGCGGTTCACCTGTAGCACAGCAGCCTCGTCCGCCGACGTGATCACCGCTGCATTAAATACGATAAATCCCGGAACGGGCCGAAACAATTCATAACAACCTAGCGCAATGGACGAGAAGAAATTGACGCGCTGCAGATCGATGTCCGACCAGCCGCGCAGCATGGTCAGCAAACCGAGTTTCTGGAAGTGTGCACCGAATTTATTGCGCTGGAGCTCGAAGAAATCTTCATACAACCCATGCAGTGCGATAAGATCGCCTCTTATCCTGCTGTCGTTAATCGTACTGTTGTTTTCCCTGAGCCCAATTTTGACAAAATCATCAATCCGCACGGCAATGAGCCTGCTGACGGCCCGTTTATAAAAATCATTGTTCTTAATCTCGCTAAATTGCCGGGCGATGCTAATTTCCTCCAAGCAATGGTGTAAGTGCTCGATAAACATATTTAATCAAAATCAATTTACGTGAATGGGTTATTTGCAAATTTAGCTACATGTGGCCAGGGTGTTGGTACGTTAAATTTTCGATTGCTCTGCGTTGGTGATGCGGGCCAATTCGTTGAGCAGGTTGTAAGTTTCCAGCGGGATCAGCGGATAACATTTGGCGATGATCTCCGTCAATTTTTGCTGCAGCTCAGTTTCACTTCTGAATTGATTTAATGAGAGAAATACTTTCCTCAGTTGTAACACCAGGTCATGCCCCTTTGTTAAAACGAACCAGGAAGGAATTTGAATGGCTTTGCCATTTAAGTACGCGATCCGGACCAAATTTTCATACTTAAGAGCGGGGAATTTCTTTATAAAGCGCTGAACCACCCAGTCGGCAATTTGCTGCAATTTTTCAGCCGGTTGATCACCTATCGAATATTGATCAAAGGTGTTATCAAATCCCAGTTCATCAATTCCGTTCTTTACACCCTGTTCCAAAAAAAGCACTGCAAGGTAAAGGGGGTCGAGCATAAAGTTTTCTATAGAGTAGCGACTGTCTTTGCCATGAACCAATACGTATTCCTTCCCGGTTTTACTCAAGTCCCAGTCAATGATGCCAAAAGCTGTAGTATTCCCTGATTTTCTGATATCGGTTGTGATCCTTACCACCTGATCAGCGTTGCCTTTGCCATTTGCGGCAGTAATGAAATATAGATTAAAGATGGGTTTTTCGGTTGCCTTTATTTTCGCAAACATCGTTTGGTAATACCCCTGGTCCGTCGGGCTTTCGACAAATACCTGCCGGTGGCTTTTGTAATCGATGCTTAAGGTGGGGATATTCTGCGTTAAGATTTTTAGCGCATCATCCTTGGTGATTTTTTTTAATCTGGTGACCGGCTCGTTACGTAGTTCGTAAATGCACTCATCTGGCGTCACCGCAATCGTTGATGGCGAATGGGTAGTGAAGACAATCTTGATCTTCATTTCTTTTACGAAGGTCTGGTAAAGCACGTCGAGCAGAAGCTTTGACATTTCAGGATGGAGGTACGCGTCCGGTTCATCTAGCACAATCAATTCTGGAAATTTCAAATCCTGCTCATAATACCGGCTATGGAATAATTTTAGGATAAGCCCGATAATGATCTTTTCTCCCGATGACAGATCCGCTACAACCACCTCGATATCCGTGCCCGTTTTTTGTAGCTTATATTCAAATACGGCATCAGTTTCATGGAGATCAAAGACCATCTCCTGAAACCGGTACTTGATTTTATATTTTTCCAAAATCCTGTTAATTACGGTCCACGGCGGCGGAAAACGGGTAATGAACTCTGCATCCGGGATCGCATCGTTAAGCCGTCCTGAATTTTTCTTATAATACTTAAAGTCATTTACTGCCCGCCTTTTGGCATAAGCATAAAAGATGGTTTCAATACGACTGGAAAAAAGATCAGTTGCATCGACAAATCGTTCAGGGATTTCACCGGCGTAAAAGTCACTAGCTGATAAGGACCCAACCGGCTTGCCGGTATTATCTGAGATATATTTAAGAAAGGAAATTTCGGTACTTCTAAGATTTACTATGCTTTGATGCAGGTTATCCCCAAACACATGAAGCTCGTATCCACTCGCTTGCTGACCAGGGAATTGTAACCTATATGCCTGTGCCATCAAATCAATTTTACCCTCTGTCATTTCGGCGAGTACTACAGTAAGATGCTTCTTTTTTAATCTTTCGAAATCAAAGTTGTTAGCCAACAAAACTTCCATGATTTTCAGATAACCATCTCCGTAGCTCAAATAAGGCCTTAGCAATTCCTGCACCCGGTCCCTCCAATTCTGGTGTGAGAATGATCCGAGCGCCTCGATGCCAAGCCCTTCGACTTGAATTCGCTCTAACGCCGGATCCAAATTCACTTGCACATGTTCATTTTTGCTTTGTTTAAATTTAATCAGGTCAACCAATTGACTTTTTCCGCTTCCATTTTTTCCGGTGATGATACACAGATCGGTTAATTCATCGCTTTGGAATGAGCTCAGGGATTTATAAGTACCCTCAAAAATGATTTTCATATTGGAATCGTTGGAGTGAGCTGCTGATGATAATGATAAAGCGGTTATTAATATTTTTTGCTTGTCAATTGTGGCCACAAACACACGCGAGACCCAGGCGCGCAGAGATCGCTGTATTGGACATGCAACTATGAACACCAGTACAGTTCCAATCAAATAAATGGCTGTCCTGTGAGATGTAATTTAGTTTTTTTGTTGCACATTACCCGATTTGCTGAACGCTTTGCTTAGAAAATGTATGATATAATGTTCGTTACTTAATTGTCTTGCACGCTCTGTTAAAGTCCGGTATTTACCCTGCCGAAACCTGGTTTTATACGCGCTATTGAACTGGTTAACCCAATTTGCCAGCCATCCCGTCATCGCTAATTCGGGAAGCACTGCGTCCTGAATTTCCTTTGCCACCAAATCGATTCGTTATCATGCAATTAGCACCGACCCTTCTCCATGAAATCAAATCCATCTGGCTTGCCGCCCGCAATAGGGCCTACTCCCAGGTCAACCGCACCCTCATCGATGCCCATTGGCAAATCGGCCAGCATCTAAAAACCGGAAAAACACTCTTTTCCGGTTTTTTTTATTCCTTTACATTTACCCCTATTCAAATAGCCATGATACCAGAAAATATTCAAGAAAAGGACATTTTATTTGCCATAAAGAAGATCGACCTGGACGGCTATCCGTCATCCCGGCAGTCAGAGTATTATGATCTGATTTATGACAACAAAACATATCCGCCTAAAGTCGTCATTTCCTATGCCAACATATTTGCAAACGGGCAGGAACTTTCCAGCGACCGCTTCAATGGAGGCGATGAAACGAATGAGTTTCTAATCTCCCGCGGATTTCCCATTAGGGTTAGGGAAACTCGAAACCCCGGGGGGTTCTTTACTCGTGAAGACCTTCTTTTCTTCCACAGATACGCTGGCGGCGAATACGACAGTGAAGACAAAGTGGATCAGAACGCAGGTATATATATTAGAAGTGATATTTGGGCAAAATCACGTCAGTGGGCCAACCTTATTGCCGAACGACTGCCTTACGATATTGAAGGTGGCGCCTACTGGAACGAACAGAGCAACGGAAGGACCGGGCAAAGGTTTAAAGACTACACGTGGTACAGGTTATATTTTCAGGATTTAAGACATCCTAAAATTTACTATACTGTGGGTGTAGGGTCGGACAAGACCCTTATCATCAAACTGGACTGCCAACGCACCGGTGACGAGCCGCTCGCCGCCGATAAGGTTCAATATTTCGATGCCTATCTTGGCGACCATCAAGTTGAATGGCTCATCTTCGATGAAACCCAAGTAAAGAGCCTCACTTGGGAACAATTAACCAATCAGTCCTTGGAATTCATTCAACGGACTTTACCCGTTTACAGGTCCGTAGTATCATTCGCTTCGGGAAATGCAGTCGAAAAATATGCCCGAGTCTGCTGGAACAGCAAAGGATGGGTCCAACCCTCCGGCAAGCCCGGTAAATCCGAAACTCCTGTTTCCAGTGCCCCGGCGATCCAAGAACGAGATCAGGGGTTTGGGGCCGAGGAATGGCTATTGGACATAGATAAAACCATAGATGGTTTTCATTACGGGCGATTGGAGCCTTTACATACCCGATCCGGTAAACACCTCGGTAAGACATACCACCTTACACTTTTTACCCTCAACGGGACGGAGGACCAGTGGTATTGGGCAGCAAGGATTGAAAATGCCGAGGTAATCACGCCGGAAGAGTCGCAACGCATAGCCGCTTACTATAGAATACAAGGCTGGCTTGAAGATCAACTAAACGAGTTGACAGAATTAACCGGTGTCAATGCAGCTTTTTATGAGCAGATGCCAGATAGCGACCGTTTCAATGTCCGCTTCCGGCCGGAAGACCTTCAAATATATGATTATACGCCATTTGAGGAAGGGGAGGCACCGCCGACAACACACTATAATCTCGCGGATCGCGCACGTGAGCCCATGTTTTTTCACCAATCCCAATTGGTTGGCCTAGACTTAGGACAGGAAGACGATCCATCCCCAAAACGGAAGATCACCAGGAGAACCACCGAAAGCTACCGCGAGTTCGAGAATATCCACGGTAGCATTCAAAGAGATTTACTCCGCCTGCTGCGCACAATGTATCCCGAAGACCGCGTATACAAGGAAGCCACAAAACGAGCCGATCGTTCCAGAATAGACATTCTTAGAATTACCGCGGAAGACCGACACATCTTTTACGAGATTAAAACATACCCCAGCGTAATACACTCTATCAGGGTGGCAGTAGGTCAATTACTGGAGTACGCGTTTTACCCCGAGCAGGAGATCTCGACTGAATATGTCATTGTAACACACTTGCCGGCTATTCCGCTAGAGCTCCGATATCTGGCCCATCTAAGCCGTCGCCTAGGTTGTCAATTCGACTTTATGCACTTCGACTGGAAGGCAAAGCAAATTATTCCGAACCCTTTGACGGATAACATACCTGCATCTATCTCCATTAATCCCTAAAACCCTGCAAAATGTTTCAATGGCCAGAATATCAGGTAACCGAATCGATCAATGTCAAGACGGCAATGTCTCGCGTTCTGATCCAGGAAATGGCTAATCTAAAAAGCCAGTTTTTTGCTCTCTCGTCCAATAAAAGAAGAGAAAGGACCACGCTCATAAAGGATCGTCTTCACCAGTTGGCTAAGCAGAAATACAAATTCAAAGCATACGGTCACGGTTTATCTGCCCATCTCACCCAAGATGCCGGCGGCGAATTTAAGAACCGGGAATGGATGTATGATATTCATTGGTATACCGAGGGCAGGCAACCCTATACTATTATTCGCCTACCCCTAGTCATGGAATGTGAATGGGAGCAGAAGCGACCGGCGGATAAGGTAAATACATTCAGCGCCATAAAATGGGACTTCCAGAAATTGCTGATAGCCAAGCAGAACTGCGGATGTTGGTTATTAAGATTACGAATACACGAAGCTTCAAACCTCTAAGCAAATACTTTATCAATAATATAGAGCATTATCGCCCCTGGAAAGAGGTTCAAAGTTCTTGTTCATCGGCTTTTACGAGCGAGGAGAAAGGCTTTTTTACCTTGAGTACATAAAAAAAAATGAAGCTGTACATGGAAACAAAAGCTGAGTCGCCGACAAGAAAAATCATTCTCATTGCGTGCTCATCGAAAAAGCTAAAACGGCGTGCCCGGGCCAAAGACCTATACACGGGCCCCCTGTTTAAACTTAGTTGGGCTTATGCGCTCAATGAAAGGCCCGACAAAATATACATTCTGTCTGCCTTACATGGCCTGCTTGACCCGGAAACATATATTGATCCCTATAACGTTGCTCTCACACGACCCCCTAATCCCGACTCATCTTCCCCAATCAAGGTTTTGACAGCGAAAGAAAAGAAACAATGGGGTAATCAAGTCCTCGCAGCTTTGTCCGGTGTTGCAGAGCTCCGTAGTGATAACTTCACAATTCTCGCCGGAAAAGAATACATAAAGCCACTTGCAGACAATCTACTTCACCTAATAGATCCATTGAAAGGTCTCAATCGCGGCAAGCGGCTCGCTTTCCTTTCACGATCCACGTCTGGAGCGTGAGTGATAAATATTTATAATCCATTTATATACTGTCTGTATTTTCCTGCTTTCTTACCTCCTCACTCTCTTTCTCAAAACAATCTCTGATAAGGTATACTCTAGCATTCTGCCAGTACATCTCGGCTAACAAGGCGGGGTATGCTTCAGCCGATCATTGACGTCCCTCAAACTATCCTCTGCATCACGCTGTATGCCGAACATACCATTAAAGCAGTCATCTACTCTTTAAACGATAGCGAAATGCGCCATCCACCAGTAACGAGCAGGTAGGAGCTGTTTAATATTTTGTAACGGCATGCTACAAAGATAGTTATTAGTGTAGGCAGGCCAAGTGCGGGCAGAGCACTCAGAGCTGGAATAATGGGCGCAAGCGTCTGGCAGGAATCACCCTCTCTTCACACCGAATTAATATCAATTGAATCTTGTAGAATATTTTAAAAAAGATTTCACTTTACTCTATTGTAATGCTTTTTTCCTTAGAATTGTAAGAATTCAATTTTCATAGGATAAGGTTTAATGGTTAATGGTATTTGATTAGTGCGGCCCCGCATTAACGACAGAAAAAAAGCCGTCCATCATGATGAACAGCTTTTTTAAATAATATGGACGTGTATCCATGGTTGAACAAAAGTCAGCGACTTTTGCAAACCGTTCTGCGAATCATCAAGTACTGCGTCGCTATCTGTGATAGCTTCCGGGCGCTAGTACAGTCAGTTCTGCAGTTTTAGTCACCAAGCAAGAACTCTCTGTTACCAGCAGGGGGTTCTTTTCCCTTGGTCCTCGACAAATATAGCGTTTCAAGGCAACGAACACAGGTTCACTCGCAAATTTTTTTGCGAAGCTTGACAATCAATAGGCTAATGTTAATCGCCAAGCTTCGATTTGCACGTTTATCGTCAAATCGGCTGCCACGTCTAGGACATAATAGCCTTCGATATGTCTTTGACGCAGGCCCACAATGATACAAACCACAATGCCCAGTCGATTGGTCGGTAGCAGCCCATGCTCGTATGCATCATCCTCATTTCGAGAGATCGACTCAACCAGTTGCTTTTCTATTACCAGCGCCTGTAGCAATTGCATCTCCCTAAGTTCTTGGGTGACCGGTCAGATATCCACCACTGCTTCGACGGCATTAGTAACATTGGTCATGGGAGTGATCATGATGGTGAGGAACTGCGCATTGGTGAATCGGAGCAATGGCATATCGGAATATACGACAACTTTTTTCAACGGTCATTTGTTATAAAAAGGTCGTTCAGGGTGTCACTTTGTTTACTTTAACAAAACTTTTATTATTAAAATGTTAGATTTTACATTACATTTGTAATCGTGGGCAAATTGTCAAACATATTAACCTTAATAGGTGCCGGATCTAAACTTCCCGGCATAGGCAAGGTAACTTTGCTGAAGCCGGCCACCAGAGAGGCACGGTATGGCGATAATCTCCCGAAGATTAATCTTTCTGACTTTACGCCTGTTTCAGATTTGCCGACTTACGCCTTGATAAACAAGCTCTTTTACCCACAACCTCCAGTCGTCGACGCCCGCGACCTTATTAGTTACTCACATGCTATGTTCAACCCTGATGGCCTGAACAGTGCGGATCTGAAAGAATTTAAATTCCACTCAGCAGGCCTTCTTGACGGTATTTTAGGCAGGATCGCTAGTCCTTTGCCAGCGGAGCGCCGTTACCAAAGGCCAGGCGTATCTCTTAACGAATACTGCCTTCCGGTTGCGCCGGCGACGGCCATCACGTGTGAATCTGCATTCGAAGCCTGGTACATGTCTCACTTTAAGCTAGCCTATTACCAGGGTATCCGTAAAGGTCTTCAGTGGGATATCGCTTATACGAAGAATGAATACCTGCTCAGCAGTTCCTCGGACATTATCCGGGAAAAACTTAAAAAGCTGGAGGCCGTTGAGCAAGTGATAGATTTGTTTAAACTCACTGACGCAGCACCTGAGAGCCATCACCTCCGTATGGCGGCAGCAGAGGCAGCCTGTCACATCACTTTGGAGTCAGGCAGGCTTCTCCTTCAACTTGGAAGCCCATACAACTATGAAAGTCCGAGGGAAATGAAGCTGGCTTCTTTAAGGCCGTTGGTCAGGTTCCTTACCGTAAACCTTTCACGCGGCCGCACCACCCGTTGGCTTTTTATTCAACAACCCCTCCTTGACAAACGTCGTTCCTTCCGCAACCTAGTCCGAACCCTATTTAAACAGATGGATGACCAGTCGGGTCATGATGAGTTTCTTGCACTTTATCAATCCGTGTTTGCAAGCACTCATTCATTAACCTTAAAACGGTCATTACATGGACCTAAAATATATTCTTGGGCAGCTTGAGCAAATTCGCCAGGCGCCCTGCACATCAGAAGAAAATAAAGCAGCTATAGACGAAGCCTGCAGAAGGCTGAAAGGCAATCCTAGTACTGATGCCATCATCAAAGTGATCCAGTTATTGGCTGCCCTGGCCGGTATAGCAAACTATGTGGAGCATATCAAACTATGAATCTAGGTAAAAGTATACAATCAATCCGTAAACGGCAGGGCCTCACCCAAGAGGTCCTTGCCGGAAAGGTGGGCATCAGTCGACCATCCCTTTCACAGATCGAAAACAACAGCGTTCGTCCCGAACAGGACACCCTGAAACGGATTTGCGAAGCGTTGGAAGTACCTGAATCCCTCCTTTACATCCATAGCTTCGAGAAAGAAGATGTCCCGGCGAGCAAGCGGAGTATGTATGAGAAGTTATTCCCAATCATTCAGCACATGATCCAGGAACTTACGACGGAGGAGAAAAAACCGGACGCAGGAACGGATCAAGTGCAGCAACCTTAAAAATAGCAGGTTTCTGAACAACTCTTTTTGTTAATCTACCTTTTTTTTGTTATATTATAATACAAATATCTATCCTCATGAAAAAATTTGAATACCGCCACATTCCTTCCCTGCATTCCGTTTACAAGGTCCAAGAAGGCCATGGCTACCAACAGATCGTGTACGAAGGGCCCCAGATAGGCGTAACCGGTCGTCTTCACTCTTACAACGAGGAATTCGAGGCCGCGCTGCTTTGTTACTGCCACCCCAGCAAGGATATCGTTCCAATCTCGGCCGCAACGTATCAGTTCTACCTAGAACAGGTCAATGACATGCGCCGCGGCCTGGCGGCTTAGGAGTATAACAGCATCTTCTCCCGTGCGCTTCCGTCAGCGATAAGGCTAGACACTATAGTCAAAGTACGTAGGCGTGCCATCCAAGAGGGTGTAATGATGCTTGCGTCCCGAAAAGCCACACTCGTCGGCTACTTTCTTTACCCGATATGTAGAGGGCCGCCAGTGACGCCGCAGAATGGCAGA
>Ga0105239_10009524_pt1 | contig 10933 bp, 8 predicted proteins | sample KBSC44metaG_FD_92761 | JGI IMG/M metagenome (GOLD analysis project Ga0105239, IMG submission 92761) | Corn rhizosphere microbial communities from Kellogg Biological Station, Michigan, USA - KBS C4-4 metaG | ecosystem: Host-associated > Plants > Roots > Rhizosphere > Soil | place: Michigan, USA...
CACGGTGGCGATGGTGTCGTAGATCGGAATGCCCGTCTCCTGCTCCAGCCGCGCCACCAGCGGCGCGGCGCGCAGGTTGGTGCAGACGATCGCGATCGCGTCGGGCTTTTCGGCGGCGACCTCGCGGATCATCGCCTCGAGCTGCGCTTGCGTGACTTCCGCGAAGGAGAAATTGTCCTGCAGGCCGAGATGACGGTCGCCGGCACAGCCCATGCCGAGCGCCTCGTAGTTGGCGATGATCCGGGCCTGCACGTCGTCGCGATAGGGCGTGACATAGCCGAGCCGCTTGACGCCGGCCGTGGTGAGGATCTCGTTGAGCGCCAGCATCGAGGTGGTCGCGGGAATGCCGGTCGCGGCGGTGATCTGCTCGCACAATCTCACGTCGGTCTCGAAGCCGAGCCAGCCCGAGGAGGTGCCGTTCCAGCCGATGACGTCGACCCTGGCATGCGCCAGCAGCTCGGCGGCGCGGAGAATGTTGCCGGTGTCGAACTGGGCGAGCGCGTCGGTCGACAGCGCGATCTCCGTCACCTTGAAGCGCGAGAAATGCGCAGATATCCCGGGCAGGCCGGCGACCATCGCCGAGGTGATCGGCTCCAGCGCCGTGTTGGACGAGGGCGTCAGCATGCCGAGCAGGGTCCGTTTGGTCATTGGCGGTCCGTGGTTGCGGGAGCGGATGGCCCGCGTCCAGCCCCGTAGCGAGCAAGCCATGTGCCAACACCGGCGGCCGAGCGATCGCCGTTGGGCTGGGATCCGGCACCGCGAATAGACTTTGTTAGCGTCGAACCGCTCATGCTGACGCCGCGACAGATGAAGGCTCCAAGCGTCAGGCCTGAACATGATCCTGCAATCGCTCGCCGGCCTGCCGGCGTTTCTGGTGTATTTCTGTACCGCCCTGGTCGCGGTCACGGCGTATCTGTATGTCTACACCCGCGTCACGCCGCACAACGAATTCCAGCTGATCCGGGACAATGATCCGGCCGCGGCGATCGCGCTGGGCCTCAGCCTGCTCGGCTTCACGCTGCCGCTGGTCAGCGCCATCGCGCATGCGGCCAATGTGGTCGACTGCATGGTCTGGGCGCTGATCGCCCTGATCGTCCAGGTCATCGTTTACTACCTCGTCAAGGTGCCGGTGCCGAACCTGTCGGAGCGCATCGCCGCCGGCGAGCTGGCGCCCGCGATCTGGCTCGGCCTCGCCTCGCTCTCCGCCGGCGCGCTCAACGCCGCCTCGATGATCATCTGACCATGTCCGGGCAACGCACCGAATTCGGCAAGCGCAGGCCGCAGCCTTCGGCCCCCAAGCCGACGCCGGCCCCGCCGGTGAAGCGATCCGGTCAGGTCGCGCTGCTGCTGATGGGCACGCTCGCCGTCGGCGGCGCCGCCTATGCACTGATGCCGCATGGGCAGAGCTGCCCGCAACAGGCCGCCGATGCGACGGTCGCGGGCCAGCCGCAGCCGACGACCGAGTGCACGACCGGCCGGTCCGGCAGCAGCGGCAGCGGCGGCTCCTCACGCTGGGGATTCGCGAGCAGCGAATCCGACACGAGCCGGGCGTCCTCGGCTCATGTCGCCGACGCATCCTCCGCCCACGTCTCGCGCGGCGGCTTCGGCGGTTTCGCGCACGGCTTCGGGTTCTCGGGCGGCGGCTGAATTCCGTCGCGCCATCGCCGCGAAAACACCGCCATCGTGATGTCCCATGGGATTCGGATCTTTGACACAGACTGAAAATCACAAAAAATTTGCCCGCCAACTGATCGGGATCAATCCGATGAAGCGTTCGCGCCGCGTGGTGCTGACGATGATGGGGACTGCGGCGATCGGCGCGGTCTCGATGGGTTTTACGGATCGCGGTCTTGCAGATCGCGGTCACGCACATAAGCGATCGTGCGGCCCCGGGCTTGAGCCAGCGTCCGGGCCGCGCGGCCGCCGCCATTGCCGCGCCGTCCATGGCGGCTTCGGCCGCGCCATGCACCGCTACCACGGGCATGGCATGCATGGTCATGCCGGCGGCTAGCCGTGCAGCGCATCCCCTGCCCCGAGCGCGACGACTGGCGGCAGACGGCGGAGCAATGCGGCTTCGACTTCCATGAAGTGGACGGCGAGCGTTACTGGGACGAGCGCGCCTACTACGCGTTCACGATCGCCGAGATCGAGCTGGGGATCGAGGAGCCGACCGGCGAGATCGAAGAGATGTGTCTCGCGCTGGTCGGGCGCGTCGTCGCCGACGAGAGGCTGCTGCTGCGGCTGAATATTCCCGAAGCCTTCTGGCCGCTGATCGCGGAGAGCTGGAAACGCCATGACGCCAGCCTCTATGGGCGGCTCGACCTCAGTTTTCAGGGCGGCCGCGCGCCCGCCAAGCTGCTCGAATACAACGCGGACACGCCGACCTCGATCTTCGAGGCCGCGGTGTTCCAATGGACCTGGCTCGAGCAGGCGATCGAGCGCCGCATCATCCCGGGACGCGCGGACCAGTACAATTCCATCCACGAGCGGCTGATCGCGCGCTGGCGCGAGCTCGGCGATCAGCGCCGGCTGCACCTGACGGGTCTCACCGAGGACGCGGAGGATGCCGCGACGCTGGCCTATCTGGCCGACACCGCGGCCCAGGCCGGGCTCGCGACGACCGTGCTGGACATCGCGGAGATCGGCTGGCGGGAGGACGGCGGCGGCTTCGTCGACAGCGACGAGGCCGACATCGCGCTCGCCTTCAAGCTCTATCCCTGGGAATGGATGTTCCACGACGCGTTCGGCGCCAAGCTCATGGAGGCGCCGACGCGCTGGATCGAGCCGCCGTGGAAGGCGATCCTGTCCAACAAGGGCATCCTGCCGCTGCTCTGGCAGATGTTCGAGGGCCATCCGAACCTGCTGCCGGCCTATTTCGAGGACGACCCGAAGGCTTTGAGCCTCGGCCCGAGCTTCGTGCGCAAGCCGATCTATTCGCGCGAGGGCGCCAATGTGACCCTGGTCGCCGACGGACTCGCGGTGACCGCGCAGGACGGTCCCTACGGCGCCGAGGGATTCATCCGCCAGGCGCTGGCGCCGCTGCCGGATTTCGGTGGCGTCTTCCCCGTCGTTGGCAGCTGGCTGGTCGCGCACGCGCCCTGCGGCCTCTCGATCCGGGAGGATGCGAGCCCGATCACCGGCAACCGCTCGCGCTTCCTGCCGCATGCCATCGTGTAGAACGGCGGGGATCGAAAACGCCTCGACACGGCTTCGGGCGGATTACATAGGGACCATCAGATTTCTTGCACCCCGGCGGGTGCGTATCAGTGCGTGTGAGACATGGCGGCGAAAAACTCCGGGCTCGAAGGCTTGTGCATCTCATCGCCGAGGATGAAGGCCTGATCGCGCTCGAACTCGAGAGGTGCTGCAGGGATTCAGCTGCGACGTCGTCGGCCCAGTGTCACGCGAGGTGCTGCGCAAAGCCGAACGGGGCGACGTCGAAGGCGCGCTCCTCGGCGTCAATCTGCGCGGCGAGCAGATTTTCGCGGTCCTGCCAGAACTGATCGCGCTGGAGCCGAAGATCATGATGACCTCCGGCCATGACGATGCGAGGTTGGTTGCGCCGGAGTTTCGCGACCTGCCGCGGCTCGCCAAGCCATTCGACGAGCGCGCGATGTGCGACGCTGGTAGCGGAGAGCCCGCACGCCCTAAGCTTCCAACACTTGATCTCGATCCATGCTGCGGATGGAAGCAAGCACGACGTCGCCAGTGGATCCCGTTCTTGTCGGGACAACGGTCGCCGTTTGGTCCGTCAGCAGTCGCGGATACCGTGGAACCGAGAACGTAAAACGGCCCTCTTGCGCCAAGAACCGGCACAGTGTCTCGCCGGCCATCTTGGCCATCGCGTATTCGTGGAATCCCGCTGGCGGCCGGTCTATTGCCGACGATGACGGATATAACACCTTCAGGCCTGCATGCTGCTGACCATCGAAAGCGTCGAGAAGGCGGGCGAATGCGGCAACATAGATCTGCGAGTATCGGGCAAATGCAGATTGATCGAAGATGGAATCCCTTCGCCGCTCGCCAATCTTGATCGTTGCAAAGTACAGCAGATGCGTGATCGGTTGGCACGCACGAACCAGGCTCGCCGGCTCGCCAGCGCAGGCGTCATATCTCAGCGCACGGCATCCTGCGCCCTCCGTGCCTGCCTGGATGTCCTGCACCACCCGCAACGCGTCAGATTCGCCGACGGCATAAGTCAACGTGACATCGCCTCCGCCAGTCGCTATCAGCTTCGCCGCGACCTCGCCCAGTCCTCGCGAACCACCGATCACCAGCGCGCGACATCCTCTGAATTCATCAGGGGTGACCAGCTTCCTCAGATCGGCCAGGGACGGCTGGGCAACGGGAGGCACACGAACGAACGCGCTTATCGTGCCGGCAAGTCCAAGACCTGCCACATCCTGCGTTACCAACCTGAACCTGGCGTCGGCTGATCTCACCTTCGCAACCAGCGGACCACTCTCGGGATCGCACAATGACAGATCGGCGGCCGAAAATATCGAATACAGCCCCGGACACAGCATGCCGACGACGCAAGAGAGAGCAAATAGCCCCGAAAGCCGGGAGCGGCCGATTGCTTTCGACAGACGCGGGAAGCGTTGATCAATGCTCGCATCAGGCGCTATTGAAATTGATCCCGCACAATTGTCCAGCCGGTCGAAATCGACCTCTCGCATCTCGACCCGGTCCGCCGATCCGATTCGATAAGAGAGACGGCAATTCTCGGTGACGAGGTGTCTCGCAGGCTGATCAGGATGCCCAAGCATGTCGATCGTCGCGCATAGCGCATCGCCGACGCAGACGGAAATCCGAACGCCGCGCTGCGCACGGTTCTCGGCACGATACGTGACGCGCTCGTCAACTCCGATGGTCTGGAGAAACTTGACCTTGAGGTGGCTGATCCGCTCGGTCATCCGACCGCGCAGGGCCAATTCCAGGCCGACCGCAACAAAGTGCATGCCGTGAACGATCGGCTGTCCGGCCGGCGCGCGGCGGGCATATAGCGCATCCAGGTGCACGGGATTGCGGTCGCGCGATACGTTTGCAAACCATCGTTGGTCATCGAGCGAATAAACCCTCGAACCGATATCGATCGTAGCCGTCACATGACCCTCATCGGCATCTATGGCACTCTACCTGCTTATCGAAGCCACAGCGCCCCTCACTGCAGCAACTCGCGTTGCGCGAAAGCTTCTGAGCGAAACGAACATTCAAGCCGAAGCGAACGCGGCCGCCGATTTCCCGATCTTGCAGACAGAGCGAAGCGACAGCTAATGAGCATCCCCATAGATCGTGAACGCGTCGTTGCTGCCATCTGCGCGGGCCAAGTCGTTTTCCAGACCGCGCGTGTCCAGCTCGGGAAGAATGGACAGGAATTTTGCATTCTTTGAAAGGCTTATGAGTGAAACCAACATCCCTCGTTCCGAAGGGTGAGCGGCATCGATAAAATTCCGATATTCGGTGGTGACCGGATCCCGGCTTAGATCGAAGAAGGCGATTCCCAGCTTCTCAAAGCGACCTTGCATTTCATCGCTCTGAAACTCGCGCCAGACTCCCGAACTTTGGCGATATTTTTGGTCCGTATCGAGAACCTTGACCGTTTCCTGCCACATCGGAAATTGGATTCCGATCAGGATCACGCCATTCTTCTTCGCCAAGTCGGCAAGCTTCGACAGCTTCTGCAGCTGAACGTCACTCACCTTTGGAGCACCAGGGATCGCCTGCAGGATTCCTTCATTGATCTTCAGCTTCTCGACAGACTGATCGAACGTGGCCTGTCCATGTTGATAAGAACCGTCCTTGCGGAATCCATTGGCGCCGCGCAGCGCAGCAAATCCAAGTGAACGCTCCAGTTCGGGACGATCCTGTCGCCGCCTGTCTGAAAATGCCCGATCGAAATAGGACGGATTGCTTGTCCATTCCTTCAAGATCTGCGGCAGAATGTCGAGCTCGTACCGAACGGGCGCGTTGAACCACATATCGCGCGCCTTGACAGATTTGACGTAGGGCTCGCTGAACATGAAGTAGTCCATGTCCACGATCGCGACGCGCGGCCTGAAACGTCGAAACACCTCCTCCAGCATCTCGGTTGTCTGGTCGATGTTCCAGGCCGTCAGCGCCATGTTGTAGAAACTGTAGGGTCGGAACATGTCGCTGCGGACCTGAGACGCACGCGAAGGTCCGACCAGGATCACATCGGGGCGCTGCAGGGCCGCCATGCCGAGCTTGTAGTCTCCCCAGTATGTAAGATCGAAGGGCAAGGCAATGACCTTCGGATCCTTCATCTGCCGTCGCGCCATCTCGCGCACAGGCATCGTTGAGTTTGTTGCCCGGCCCGCGAATGCCAAGACCGCTGCTGTCCCAGATGAAAAGGCGAGCATGGTCATGAGCAGAATAGGGAGATATTTCTTCATGGCCCTAGAACTGAAAATACAAGAACGGAGATTCGCGCCCAATGACAATTCCGATCAATGAGACGAATCCTAACGTTCCCATTGCCATCGCCCAACCGGCAGAAGGCTGCCAGGTCAAGTACCGCTGCAGGTTCGCCTGAATGCCGCTTGACAGCGCCGCCGGGCGTTTTTGGGTCGATAAAGCTACGATCTCCTGGGAATTGGGGAGGAACCAGACGACTCCCAGCAGTATCGCGATCAATCCGATGTCGAGAATGTTGACCGTGGTGGACACGCTATGTTGGCCCAGCATGTTGGCCACCATCTGGATCCCGACGCTCAGCGACGGCGCCTTGAAGAAGACCAGCGTAAACAGGAAGGCAATGAACGTCGCGACCACGGCCATCGGCTTGGTGAAACCGGGTTCGTTGCCGGCCCATCCGCGCGCCTGCACGAACTGGCGCCAGCCGTGACAAATCGCCATCATCACGCCATTGAGCAAACCGAACATCAGGAACTGAAACCCTGCTCCGTGCCAGATTCCCGCAAGCACCATCGTCGCCACGGTCGGGAACGCGATGATCGCGAAATAACCGGCGACCGTGACCCTCCCTTTCTTTGGCAACGGCCTGCCGCTGGCGGCCCAGCGGCGCGAGACCGCCATCACGATCGGATTGTAGATATAGGCGGTCAGAAATCGCGTCAGGCTCATGTGCCAGCGGGCCCAAAGCTCGACCAGATTGGAGGCCTTGAAAGGTGAATTGAAGTTGAGCGGCAGCCTGATTCCGAACATGAGGGCGAGACCGACCGCCATGTCCGAATAGCCGGAGAAATCAAAATAGATCTGCAGGGTCGCGCTCAGCATTGTCATCCAGGCGCCGCCGAAGCCTATGGCGTTTCCCTGAGCGAGCGCCTGGAAGCCCGCAATTTGAGTGCCGGCAAGCGTATCCGCGATCAGCACCTTCTTGGCCAGACCGATCACCAGCAGGGTGATCCCGGTGTAGAGCTCCACCTCCTTGACCCCGAAAGACCTCTTCTCGAGCTGGGGAATGATCTCGCGGTGATGCACGATCGGTCCGGCGATCAATTGCGGGAAGAAGAACACGAAGAGACAGTAGTCCAGGAAGGAAACCTTTCCGACCTGCCTGTCATAGACGTCGATCAGGAATGCGATCTTCTGGAACGTAAAGAATGAGATCCCGAGCGGCAGCACGATCCTGGGAATCGTTCTCGAAAGTGAGAAGACTTCGTTGGCCGTTTCGACCAGGAAGGGCGTGTACTTGAAATAGCCGAGCAGAAGCAGATTGAACACCAGCCCGATAACAAGCAGCAATTTACGTCGCTCCGGACGGCCACGGTCGTGCTCCAGCAGAATGCCGAGAGCCAGAAGATACGTCACCACGGTCGAGCCCAGCAGGACCCACAAATTGGCCGGCATCCAGACTGTGTAGAAAATGATCGAGGCGACGATCAGGACGATTTTCGCAAGTCCCTGACTCACAAGCGTAGCGCAATAGAACGCCGCTAACGTGACGGGAAGAAACAACAGAAGAAAGTGGATCGAGTTGAAAAGCATCGACCTGTCATCTCTTCTTTTTTCGCTCGATGGCCTGGACCAGCTCACCGGCAGAGGACATCTGCTCGATCTCGCCGGTGGTAAACTTCACCCCGAGCCTCAGTTCGATGGCGAGAATGACATTGATGTTGTTGAAGCTATCCCAGGCGGGAATGTCTGCAGCAGAGGTCGTCGATGTCACCTCGATGCTCGGATCATCAAAAACGTCCTGGAAAATCTCGTTCAGCAGAGCGTAGATTTCACTTTCAACCATTGTACCACTTCACCGTCATCGGCAGGGGGGGATTTACATACTGATCGAGCGGCAGCCTCCAGACGCTGCGGTCGATCGCGGTCTCGACATTCTCGAACCCGAGCTTGGCATAGTGGTCCGCGACCATGCCGTTCTTCTGTGTTCTGACATATTCGCCACGCAACTCGGTCGCTCCAAGCTGTCTGCAGCGCTCGACCACGACGCCAAGCATGGCTCGCTCGACCTGTCGCCCCAAGACCCGGCAGCTCATCAACCATGTGTCGAGGCGCCAGGCGCCTGCCTCGCCAGGAAGAGCGATGACGACGGCGATCAAGCCGTTGTCTCCGAAGCGATCGATCAACCGCCCCCAGACCGCGACCGTGAAGTTGCTCTGCAGCAACTCGGCAACTTCAGCTTCCGAATAGCGGCGGGTCGTCAAATTGAACTGATTAGTCTTGTTGATCAACTGCACGGTGCGCATCAGTTGCGCCGCGTCAACCGCCCCGACCGTCAAAGTCATGTCCAGGCCCTCAAGATAGGAGGCCATGTCCGTTGCTTCGGACTTCAAGCGCTCGCGGCTGAGGTTCTCCTGATACTGGCGCGATCGCGCAAGATCTTCCGTCGTGATGCCGACAGACTCGAAGTATCCGGCGTCGGCGATCACATAAGGGAAATAGGCCGGATCTTCCGGCATTTCAGGCACCGCGACCTCCGGCAATTCGCGCCGGATGAGATCCCGCTCGGCGGGATTGTCATCGGCGAAAACGAGCGAATCGAGGCCGATGTTCACTGCACGAGCGATGGCGCGAATATTCTTGGCCTTATCGTCCCAGTTGGCGACGATGCAGGCGAAATCTCTCTCGCGCAGCAGCATCTCGGAATGACCTGAGATTGCCTGGCGCGCCACCGCATCATCATTCTTGGAGCACGCCGCAAGGATCACTCCTCTCTCGCTCAGCTTCTTGGCATAGCGCTGAAAGGCGACAAAAGCCTCGCCAGTGGCGCTTCCCTGTCCTAGAACGATGCCGTTCAGTCCGTCATCCCCGATCACACCTCCCCACAGCGTATTATCGAGATCCAGCACCAGACACTTTCTCGCGCGTCCCAGCAGCGCCGCGACCTGCCGTGCAACGAGGTCACCGAACAATGCTGCAGCCTGGGGACGAACCTCCTGCTTTGCGTGATGCCACAATGCGGGATCGAACCAGTGGCGACAGCCGACACGCCCGACCCATCCGGCGAGATCAAGGAGCTGATAGCCCTCTTCCGAAGCAGCTCTGGCCAACTGCGCGTTGAACGCACCGAGCATCGAGAGCTGAGAAGAAGGGCTGAGACGGTCGTAATTTCCAAATTCCGGTGCGCTCAATAGCGGCACGGTCGATATCAGGACCCGGGCTCCAATTCTGTCCCTCGGTACATTCCAGGTGGCGCGCAACGCCCCAACGGCTCCTTCCGCCAAGGCGTCGAGATCGGCCCATCCTTGAGCAGATCCGCCCGCGAAGGCATCTTGCTGGCTCGACAGAAACAGGACACCGTCCGGTCGAAACTGCCAAAGCGAGGAGAACTCGCTCTCGACCTCCTGGCGGGCCTGACCATAGCTCCCCAGGTAGATTTCGATGTCCAAACCAAAGCGCAGGCCGGCGACGCGGATTGCCGGCAACAAATGATCAACAGTGGAGCTCGGCAATATCGCCAGCCGAAACTTCTGAAGCGAAGTCGCGCGAGTGTCCTCGCTCACCGCAAGAAATGTGCGGTCGATCTGGCTGATTTGAACAAAGTCGGACTGGCACCGGGAAAGCTGGATCAATGATTGCAGTTGCCGCGCCGAATCGCGGTCGGCTCGCGCAAGCTGGAGCGCACCCTTGAAATCGCTCTTCTTGGGAAGCCAATGCAATTCCGGCAGGTTCATGACAGGACGCGCCGATTACTTGATTCCGGTCGGCAGTATCGCAACGAAATAATTAATCGCATTTCTCAAATAGCCACACACTGCAACTAACAAGTCCCATTGCCTTCGCGAGCGCTCATTCGCCACATTTCGGCGCGCAAGTCAACTGGCAAGCTACAGCTGTAAGTTGCAGATCAGCGCAATCCGTATAGTTATGATGTACTGCCGCCCCGAATGCGTGCCTCGAGTGATCGAGGCACGGCAGGTTTTCCACATCGGTCACGTTCGTCGATCGATGCGCGGCGGCAGCGCGATCTCGAGTGTTTCGACGCAACCTCTCTTCGGCGTCAGCATGCATCCATATTGGAGCTTCAGGTCAATCCGGCTGCACGGCCGAGGCAGGCAGATGTTCAGGCGACGTCTCGGCGGTCAGCGCGAACGCGAGCGTGCAGCGGAGTCCGGCCGGCTCGAATGTAAGGACGGCGTCCCATCGAGATCGAAGCGCACGACGCGATCGATCAGGGTGGTGCCGAAGCCGCGTGAGCCGCTGCCGTCGGCCACATCGTGGCCTCGATTGGCGCACTAGCGGCGAGAAAATTCCAAGAGAGGATTGGATTTCGACCAGGGGAGAACCGTCCCTCCACAGGCCGGGTTCAACAGTGCGGCTGCGCAGGCAACCTCGCGCCGGCCGAGCCGCTCAGCGAGCAGCCACCACCTTGAGACCGGGCAGCAGGGCGGCGCCGCCGCGCGGGCTGCGGACCGGGTTGAGCTGATAGAGGCCGCGCCGCTCCTGGTTGGGCCGGAAGGCGTCGGTGATGCCGACGACCGACTCGGCGGCGCCC
>Ga0105239_10009525_pt1 | contig 10932 bp, 7 predicted proteins | sample KBSC44metaG_FD_92761 | JGI IMG/M metagenome (GOLD analysis project Ga0105239, IMG submission 92761) | Corn rhizosphere microbial communities from Kellogg Biological Station, Michigan, USA - KBS C4-4 metaG | ecosystem: Host-associated > Plants > Roots > Rhizosphere > Soil | place: Michigan, USA...
ATCATTTATGCGAGTTCGGTAGCACTGTATATGCTTGCCAATCTGCTAAAAGGTGCGAGCGCCGACATTTCGACTTACATGTTTTGGTATCCGCTACTCGATTTCACTGGTGTACTTATTGCTCCTATTTTTTTGGTGTTTGTGTTGCATTACACGAACCATCAAGACCTGCTCTATCGTCCTGCTACCTGGCTGGCTCTATTTGGCACCACTTTTATCACGCTGCCACTAACCAATAACGGCACGATTTTTTCAAAAACATCCGAAGCGGTTCGCCATTCTTTTGGTTACCCAAGCGACGCACCCGCCGGTCCCGGGCTGATGTACACGCTTTTGTGGTCCACGACCATAGCGTTTACTGGCATGATTCTTTTGTTCATGTACTACAACCAGGTTAAGACCATAGCTTCGAAGCGCAAGCAAGCCCGGCTGTTCATTATTGCAGCAGTGGCGCCTTTGGCGCTCGGTACCATTGACGTGGGGGTTTTACCATTATGGGACGTGAGTTTACCGCTGGAGCCGTTTTTTAGTATGTTTCAGGTGGCACTCATTAGCTACGCAATTATTCGCTACAAACTCTTCAACATTGATCCGACGGCACTGGCCGACACCATACTAGAGACCGTGAACGAGTCGGTTGTAACCATCAACACCCAGAAGGAGATTGAATACCTAAACGGTGCTGCGGAGCATTTGCTCGGCGTTTCACTCAAAAATGTCCGGGGCCGGCGGCTCAGTAGTATCTTTGGCCCGGATATTGCCCGCCAACTCTTGCACACGATGCAGCCAGGCAATACCCTGGAAACACAGGAGTTTGAGCTCAAAGCACCGGAACAAACAGTGCCCATTAGCCTGACGACATCAACCATTCTCTCCAAAGACAGTGTAGAAGGGTACATTCTAGTCTTTCGCGACATTTCCAAAGAACGGGCCATTAAGCGTGATATCGAACGGCAAGTCACCGAGCGTACCGCCCAACTTCACAGTGAACACGCCCGGTTGCAGGCAGCTATGGACAGCCTTGATGTCGGCCTGCTTATAACGTTTGAAGACGGCCAGTCTATATCATTCAACACCGTGCTACCCAAAATCCTAGGTATTCGGCAGCAGCACAATCACGAGCATGACTTAACGCTTGAATCCCTGGGTAAGCGGTTGCAGCTGACTAACTTTGACCTGCTAGCGGCAATCGGTGCCCACAAACCATTCACGGTGAAAGAAGTTGCGTACGGTAAAAAGATACTCAGTATTTTCGGGGCACCAATTCGACTGGGTTCCGGCGGGATTATTGGCATGGTGGTGCTCATAGACGACATTACCGAAGCCAAGATTGTCGAGCGTTCCAAGGACGAATTTTTCTCGATTGCTTCGCACGAGCTGCGCACCCCACTGACTTCGATAAAGGGTAATGCTTCCATGATTCTTTCGTACTATCAGGAAGCTCTCAAAGACAAAGACCTGCAGGAAATGGTCGACGACATTCACGAGTCGAGCATTCGACTGATCGGCATTGTGAACGACTTTTTGGACGTCTCGCGGCTGGAGCAGGGCAAAATGAGCTTTGCGTATGAAGCAGTTAGCTTAGAAGAAGTTATAGAGGGTGTCGTGTATGAAATGCAGGCAGTTCTCAAAGAGAAAAAGTTGTACTTAAAGACAGACAAACTAACGCTCGATAAGCTGCCAAAAGTATGGGCCGATAAAAACCGACTGAAGCAGGTTATTTACAACCTCGTTGGTAACGCAGCCAAATTTACAGAACACGGTGGTATACAACTGACTGCTGAAGCTTCCGGATCAAACGTAAAAGTTTACGTAAGCGATACTGGTCGGGGCATACCTGCGGAATCACAAATGCTCCTGTTCCATAAGTTCCAACAAGCAGGGAATAGTTTGCTGACGCGAGACACCAGTCGTGGTACGGGCCTGGGCCTGTATATTTCAAAGATTATTGTCGAAAGTATGGGTGGCAAAGTCTGGCTAGAAAAGTCCGAACAGGGCAAAGGGACAACCTTTGGCTTCTCGGTGCCTATTGCTGACCCTGATCGCCAAGCCGAAACAGCAGCGCCCCAAGCCCAGACGGATGTATCAACCGGCCTCACTACGTCAAAAACGGGTTGAACCAAAGACTCATGAAACGAAACTTTAAGAAAGGACGCTTACCATGGAAAACAACAACATAAATGACGAGCAATCAAGTGCGGACCCAAGCCAGCCGGTAAGCACACCACAGCAGGACATGGCACCACCGGCAGTAACGGCACCACCTGAGCAAGTATCCAAGAAATCTCATCGCCGACTTATACTCCTGCTACTTCTTCTGGCTGTACTAGCTGCTGGGCTGGTGATTGGCTTAGCCTGGCACAACAAGCAGAACAAAAAAGCAGTGGTAGAAAAACCTCTCACAAAAGTAAATATGCACATGGGCTGGCTCCATCAAGCTCAGTTCGCTGGTTTTTACGTAGCAAAAGAAAAGGGCTTTTATAAAGCAGCTGGCCTCGATGTGAACCTTAAAGAATTTAAAGATGGCGAAGATATTAATAAACTGATTTCAGACGGTACGGATGATTTTGGCACGTCGACACCACTAGAAGTGCTGTCGGCGCGCGATAGTGGAGACAAAGTAAAGGCAGTTGCGGCTATATACCAAACGAGCCCCTACTGTTTTATTTCTCTGAAGTCTGCGAATATCAGCACTCCGGCCGACCTGAAAGGCAAAGTTCTTGGGTATGTGGGTGACAACACCGAAGCAAAAGTGACCTACCCGGCTTTACTTTCAGCCTATGGCATCAGTACCTCAGAAGTGACGACTAAAAACATTGGCTTTGATATCGTACAGAACTTTCAAACACATGCCGCCGACACTGCCGATGTATATCGAACCGACCAGACATACCTGCTCGACAAAGCAAACATACCCTACAACATCTTAAAGCCCGAACAATTTGGCTTTAATATTTACGGCGACGTTATTGTGACCTCAGACAAAATTGTTAAAAACAATCCTGCGCTGGCGGCCAAGTTTACGCAAGCGACGCTTAAAGGCATGCAGTACGCAATCGATCACCAGGACGAAGCTTTAACCATGACTGCCAAATACGAGAACCAACTATACAAGGACCCAGCGTACGAAAAATACATTCTGCAAAATAGCGTTGGTCTTATGAAACCCACCGGCGGCCAAAAGCTGGGGAACATGCAGTTTGTTGTCTGGAACAGGGCATATGAAGCTATAAGATCAGCTAACCTGCTTAAAACTAACATTGAGGTTTCCGATGCTTACACATCTGAATTCGTAAAGTAGATGAAAATTTCGCTCCAAATCAAGATCGTCCTATTCGTCATCATTGGCGTGATTGTTGGTGGGAGCATAACTTTCTATATCGTAGACAAAGGCACGTCGAACGCCCTGCAAAAATCTATAAGTTCCAACCTGGCTGCTGCTACGAAGCAAACGAGCAACAAAATAGACAGATTCCTGTACGAAAGGCTCGTGGATGTAGAGCAAGTGACTGGCCGGGAGCAGGTACAACGGTATGTAAATGACCCCAAAGTACGCACCGCAGATTTTTCGGCCCAGCTTATTCGGCAGCTGAGCGATTTTAAAGTTTTAGCGGGTACGTGGGCGGATATAACACTCGTCGATACTAAGGAAAACGTAGTATTAACCACCGATGAACCAAAACTTGCCGACAAACTTGTGCATCAGACAGAGTTCCAGAGTCCGTACACCAAGGCACTTGCAGGCGAAGTGGGCTATTCGGACGTCATCCTCGAAGGTACGAGTGGTGTCCCAATTATGCTCTTTATGGCACCGATTCGTAATGTTTCAAACGAAACACAGCCAATAGTAGGGGTTCTGGTTGGTGAGCTAGCATGGCCATCAACGCTAGAAATCCTGAAAGATATCGGGGGCAACACACAAGCGCAAATAGTTAATACCCAGGGTAAGTTCCTAGGAGATAGCGGAGCTGAAGCAGCAGACGAGGGGCTCATTTTACGAAAGGACTACAGCAACACCGAGGTTTTTAAAAGAGCGCAAAACAAAGATCAGATTTCTGCAATATTACCTGGGACAAATGACAAGAAGAAGCAGTATTTGACTGCTACCACTAAAGAAAATGGGTATTTGAGCTACGAGGGCAATAACTGGTATTTGATTGTGCAGGAACCAGCTGATGTCGCATTTGCACCCGCGAAGGCCTTAGCACAGGAATTTGTGCCGCTGTACGTCGTGGCGCTCGTGCTGGCCATAGTTTGTTTCTTGATCATTAACGACTTTATGGTTCTGCGTCCGCTCAATCGTTTGCGCGTCGCAGCACTGCTGCTGGCTGCCGGAGACTTTTCGCAACGAATCAAGATCCGTGCTAAAGATGAGATTGGTGAGCTAGGACAGTCCTTCAACAACATGGCAGAGGGCCTACAGCTTTCAGCCCAAAAACTGCACGAAGAGCACGCCCGCCTAAAAGCTTCCATAAACAGCCTTGATATAGGCCTGCTCATGACCTTTCGAGAAGACAATACTATATCGTATAACGCCATATTACCGAGGATACTGGGGCTGGAACTCGATGGTAGTGACCATGAAACTGCAAGGCTTACCCTAGATCAGTTGGGGCAAAAGCTGCTACCGTCGAAGGTTGATTTGCTAGCAGCGATCCAAAACTGCCAGAACCAAGGTAAATATTTTGACCTGAGCGAAATAACCTATGGTACTAAAATTCTGCGCATTTTTGGCGCGCCGATTACGACCGAAAACCACACCATTATTGGGGCTGTGGTACTGTTTGAAGACATAACCGACGCCAAGATATTGGAGCGCTCCAAGGACGAATTCTTCTCGATCGCTTCTCATGAACTCAGGACCCCGCTCACCAGCATCAAGGGCAACACCAGCATGATACTGGACTACTACAAAGAGGTGCTCAAAGACGACCAACTTCGCGAAATGATAGACGACGTACACACCAGCGCGATTCGACTGATCGGCATTGTGAACGACTTCTTGGACGCTTCGCGGCTCGAACAGGGCAAAATGAGCTTTGCCTACGAATCGACAAACATAGAGGAAATTATAGAAAGTGTCGTGTACGAAATGAAGGCGGTGCTAAATGAAAAGCACATCTACCTCAAGCTAGACAAACTAACACTGAACGAATTGCCACCGGTGTGGGTAGACAAGAACCGGCTGAAGCAGGTCGTCTACAATCTGGTTGGCAACGCAGCTAAATTTACCGAAGAGGGTGGCATTACTATTAGCGCTAAACTGGAGCCAGACCACCAGTTCGTTAAAGTTTTAGTGATAGACACTGGTCGTGGAATGACCCCCGAGTCTCAAACCCTGTTGTTCCATAAGTTCCAACAGGCAAGTAGCAGCTTGCTTACCAGGGACACGACACGTGGCACGGGGCTCGGTCTGTATATTTCGAAGATGATCGTCGAGAATATGGGCGGCAAAGTGTCACTAGAAGAGTCAGTAGAGGGCAAGGGATCGGTCTTTAGCTTTACACTGCCGCTTGCGACTCACGAGCAGATGACCTCGGCTGCCCCTAAAGCCAAGACGGACACTATAACTGTCACCAGCCCCTCGTCTAAACCCTAATTTTCTTTTGCAGGCAGGCAAGGGTCAGCGCTATAATTCTAGGTATATGATCAAAGTATTCATCGTCGAAGATGATCCGCTCATGTCGCGGATGTATCAAAAAATATTTACGTTCGAAAAATACGAAGTCGAAATGGCTTCAAACGGGGAAGAGGCACTGCTGAAGATCCCTGGTGCGCAGCCCACCATCATCTTACTCGATGTTATGATGCCCAAGATGAACGGCCTGCAGGTACTGGAAAAGCTCAAAACCGACCCGGTTACCAAAAGCATACCGGTCGTGATGCTTACCAACCTTGCCGGTCAGCAGGACGCCGAAACGGCGCTGTCCAAAGGGGCGGTCAAATATATCGTGAAAAGCGAACACGAACCCAAGGAAGTCGCCGACATGGTGCAAGAAATCATTGCCGGTTACACGCGCAACGACATCCCCTCTGTCTCCTGAATTACAGAGCTGGCACATTCTGAGCGAAAAGCTCTGCTGCTCATTTCGCCGTATTCCAATACGTCTCCATTCCGCTGCTCGCTTTTCATCTCAGACTGCACACAGCTCTGTAATTAAGGCACACATCACTTGTACGCGGTAATCACACTAAGGCGCGCTCAAATCTGTAGCTCTTGAGCACATCCTCATACTTTCTTAGAAGTTTCCAGAGTACTACATAGAGCGCTTACTCGTCCGGAGGTTTAGGGGTGGTTTCTTTGACTTTAGTGCTGCGTTTGCGGTGGCGACGAACAAAGGAAATCACCTTACGAACAAGCGAGTACAGACCAAACAGTATGAGTAGCGCGGCTATAAGCAGAGCGAGCAGGATCTTCCAGGGGATGACCCAGAAGCTGACAGTGCCCTCTATGGGGACGTCTCGTCCGGCTTGGCTGTACACGGCCACCAGGTGTGCCGTGTAGCGGCCAATGCGCAACTTCGACAAATTACCCCAGTTCCACACAAGCTTTTGACTGGTTGTACCATCTGAGTTCGAAACCGTTTTGTATGCGGGGAAGCCATCTTTCCAGCTAGCCGATACGGTGCGAGTGGTGCCGGGTAGTATGTACCCTTTGGTTTCGTTGACGGCTAGTGTCGCCAAGGGGGCATGGGAAGTGGCACTGCGCTGCAGGAATATGTTGCCGTAGGGCTGGGCGATGGTATTACCAGTGTTTCGGAAGTGGACTGAGAAAGTCGCAGGGAGGTATTCGTATATTTTCTTGCTGGCAGTAAAGCTTTGAACCTCAAGGTTGCTGGTCGCTCCTGGCCGATCTACGTTTACCAGGGTAAACACAGCCAGCGAACCCTTTATGAGCCGCCCGCCATTCGTTGGCTTCGGGTCACTTTGTCGGCTGATGACCAGGGCAAATGAATAACTAAAACCTGCCGTCTTGGGTACGTTAAAGATAATTTGCTCGGTGAACCATTCTCCGGGCTGTACGGTGAATTTTGGTGCCGAGAAGCTAGTCCAGCTGTTTACGTCAGACGGAGTGTTGTCTTGTAGCCGTACATTCGTACTGTCATTGCCAAGTGTAAAACTGCGTGGCTCTATCTTCAGGTTCTCGGTACCGCTCCCCCCGTTGCGAATCTTTAGCTCTAGCTGCGTTTTAACCCCTGGCTTTACGGTAGTAACGAGCGGGGAAGGGGTAACTTGCAGGTTAAAGTCACTTGGGACGTCGGCAGCGTGGGCCGGGACCACGGTACTCATAGCCAGGATAGTTACGAGAGCTATCGCAGAGAGCAAACGGCGGATCATGACTGTTTCTCCTCGGCTTTGTCTTGCTGCTTGTGCTTCTGGGCAGCCTCATGCGCCGCTATGGCGCGCTTTACAGCCTTTTCGGTGCGTCGCTTGTTGCGCCAGCGAGAAAGCAGCCACAGGCCCACTATGAGAGCAATCAGCACAAGTATGGCGCGCCACGGTACAACCCAGAAGGTTACACTACCTTCTATGGGCACATCGTGTTGACCGTCGTTGTAAACGGCTACGAGGTGGGCAGTGTAACGTCCGATGCGAAAATGCGATAGTTTGGACCAATCGAGAGCAAGGTGTTTGCTCGTAGTACCGTCTGGCTGAGCTGTGGTCTGGTAGGTAGCGAAACCATCATTCCAGTTTGCCGAAACAGTACGTTCGGTGCTCGGGAGTATGTATCCTTTGGTCTCGTTTACCGCTAATGTCGCCAATGGTTTTTTGGCATTTGCACTTCGCTGCACAAAAATGTTGCCGTACGGCTGTGTGATGGTGTTGCCGTTATTTCGGAACCGAACGTTGAAGGTAGCAGGGAGATATTCGTAGAGTCTTTTGGTGCTACTAAAGCCCACGACTTCTAGATTGCTCTTGGCCCCTGGCCGATCCACGTTTACCAAGGTAAAAACAGCCAGCGAACCCTTTATGAGCCGTCCGCCATTCGTTGGCTTCGGGTCACTTTGTCGGCTGATGACCAGCGCGAAACTGTAGCTGAACCCAGCGTCTTTCGGCACCGTGAACACAACTTGCTCACTGAACCACTGGCCAGACTGTACGGTGAATTTTGGTGCCGAGAAGCTGACCCACGGGGCGATCGCAGGTGGGGCAGTGTCGTCAAGGGACACCTGACCGGTACTACTCTTGTAGTTAAAACCCCGTGGCTCTATCTTTAGATTTTCGGTGCCACTACTACCGTTGCGTATGCGCAACTCAACTTGTGTTTTGGTACCGGGTTTAACAGTCGTAACGAGCGGGGAAGGGGTAACTTGCAGATTAAAATCGCTTGGGACGTCGGCAGCAAAGCTATGCGGGACAAGCACTAGAGCGAAGCCTATGAACCCAAGGGAGATAACGCGGGTTAACTTCCGGTTCATTTTTCTGCCTCTTTTTTCTGCTCTTGTTGTTCACGTCGAGCACGCTTACGATCGTGGCGCCGGAGTAACTTTACGAACAGCCACAGCGACAAGAGCCAAACGGCCACAATACTAAAGAGCGTCAGGAGGATGGCCCGCCACGGGATGACCCAGAAGCTGACTGTGCCCTCTATGGGCACATCGTGTTGGCCATCATTATAGACAGCCACCAGATGAGCGGTATACCGGCCAATGCGAAAATGCGAGAACTTCGACCAGTTGAGCACCAGGTGGTTTTTACTGGTGCCATCTGGCTGCGGCGCTGCTTCGTATGTGGCGAAGCCGTCGTTCCAGCTCGCTGTAATCACTCGCTCGGTGCCCGGTAGTATGTAACTCTTGCTGCCATTTACGGGTAGTACCGCCAGCGGTTTCTTAGAATTGGCGGTCCGCTGCACAAAAATGTTGCCATACGGCTGAGCTATAGTGTTGCCATTGTTTTTAAAGTGAATAGACAAGGTGGCGGGCAAATATTCGTACAGATGCTTGCTAATGGTAAAGTCTTTGACTTCTAGGCTGCTCTTGGCTCCTGGCCGATCTACGTTTACCAGGGTAAACACAGCCAGCGAACCTTTTATGAGCCGCCCGCCATTCGTTGGCTTCGGGTCGCTTTGCCGACTTATAACGAGGGCGAATGAATAGCTGAATCCTGCGTCTTTCGGTACGTTAAAGATAATTTGCTGGCTAAACCACTGGCCAGGCTGCACCGTAAATTTGGGGGCTGAAAAGCTGACCCATGGCGCAACTCCGGGCGGAGCAGTGTCATCCAGTGAAATTTGGCCCGTAGAGCTTTTAAAGTTAAAACTGCGTGGCTCTATCTTCAGGTTCTCAGTACCGCTCCCACCATTACGCACTTTTAGCTCTATTTGAGTTTTAACTCCAGGCTTAACAGTCGTTACGAGCGGGGAAGGAGTAACTTGCAGGTTAAAATCACTCGGGACGTCGCCAGCAAAGGCTGGAGCCAATGCCCCAACGGCCAGTAGAAGGCCTCCAAACGCACTGGCCAGCAGTTTCCCTCGCTTTATCTTCATTAGTCCATATCAGTATATAGCTTCTCGCCGGGTTGCTCTACTTTTTAGTATCCGGAGTAACTCGGGTTCGGCGTATATTTCTCCTTGACCAGTCGAATTATAACAAAAATCGCGGCCCGTAGGCCGCGACATTGATCAGTGTAGATATTCGCCTAGAACAGGCCAGCGCCGACGACAGTAATTGTGTCAGTGTAGTCGGAAGCTGCTGGAGTAGAGCCGGCGATGGCAACGTTGTTGGTAAGCGTCAGCACTGCGTTGCTGGCCGTGCCGTTACTGCTTGCCAGTGTTTGTAGGGCGCCACAAAGGCCACCACCCTTACCGGTCGAGCCACCGACGAAAGGTGTTGCAACGGTTATGCTACCTGCGCCACCTCCCTGCGTGCTCGTTACACCGGTGTTGTAACCTTCTGTGCCTGCGGAAAGGGTAGAGTTAGTACCTGTACCACTCGAACAGTTCGAAGGAATCGTGTAGGAAGCAGTGCTAGAACGGAGACCACCGTTAGTTAGGGCTGATTGTGCCCAGACCAGCCAACCATTTTTGGCATTGGTGTTGACGGTAGCCGTACGCGGAGTAGGGCTGGCCGAGACCGAGCCGGTCGTTAAGTTGCCAAGCGCGTCGGTGTTACCACTTAAGGCGAACGAGAAGGCACTCGGAACAGTAGCCGTGACCACAATCTGGTCGTTGGTAATACTTGCGGTGGCGTACTGAGCGGTGTCAATATCTGCTGGAGCGCTTGTGCGGGTGGTCACGGTGCCGAGGTTAGAGGCGGAAGCACCAGATTGTACTTGTACGGCTGCGCTGTTTGTCCAGTTGAAACAGTAGAGCGTGCCGACAGTAAGGTCACCGCTCGCAAAGGTTACAGCCTGACCACTAATGTCGCCAGCTCCAGTTGGTGCTGTAATACCTGGCCAGGCAGTACCACCAGAAGGCCATGCTACATTAGTAGTACCTACGGTAAATGTACCGAATGCACCGAGTGTGTAACCGGTAGGAAAGGCTACTACTACTTTTGCTTCTGTGGCAGTGCTAGCTGGTTTTGCACAAACGGTACCAGTTGTAGCCGTACTAACTTGCATGCGGTCAAACCGCACAAGTACCTGACTAAGGCTTGCAGCATGACTTACTTGACTGAGAGCTAATGGGGTCAACGCACTGAGGGCGGTAACAGCGGCTACCGCAACACGGAGTAATTTTTTGTTTTTTGTGAAACGCATTAGTATTTCCTAAGTTTTTAATACTTTACCTGTGCCAAAGTGTACAGGATATCTTTAGCACAAGCAATATCTGAAATCATACCTGTGCATAACTTAAATACACCCCTGTAAAATTCTGAATACTATATAGTAAAATAAACAACGCTAGTTTTTAATTCCACTTCCAACTGTGCAATACCTGTTCGTAGACGAGCACGAGCTGCTCCAAAGACGCACCACCATCACTACTAA
>Ga0105239_10009526_pt1 | contig 10932 bp, 11 predicted proteins | sample KBSC44metaG_FD_92761 | JGI IMG/M metagenome (GOLD analysis project Ga0105239, IMG submission 92761) | Corn rhizosphere microbial communities from Kellogg Biological Station, Michigan, USA - KBS C4-4 metaG | ecosystem: Host-associated > Plants > Roots > Rhizosphere > Soil | place: Michigan, USA...
TCGCCTGGGTGGCCCGCATTCCGGCGGGCCATGACATTTTTGGGTTGGTCGATTCAACTCACCAGATCCGGCCAGAAATTCGCGGGCCCGCGCTCCGCGATGCGCGCGCCGATGCGGTCGGACCAATACCGCTCGTTGCCGTGTTCGGAGCTCCAGGCCCAGAGGCGCTTGGTGAGATGTTGCAGGCGGTATTCGGCGGTGAAGCCCATGGCGCCGTGGACCTGATGCGCGATGCCCGTGGAAATGCGCGCGGCCTGATTGGCGCGGAGCTTGGCACAGGCGATCTCGAACCATGCGTCACCCCCCTCTTTCAAGACAAAGCCGGCGGCGCGGAATGCGGATGCCGCCGCCATGTCGGCAGCCGCGGCCTCCTCCGCGAACACGGCGAGCTGCTGCTGGATCGCCTGAAAGCTTGCGAGCGGTTTGCCGAATTGCTGGCGCTCGCGCGTGTATTGCACCGAGAGATCAAGCGCCGCATTCAGTGCGCCCGCCATCTTCGCGGCGAGCATCATCGCCATATACAGATCGCGATCGTTCACATTCGCAGAGTCGAGAATGCCTTCGACAATCGGATAATCGACCGCATGCGCGCCACACGCGCGCACAACGACGAACGCATCCTCCCAAGTGCCGCCGAAACCGCCCTGCTCTTCCGGCACGAGCACTTTCGTCAAGCCAGCGTTTTCTATCGTCGCCCAATCGGGATTGCTGCCGAGCACGCGCTCGGTCGTGTCGGCGAGAAGAGCGCGCAGCTCGCTCATCTTAAGCCCAATTCGCGCGCTATGATGCCGCGCAGGATTTCACGCGTGCCGCCGCGCAGCGAGAACGACGGCGAGATCTGCAGCAGATAGGTCAGCGTGCGCTGAAACGCGTCGTCGTCCGATTGAGCGATGGCCTGCACGTCGCGTGGAATATCCTGCTCGAACGAGGTACCGAGGTCCTTCACCAAAGCCGCCGCAACCGCGGGATTTTCACCGGCAACGAGTTTGCCCATCACCGACAGCGACATCTGGCGCAACGTCCACATCCGCGCCGTCATCGCACCGATCAGCAGACGCTCCGCCTCGCTCGGCTTGTCGCCCACCACGCGCAGGAATTCGAGGAACAGGCGGATGCTGGAAAGATAGCGCTCCGGCCCGCTGCGTTCGTAAGCAAGCTCGGCGCCGACCTGCGCCCAGCCGCCGCCTTCCGCGCCGATCAACCGGTTGTCCGGCACGAACACATCGTCGAGGAAGACTTCGTTGAAGTGACTTTCGCCCGTGAGATTGGCGATGGGCTTCACGGTAAGGCCCGGACTTTTCATATCCACGAGCAACTGGCTGAGGCCCGCGTGCCGCTGTTCGGCATCGCCGGTGCGCACCAGTGCGATCATCCAGTCGGCGCTCTGCGCGCCGGAGGTCCAGATCTTCTGGCCCGACACCTTCCATCCCCCATCGACGCGGTGTCCGCGCGTGCGCACGCTGGCGAGATCGGAGCCGGAGCCCGGCTCGCTCATGCCGATGCAGAACGACAATTCGCCGCGCGCGATGGCGGGCAACAATGTCCGGCGCTGTTCTTCGCTGCCGAAGCGGAGCAGCAACGGCCCGCTCTGACGATCCGCGACCCAATGGGACGACACCGGTGCGCCGGCGACGAGCAATTCCTCGATCACGACATAGCGCTCGGCATAGGAGCGTTCGTGGCCGCCATATTTCTTCGGCCATGTCATGCCGATCCAACCGCGCGCGCCCAATGTCCTGCTGAATTCGCGCCTGCCGCCGGACCAGGAGCGCGAGCGTTCCGCCGCCGGCATGTCGCCGAGCGCGTCTTTCAGGAACGCGCGCACCTCACCGCGAAGCGCATTGGCTTCGGGCGGAAGATCGTACGGAATGAAATTGAAACTCGACACGTGGCGCCTCTTGACGCGCCATTGTGACGGTCAGCGATGTACCGCGCAATCAGATGCGACCAGCCCGCGAACGGCGACGTACCGGCAAGTTCTGCACCGTTTTCTGCCAGATGCGGCGGAACGGGACGAACAGATGGGTGCGTGGTTTTGTGCCGCGTAACCGGCGGCGAATTCTGCGTGCAGGCATGTTGCCTCCCCTCGCCCGATCTCTGCCGTGAGGCGCCCCCGCCGCACAGCGAATCATTCCGGCAAGATTAAGCGGTGAGCTTAACGGCGACAACGGAAACCATGCTGGCCGCGCTGCGATGCGGGCCGTAAACTATCTTCAGAGCAACAGGGAACTCTTCCATGGAAAAAGTCTCACTGGGCAATACAGGATTGAAAGTCAGCCGCATCTGCCTCGGCTGCATGACCTACGGCTCGTCCAAATGGCGCGGGTGGATCCTCGGCGAGGAGGAGAGCAAGCCGTTCTTCCGGCGCGCGGTCGAAGGCGGGATCAATTTCTTCGACACCGCCGACGTCTATTCCATGGGCGTGAGCGAAGAGGTCACGGGCCGGGCGTTGAAGGAATTCGCCGGTAACCGCGAAACTTACGTGCTCGCCACGAAGGTGTTCTTCCCGATGGGACCGTCACCGCTGCAAGGCGGCCTCTCGCGCAAGCATATCCTGCACGCGATCGACAACAGCCTGAAGCGGCTGGGCACTGACTATGTCGATCTCTACCAGATCCATCGCTTCGATCCGGCGACGCCGATCGAGGAGACCATCGAGGCGCTGCATGACGTCGTGAAGGCGGGCAAGGCGCGCTACATCGGCGCCTCGTCGATGTATGCGTGGCAGTTCGCGAAATATCTCTCGACCGCGGAGAAGATGGGCAAGACGCGGTTCGTGTCGATGCAGAACCACTACAATCTCATCTATCGCGAGGAAGAGCGCGAGATGCTTCCGCTGTGCCGCGATCAGGGGATCGCCGTCATCCCATGGAGCCCGCTGGCACGCGGATTCCTCGCGGGCAATCGCCGCCGTCAGGACATGGGGGAAACAACGCGCGCGAAATCCGACGAGATCGCGCACAACATGTACTATCAGGACAGCGATTTCGCTGTGGTCGATGTGGTCAGCGACATCGCCGACAGGCGCGGCATCTCGAACGCGCAGGTCGCGCTTGCGTGGCTGCTGTCGCGCAGGGGCGTGACCGCCCCGATCATCGGCGCGTCGAAGATGCAGCACCTCGACGACGCGATTGGGGCCACCTCGCTCGAACTTGGCGAAGACGAGATAAAGGCGTTATCGAAACCCTACACACCGCATCGCGTGCTTGGTCACGCCTAAAGCGGGATCGGGAACGGGTTGAAGTCGTTGCGCGTCGGCGCGTCCTTATCCTGCGCGACGCTCCAGCCGCCGCCGAGCGCGCGGTAGAGGCTGATGTTGGATTGCAGCCGCGCGAGCTTGATCTGCACCAGCGTGTCCTGCGCCGAGAACAGGGCTTGCTGTGTCTGCAGCACCGCCAGCAGATCGGCCACGCCTTCGCGATATTGCAGTTCCGAAATCCGGAACGCCTCGGCGGCCGCATTGACCTGCTCGGTGGTGAATTTTTCCTGATCGGCGAGGCTGGATACCTGTCCGAGCGAGCTTTCGACGTCGGAGAGCGCGTTGAAGACGGTCAGGCGATAATCCGCCACGAGTTCCATCTCGCGGCCCTTGTTGATGTCGAGCTGCGACGTCTTGGAGCCACCGTCGAATACGGTTTGCAGCAGGGAAGCGCCTATGCTCCAGGCGAGACTCGAAGGATTGATCAAATTCCCGATTGCAGTACTGGCATAGCCGCCGGACCCCGTCAGTCCGATGGCGGGCAGGAAAGCGGCGCGCGCAGCATCGACATTGGCATGCGCCGCGCGCAGATCGGCCTCGGCGCCGGCGATATCGGGGCGGCGCACCAGAAGTTCCGCCGGCATCCCCGGCGCAACAACAGGCGCGATCACACCATCCAGGCTTTGCGCGGTGACGTCGAATCCTTCCGGGATGCGGCCTTCGAGAACGGCCAGCGCATAGCGCGCCTCTCGCTCCTGTTCTTCAAGCGCGGGAATCGCGGATTCGACCGAGGCGACGATGGCGCGCTGCTGCGCGAGGTCGAGATTCGACGAAACGCCGTTCGTCACCTTCGCCTGGGTGATGGCGAGAATGCGCTTGGCGGCTTCGAGATTGTCTTTGGCAATCTTAATGCGCTGGCGTAGCGCCAGCACGTCGAGATAGGTGTCGGCGACATCCGATGTCACGGTCAGCGCCACGACACGCTGGGCGTAAAGTGCCGAACGCGCGGAATTCTGCGCGGCGCGAAGGTTGTCCTGCGCCAAGCCCCAGAAATCGAGCTCATAGCTGGCGTTCAGTGACAGGCCGAACGTGTTACCCGTGACGCCTGCCGTTCCGGCCGTTGTCTTCGGGCCGCTGCCGGTGACGTGACTGCCGCCCGATCCCGTGGTCGTGAATGGAACCTTGGAGCCGCTGCGCTGCGCGCTTCCGCTCAGATCGACGGCCGGAAATAGCGCCGACGCCGCGATGCCTGTGTTGCCGCGGGCCTGCATCACGCGCGCGGCGGCCGCGGCGAGATCGAGATTGTTCTGCTGCGCCGTTGTCTCAAGCGTCGTCAGTTCCTGGCTCGAGAATCCGGTCCACCAATCCACTGACGGCCAGACCTGCGCATTGGCAGCGACCGGCGCCACAAAGGCGTTCGGCATCTCGCCCGGCTTAACCGCGACGGGCGGGTCCGTGGAACACGCTGCGACGGCAAGTCCGGACATGGCAAGCAATGCGGACCGCAATAAGGCACTCATGGAACGGCTCACTTAAATGGCGGCAGGGAAGGGGCGTATCCTTAGATAGAGGCTCAAATGTGGAAGACAAGCCCGTCACTATCCCCCATCCAGGGATGCCGACAACTTAAATCTCTGAACGGATTGGGCAAGTTGGGCGGCCGAACTTTTGATTCGATGTGGGGGCACCGAAGCAAGCCCGACCGCCCTTGCGCCGCGCCCATCATTGGGGAACGCCGAGGAAGCGCGGACCGGGGCACATTGATAGCGCCACAATCGGGATGGAAGTCATCCGGGCCGAGGGATTTGTAACGGACTGTCGCGGGAGGCGTTACACTGCCAGGGCTCGCGACCATTTTCCCGGTACTGTTATCCGCTACACGCCGCCGTCTTTGTGCACGACGCGGAATCGTTTCAGTTCGTCCGCCGCCGGCGCGAAATCGGGTGCGATGTCGAGGGCCTTCTTGTAGTCGTAGTAGGCCGCGCGAATATCGCCGCGTTGTTCATAGATGATCGCACGATCGTAATAGGCGATCTGCGGACGATGAGGCCCAAGCGCGATTCCCTTGTTCAGGTCCTCGAGCGCCTCGTCGTATTTGCCGAGCGCAATCAAGGTCGCGCCGCGATCCACATATGCGTCGCCGAGTTCGGGCGATATCGAAATTCCGGAATTGATGTCGTCGAAGGCCTGCTCGTTCTGATGGATGCTGAGGCGGATCACACCGCGGTTCACGTATGTCGCCGCACGATCCATCTTGTTGAGCGCCGTTCCCAGCGCAAAACTGCAGCGCGCGATACCCTCATGCGGATCGCCGCCATACTCGGCGATGCGGAAGCACTCTTGCGCCGGCCCGGGGCCCAGCACGGTGACGGACGCATTCGCGCCGAAGCATGTGCACGCGAACAGCACGCCGATTGCAGACATTGTGAGAGATTTGGGCCGCATCGCGACCTCCCATATTGTCGAGACAGAATCTATCATCCCGTCCAACTCCGGTCCATGACAGGGTATGGTGGATTTAGCGCGTCATGGACACGTTAACGTGAAGGCCAAGCCGATGAATTGGATGATGATTACCCCGATTTTGCTGCTTGGCGTTTCCAACGTCTTCATGACGTTCGCGTGGTACGGCCAGCTGCGTTATCCGGGCACGCCGCTTTGGATCCTTATTCTCGTGGGTTGGGGGCTGGCCTTCGTCGAGTACTGCTTCGCGGTGCCGGCGAACCATTACGGCTATCGCGTCTATTCCGCGGCGCAACTCAAAACGATGCAGGAGATCATCACACTGGTGGTGTTCGCGGTGTTCTCGACGACGTACCTTGGCGAAGCTGTGAAATGGAATCATGCCGTTGCCTTCGCTTTTCTCGCGCTCGCTGGATTCTTCGCGTTTCACAAATGGTGAGGGAGGCGAACGTGCCTCACATTCCGTACGAATTATATGGCCATCCGCAGAAAGGGGGAGTGACCTCGCCAAGCGTGGGCAGGTGCATCTATTGCCGAGAATTCAATTCCAAAGACCTGACAAGAGAACACATCATCCCATACAGCTTGGGCGGCGCATTTATACTAGGTGATGCGAGTTGCCCGGACCACTGCAAGATCACCAGCAGATTTGAAGAGAAATTTACGCGCGACATGTTCGGAACCTACCGCGCGAAGCACGGGCTTCCATCGAGAAAAAGCAAAAAGCAGCGTTCGCGTGAGTCGATATTTGTCGATTATGGAACACATGAGGAGGAACAAGTTGTCCCGCTGAAGGACTACCCCGATGTTCTGATGTTTCCCATATTCGATAGCCTGCCTGGAGTTCTATTTCATACACCCAAAGGTCCGGCAACGGCCTCGCGCACGCTCGTTCTCTCCAACCGCCAAGAGGTGAGCCGAATTGCGGCACAACACAAACCTGGCAGGGCCTACATCAAAAGAAAGAACAGCACAGAGGCATTTGTTAGGATGGTCGCAAAGATCGCCCACGGTTTCGCATACAGAGACCACGGATCAAACTTGTCTCCGTTACTTCTCGACATCATTGAAGGCAAGAGCATCAACGAAGCGGGATATTTTATCGGTGGTCCAGCGTCCATGATGCCGGGACCCAAGACCCAACACCTTCACGAGGTTTCCAGCATGGTTTGCTTCGATGGGATCGAAGGCCATCCATATTTCCTGGTGGTGGAAGTAGGATTATTTTCGAGGCACGGCGCTCCGCAATACGTGGCGGTCGCCGGAATGCTTCCTGTGGAAATCGGCAAACCCATCGTCGGTAAATAATCAAGTCGGCCGATCGGGCGGCACCGGGCGCAGAAGAAAACTATTGTGTCCACGGATCGTCGCTGAATTCGTCGACTTTGCGCATCGCGATGTGGATACCGGGTTGCGTGCCGATATAGACGACCAGTTCCATGCGGCCGGATTTCAGGATGGCTTGCGGCGCGATTCCACCCGGCTTTCGAAAAATCGTTCCGTCGAAATCCATGGTGCGCGGCGCGACGTCGCCCCAGGCGGCGTCAAGATCGGCGGCGAGTTTCTGGCGCATCGCGGGACGATCCTCGTCGGCGGCCGATCCGATGTCGAGCAGGTCGGGCGCGCTGACACGGACCTGCCCGCCGCCGGCGATCTCGAGCCGGGCCGCAATCATCGTGTCGTTTGACTCGTAGGTGCCCTCCCATTTTCCCGCCGGCGGCTTGGGATGCGAACACGCAGCCAGCGTGATTGCGGTCAGGAATGCCAGAACTGCGATGCGCATGATGGGGACTCGCTCGGGCCAGCCTGCAGAATAGCGATGGCAGGGTTGAAAATCAGTAGATGCGGGGATTTTTGCTTGTTCCTGCGGTCCCCGGTTGATATTTCATTGCCTTAATCGCCACGGAATCAGCGGCGGGAGCCCGCAACTCATGTCGAACGCGCTGCCCAAGGGCTTCCTCTCGGAATCGCTGAACCGCATCCAGCCCTCGCCCACCATCGCGGCCTCGCAGAAGGCCCGCGATCTCGTGGCCGCCGGCCGCGACGTCATCAGCCTGGGCGTCGGCGAGCCCGACCATGACACGCCGGAGAACATCAAGAACGCCGCCATCGCAGCGATCCGACGCGGCGAGACGAAATACACCGCCGTCGAAGGCATTCCCGAATTGCGCAAGGCGATCGCTGCGAAGTTCAAGCGTGAGAACGATCTCGACTACAAAGTCTCGCAGACCTTCGTGTCGCCGGGCGGCAAGGCGATCGTTTACAACGCGCTGCTGGCCACGCTGAACGCCGGCGACGAAGTCATCATCCCCGCACCCTATTGGGTGAGCTATCCCGACATCGTCCTGCTCGGTGGCGGAAAGCCGGTGATGCCGGAAACGGCGATGGCCGATGGTTTCAAGCTGCGGCCGGAAACACTCGAAGCCGCGATCACACCGAAAACGAAATGGCTGATCCTGAACCAGCCCTGCAATCCGACCGGCGCCTGCTACACGCGCGACGAGTTGAAGGCGCTCGCCGATGTGCTGTTGAAACATCCGCAGGTGTGGGTGCTGACCGACGACATGTACGAGCATCTCGTCTATGGCGGGTTCAAATATCACACCATCGCGCAGGTCGAGCCGAACCTGTACGAGCGCACGCTCACCATGAACGGCGTGTCGAAGGCCTATGCGATGACCGGCTGGCGCATCGGCTATTGCGGCGGCCCCGAGCCCCTGATCAAGGCGATGGCGAAGCTACAATCGCAATCGGCGTCCAACGCATCGTCGATCTCGCAATGGGCGAGCGTCGAGGCGCTGACGGGCCCGCAGGATTTCATCCCGAAATTCCAGAAGATCTTCGAAGAGCGCCGCGATCTCGTCGTCTCGATGCTCAATCAGTGCAGCGGCATCGAATGCCCGAAGCCCGAAGGTGCGTTCTACGTCTATCCCTCGATCAAGAAGCTCATCGGCAAGACCGCGCCGTCCGGCAGGACCATCGCGACCGACGAGGATTTCGTGACGGAGCTGCTCGAAGCCGAAGGCGTGGCGGCGGTGCACGGCGCGGCGTTCGGCCTATCGCCGTACTTCCGCGTCTCTTACGCCACGTCGAACACACTGCTCGAGGAAGCCTGCAAGCGCATTCAGCGCTTTTGCGGAAATCTGCGGTAGGCCTTCCGCCGGCCAATCGCGGCCGGCGGCGCCGATATTCGCTATTGCATCCGATGCAGGGCGCAGAGCTTGTTGCCATCGGGATCGCGCAGATAGGCGAGATACATCTTGCCGGTTCTGCCGTCGCGGACGCCCGGCGGGTCCTCGCAGGTCGTTCCGCCATTCGCGACACCAGCCGCATGCCAGGCATCCGCCTGCTCGGTGGACGCGCAGGCGAAGCCCACCGTGCCGCCATTCGCGAACGTCGCGGGTTCTCCATTGATCGGCTTCGACACCGAGAAAATTCCCTTCGGCGTCATGTAGAAGATGCGATGGCCGTCGACCATCGCCGGCGGAACGCCAAGCGTCCCGAGCAGCGCGTCGTAAAACGATTTCGCTTTGTCCAGATCGTTCGTCCCGATCATTATGTGTGAAAACATCTCGTCGTTCCTCCAATTGAGCGGGCGAACCATACACAATGGCGCCGGAGAGGGCACGGTTTTGAACGTCGCGATCTTAACGCAGCGTGAGGAATCGCTTTTGGCTGCGCGCGAACCCGGCTATGAGCGGATTTCCGATTTCGGGATCCGCCATGACAATCCGGGAAGCGACGCCGTGGTCAAGAAACGCGGCCGGCATTGGCAACTGCCGGGCTCGAGCGAAGAGCAGGTCGTCGGCACCGGCTGCATCATCAAGGATTACAACGAGCCGCCGGGTCTCTCGACCGTACTGTTCGTCTCGCAATATCACACCGCGCTCAATCAGAAACTTTCCAAGTCGCGCGCGGCGTCCGTCGTTGCGTGGCTGACCGGCCGTGGCGTTGCACCGGCCCGGCTGACCTCCAGGAGCTATGGCAAACCATTCCGGTTGCAAACAATGACGATGACGCCGGCCGCGCCAAGAACCGCCGCGTCGAGATCGCCAAACCCGGCTGCGCGCCCAAACACTGATCCGTCAAGCCCCTTGAAAGCCGTCATCAACGGCGCGACCATCGGCCGATCAGCGGGGCGCGTGACGCCGCCCAACGCCTTGGGAGATAAGAGCGCCCGCCGCGCCTCGACCCTGTGAGTATCAGGGAATGGAGGCGGTCATGCCAAAAACCAACGGAGGAAAAGGGCCACGCACAGTGGCCCTGGTGGGACCATACGGTAGCGGCAAGACGACGTTGCTGGAAAGCATCCTGTTCGCCACCGGTGCGATCCAGCGCAAGGGCGCCGTCGCGCAGAAGAATACGATCGGAGATGCCAGCGCCGAAGCGCGCGACCGGCAGATGAGCGTGGAGGTCAATTGCGCGACAACGAAATATCTGGATGAAAGCTTCACCTTCCTCGACTGCCCCGGCTCCATCGAATTCCTGCAGGACACGCTGAACGTTCTTCCCGGCATCGACGCCGCAGTCGTGGTGTGCGAGCCGGAGTCCACGAAGATGCAGATGCTCAAGCCCTATCTGAAGCGGCTGACCGATCTGCACATTCCCCATTTCCTTTTCATCAACAAGATCGACAAGGCCAGCGGCCAGGTGCGCGATCTGTTGGAATCCCTGCGCGTGGTGAGCGACACACCGCTGCTCGTGCGCCAGATACCCCTTGTCGAAGGCGGCGCGGTAACCGGCTTCGTCGACCTCGCGCTGGAGCGCGCCTGGATCTATCGCAAAGGGGCGCCCGCTGAGCTCATCGACATCAAGGACAGGGACACCGAAAAGTCCGAGCGCTTCGCGATGCTCGAGAAGCTCGCCGACTATGACGAGCACCTGATGGAGGAGTTGCTCTCCGACATCGAACCTCCGCGCGAAGAAGTGTTCACGGATTTGTCGCGCGAACTTGCCGACGGGCTGATCGTCCCAGCGCTACTTGGCTCCGGCGAAGGCGATCTCGGCGTCGAACGACTGCTCAAGGCGCTACGTCACGAAGTACCCGATGTCGACAAGGCCGTTTCGCGGCTGGATATCGAAACCGGAAATGACACCATCGTTCAGATTCTGAAGACCTATCATTCCAGCCACGGCGGGAAGCTTTCGCTTGGACGAATTCTCGCGGGCACACTGAAAGACAGCGCTGTACTTCATACCGCCGATGGTGGCGACGCGCGCGTCGGTGGCGTCTTCACGCTGAAGGGGCAGGCGCAGACCAAACTCGCCGA